>ERZ779922.1181-NODE-1181-length-19161-cov-3.532398_pt1 | contig 19161 bp, 18 predicted proteins | sample MGYA00511544_ERZ779922 | MGnify/ENA primary metagenome ERZ779922 (study PRJEB29588, sample SAMEA2154516) | human gut metagenome | biome: human gut; feature: human-associated habitat; material: faeces | place: Denmark | collected 2008/2010 ... | reverse complement strand
CTGCCGATAGTGAAAAGGTAGAGGAAGCACTCAGCTGGCAAGAGTCGTTCCCAAACGATGAAATCAGCCGGGAATTCCTGGACAGATTTGTGCCGAGAATCTTCTCCATCGATGGACAGAAATTCATCTGGGAACTAAATCTATTTCAAGAGTCATGCACTGTTCAATGCAATGTGCGCGGAACGTACAATTACCATTCGATTTCGGCGGAAAAAATCATGCCGGGAAAAACAAAAGCGAAGAAAGGGGATGGGGCCGTCAATAGGATACTTGAGGATGCAAACAGTACGCGCTTTTGGGTACATACCTATGATGACGACCCAATAAGCAGGCAGCAATTAAAAATCCACGTTCTTGAATCACGTAGATTTTTACAATTAAATGTGGATTACGATAAGGCTTGTTCTTATCGAAATTCGCGTGGCTGCGTGCTTTGGCCGAAGCAATGGAAAGACCTGACGGTTAAGGTCGTTCTATAAATCATAGCAAGCCCCTAATCGCTGTACTACAGTGGTTAGGGGCTTTTTTTACGCAAAAATGCCCTTTGGGTACATTTTCAGCAAAAAGTATACGATTTTTGGGTACATTTTTGGGGTCAAATCGGGGTACTTAAGAGCTATCAAAAAACCGCAGGAGTACGCAGCATGACGAGGAAAACATCGCCTGCTTACAGAGCAAGCAAAGAGGAAACTATTCCAATAAATAAGTTGCATCCCTTTTCCAATCATCCGTTCCATATCTGCCATGATCTGGAATTCAGTGAATTGGTAGACAGCATTTCAGAGAGCGGCATCATTACGCCCATCATCGTCAGACCAAAGGTTGGTGTCGGCTATGAAGTGATAAGCGGACATCGCAGGTGGGAGGCTTGTAAAGAACTCGGCATCGAAAGCATCCCTGCCAGAGTGGAATACATAGACGATGACGAAGCCACGATTCTGATGGTCAACAGCAATATCCAGCGTGAGCATGTGCTGCCAAGTGAGAAGGCGTTTGCTTATAAAATGCGCATGGAAGCGTTGAAACATCAAGGACGAGCAACTTTGGGACAAGTTGTCCCAAAGTTAAAGTACAATAGGTCGGAAGCGGTAATTGGCGAAGAAGTAGGGGAAAGCTACAAGCAAGTACAACGCTATATTCGATTGACCTATCTGATTCCATCTATTTTGCAAATGGTCGATGACGGTCGCATTGCATTCAACCCAGCGGTCGAAATCTCCTATATGACAGGGGAACATCAGACATGGCTCAAAGAAGAAATGGAGATGTGTGATGCTACACCGTCTTTGGTTCAGTCTCGAACACTAAAAGACATGAGCCGAAATGGAACGCTGACGGAGAATTACCTGCATACCCTACTGACAGAAGAAAAGCCGAACCAACGGCAAAAGTTCTTTCTGAATCAGTCTGATGTGCAGCAGTACTTCCCATCCAACTATACACCGCAGCAGATGCAGAATGTCATCATTTCGCTGCTGCGGAATTGGGAGCACAAGCGCTCCAGCCGCCAGCGCCCACAGCGTGAGGACGAACTGGAAAGATAAATAAAAAGTACAATATGTAATAGCTTACGAAATGTAGTTTTGTGGGCCTTCTTAGCTGCACCCATTTTTAGGCAGGAGAAGTGAGATGCAATACAAATATTTTTACGGAGCTCAAGCCGAGCAGTTCTCTTTTTACCGCATACCCAAAGCGCTATTTACAGAGCCGAACTTCAGGGAGCTGTCCACCGATGCCAAGGTACTGTATGGGATTCTGCTGGATCGAATGAGTTTGTCGCTGAAAAATCAATGGTTAGATGCACAGAACAAGGTTTACATTATCTTCACCGTGGAGGAAATCATGGATGCACTGAACTGTGCCAACCAGAAAGCCACGCGCCTGATGGTGGAACTGGAAAAGCAGGCAGGGCTTATCGAGCGCAAGCGACAGGGGCTTGGTAGACCGAATTTGATTTATGTAAAAAACTTCGCAGCAACGATAAATGACAAGAGCTGTGAAAAAGGTGATTCTTGATATGTGATTTTCACACTTCTGGATTCTTGAAAATCACACGGAACTAATACTGATAATAATTAGACTGATTATAGTGATACTGAGAATATAAATTACAGTTAGGAAAACAGAATAAGGTGGTAGAGTATGTCCGGTGTGACAGAGCAGGAAATCGCCCTAGCGAAGCAGATGAATCTGTACCAGTATATGCAGCTGTGTGAGCCGGACAACTTCAAACCGGAAGGACCCGGACAATTCCGCCACAAAGGGCACAGTTCGTTGACCTTTGCAGAGGATGGTTCGTGGACTTACTTCAAAACGAAAGCTACCGGCCGCACAGCGCTGAACTATCTCATAGCGGTTGAAGGCGTTTCGTTTGTAGAAGCGGTGCGGGAAATCAATCGGATACAGGGCGGTGTCCGTCCTTCTTTCCAACCTGTAAAAACGCCCCCACCCCCTGCCGAGAAAAAAACGGCGAAGGAATTCAGGCTGCCGAAGCCGGATAAGAACAACTATGCGGCTACCGCCTATCTTCGCAAGCGCTGCATCCACCCCAATGTTCTGACGGTCTGTAAGCAAAAGAAAATCCTGTATCAGACGAGCTTCAAGGATCATCCGAATTGTGTATTTGTCGGGCGCGATGGAAACGGTGAACCCAAAGGCGGCAGCTTGCGCGGTTGTTCGCAAATCCAGTTCCGCCGCGATATTCCCGGCAGCAAAAAGATATATCCGTTCTACATTGAAGCTGCTGCCAATGCCGACACGGTGGAAGTGTACGAAGCGCCCATAGATGCCATGTCGGGTGCCTCGCTGAAAATTATGCAGCACACTGGAAATTGGCGCGGCATTCACTATCTGGCGCTGGGCGGTACGGATTACGCTGCACTGGATGCGTTTCTTACATACTACCCGAACATAACCCACATCGTTTTATGTCTTGATAATGACGAAGCCGGTAGAACCAGAACGCAGGACATTATCAAGCACTTGGAGGCCAGCGGCAAAACCGTAGAGGATCGCCCGCCGCCTATCGGCAAGGACTATAACGACACGCTGGTGCAGGTCACGCAGGAATATCAGAAGCACTGTATCAGCTTGGATGATATTTTGGAGGAGGAAACCAGATGAAAACTATTGCTATCGCAAACCAGAAGGGCGGTACGGGCAAAACGACTACCGCGTACAACTTGGGCATTGCCCTTACCCAGCAGGGCTACCGCGTACTCATGGTGGATTTTGACCCGCAGGGCAACCTGTCCTGCTACTGCGGTATCCCACCTGAGCAGGACCTTGAACAGACAATCACAGAGCTTCTGATGAAGGTTGCCTATGAAAAGCCCCTCTCCCACAGAGAGTGCGTTTATCAGAGCAAGCGCACGGATGACTCTGCACCACAGGTGGATTTCATTCCGTCCAATCTCCGGCTGGCCAGCTTTGAGCTGGCAATGGGCACCATGATGTGCCGCGAGGTGTTGCTGAAAACCTGTCTGGAGCAGTACAGCAGCCAGTATGATTACTGCATCATTGATTGCTCCCCCTCCGTGGGGCTTCTGCTGACAAACGCGCTGTCCGCTGCCAACGAGGTCATCATCCCGATGCAGGCGCAGCCGTTCTCGGTGGTTGGTATGTCGCAGCTGACAAATTCGATTTCCAGCGTGCAACGCAAAATCAACCCCGGACTGCATATCAGGGGCGTTTTGCTGACGATGACCCAGCATACAAAGGTCTCGGAACATTATGCTCATGATGTCCGCGCCAAGTATGGGAGAACGCTCCATGTATTTACTACGGAGATCCCCTATAACGTCAAAGTGCAGGAAAGTCAGGCGTTTGCAGCACCCACTATCCTGTACGAACCCAAAAGCAGCAGCGCAAGAGCATACGTTGATTTTACGCAGGAGGTATTAGGTCATGGCCGCGAAGAACAAGTTTATGAACGCGATGAAGATGCCCGCGATCGCTGATATGTTTTCCTCAGAGGCTGACCGCCAACGAGAAAGTGGCGACCTTGTTACGGAAGTGCCGCTTTCCGAGCTGCATCCTTTCGTCAATCACCCTTTCGAGGTGCGTGACGATGAAGATATGCAGAAGTTGGTGGACAGCATCAAGGAAAACGGCGTACTTACAAACCTGACCGTGCGCCCCCGCGCCGAGGGTGGCTATGAAATCATCTCCGGGCATCGGCGCTTTCATGCAGCGCAGCTTGCAGGGCTGGATAAAATCAAGGTGCAGGTGCGGGATGTTGATGACGACCAAGCCATCATCGACATGGTGGATGCCAATATCCAGCGAGAACATATCAGCCCGATGGAAAAGGCAAGAGCGCTGAAAATGAAAAATGAAGCGATGAAACGATCTGCCGGGCGGCGAAAAGAAAATGGGTGTCAACTTGACACCCATTTCCCTGAAGCAAAAACCGCGACACAAATCGGTGCAGATGTTGGAGAAAGTCCTAAGCAAATTTTCCGCTATATCCGTCTTAACGAGCTGAACTCCAGAAAAAGGTCGATTCCAACACCCTGAAATTCAACCCCGCAGTTGAGCTATCCTACCTGACCCCGGACGAGCAGCAGAGTTTCCTCGACTATGCCGAGGCGCAGGACTGCACCCCTTCTCTTTCGCAAGCACAGAAATTGAAAGCAGCCAGCAAAGAAGGAACCTTAACGCTGGACAAGTTGGAAGAAATCATGTCGGCGCAGAAACCGAGCATTGCGCCGCGTGAGCCGGTGCTGAACATTAACATCAGCAAGGTAGCGCAGTATTTCCCGACCGGCTGCACCAAGCAGCAGATGGAAAACCGCATCTTGAAAATTCTGGAAAGCTATTTTCGACAGATGGCTCATGAGCAAGCACATGAGGAGGAGCGCTGATATGGCAGAGTATCGGTATTACTTGATTCCGGATGCTATGACCCGTGCGTTTCCGGAGCAATTTGGAAAGCAACCACCAACGGAATTCTTTGATAATATCGCAGATTTGGAAAAGCGTTATCACCAACTGCGTGAAATGCCCTATAACAACGAACGCACTTGGAATGAACGGACAAGATTCCCTTATGCACGATTGGTGGTAGGGATAGATCGTCAGAATCCGGACGGAGAGGTTGCAATCATACAGGTGCGAAATGGCATCAATTACCTGTGCGATGACTACCGCGGCCCCTACGCAGACGGTAGTGATGCGCAAATCCCCCAAATGGCTAAGAAACTTGTAGAAGTTATCGGTGTGGACCGGGTACGGCCACATACCTTTACCCAGCGGGATGGTTATACATGGGTACAGGTGGAAAAGGATATGCACATTACAGAATGGCTTTACGCACATGAGCTATGCAGCAGTTTGCAATTCACGCGGTTCTTGAACCGAGATGGGCGGGAACTATTTCAGGTGCGTGACGGGCAGCGCGTGATTGAGGCAAATGCGGACGGAACAAAGCGGATTAGGGCGGTAAAAAACATTGACGTAACCCATGCTTATGTCGGGCACTATGGCTGTCATATCCAGCAATATGCAGAGGATAACTTTCGAACCGGCTGCTATGTTGCCCCTGAACACCCCCAGCCGGGAGACAATCTGGATAAGCTCCAAATCTATCAAATTACAAAGGGCGGCTGCGAATATCGCTTTATGGATTATGCCTATTCCAAAAGCCGCATCCATGCAGCCGATTACAGCAGCGTCTATATAGCAAATCTCCCTGCGGACTACGATTTGGACAGATGCTTTCAGGAGTTCAATGCCCCGAATCGTCCGCTGCGCTATCATATGTGTTCTCTTTCAACCAGTGATATTGTGGTTACAACGAAAAACGGAAAAGAGACTGCCTACTATGTGGACAGTATTGGCTTCAAGGATGTGAGCCACCTACTGCCGGAACTGCATGAAGTCGAAGCCCAGCACCAAAAAGAACAGGTTCAGGACGAACCGGAAAGGTAAAGCAATGCCAAATCCACAAGATATTTTCCAGTTGGCGCAGCAGACCGCTACACAGGTCACAGCCTCACCGGAAAACTGGCGGCGGTTTTTGTATACGGCAGCGCATAACTACCACACCACCTACCTGAACCAGCTGCTGATCCACGCCCAGCGCCCCGATGCTACCGCCTGCGCTACCATGAAATACTGGAATGAACAGGCACACCGCAAGGTCATGTACGGCAGTAAAAGCATCATCATCCTGCAACGCCATCAGGGTGTACCCACTGCCAAACGAGTGTTCTCCATGACAGACACGGTTCTTACTGGTGACAAAGCTGCTGCCCCATGGGAAGTGACAGATGCCATCCGGCCACTTCTTATGCAGGTCAACTCCGTGGGCAGCTTAATGGATCGGGCAACCGAGCAAGTTGTATCCCTGTCCGACCGTGCCAATCGTGTCATGGCAAATTCAATAGAGGACAGTACACTGGGCTGGAGCCACCCGGAAGATCAGCGGTTCATCTTGCAGGAAGTTGCTGCACAAAGCACCCTGTACATGATCTGCATCCGTTTGGGTATCCCGGTGCAGGAAGAAGATTTTCCGGCTTTCCAGAATGTCACCCAGTTTGATACCAGCCGAATCTCCCTCTGCTTGGGCGGCTATGTGCAGGCAGCAGCAGAACCTTTGCTGGATGAACTGGGGCACGAAGTTATGCAGCTTGCCCGCGACAGTGTTGCAATTCAGGCTGAACCAGTGCATAATACAGATACTCAATCACCCACACAGACGACCAGTCGAGAGGAGGCTGTCACAGATGATGTACACGAACGTGAAGGGCTATCAGATTCCGAACCTGAGCTTGCCGAAAGCCAAGAAAACCAACCTGAACCGGTACGGCAGGATGCGGCTGGACTACTTGGAACAGAACGAGCCGAACCTGTGCGACCAGATGATGCTGGAGGGAACGCTGCTGCCGAGCTGCTGCAAGATGGGGCTGGACGCACAGCAGATGGTGGACAAGACGCTGCACGACCTGATGCAGAAAGCGCAGATGCCCGACCGCAAGACAAACCCGCTGGGCTGGGCGCAGATGTGCAACAGCCTGAAGCAGCAGGCGGAGGAAATGATCCTTCCGATGCTGTACGAAGTATAACGGAAGAACCCGCAGCTGCGGAGAGCGAACCATCGCCCTCCGCTTTTTCTATGCCCGAATTTCCGGCAGAACTGCTGCCGTCCCTGCTGAAAGCAGATACGACCTCGCGTGCTTCCAATGCGGACATCCTTTCATTTTTCAGTAAAACACCGCTGCTGATCGACCGTCTGCGGTATATCCGCGATAGTTACAAGGTCGTGTTTACGGAGCTTCTGCTGGAAGATGATACCCGCGTTGGATTCTATAAAGAAAGCAATGATCTGCTTGTCTGGCAGGGGTCCTACCTGACCCGCAGCGCGGAATCGCATCTGTCGTGGCACAGCGTTACTGCTGCCATCTCCGCACTGGTCGATAACCACGAACTTATCGCAGCCATTGACCCGAAAAAAGCTGTCAGTCAGGACGAGCAGCTGTCCTTTGACCTGCCGGAAAATGCTTCTCGCGGCGATGAAGTGGGCGCGTTGGAAGTGGACGACATCTATTCCGAGGAAGAACAGGACGAAAAAATCAAAGCAGCCCTGCCCACATACCACTACAAAGAGCCCCAACCGGACGATGGCAGTCACATAACGGAAGATGATGTGAATGTCATCATTACAAGAGGCAGCGTCTTTGAAGGCGGCAAGTACCGCATCTATAACCATTTCCAGCAGAAGAAAACAGAAAAGGAAACCGTTGCTTTCCTCAAAAAAGAGTACGGCATTGGTGGTTTCTCTTGGACGTTTGCTGACGGTGGAAGCGGCTTCGTCAGTTTTGACGGTAAAGGATTCAGCATCCTTTACGATTTCAAGGATGACCTGCGGTATGAGAAAAAGCTCAAATGGAAAGAGGTCGGCAAGCGGCTGGAATACCTTGTCCGGATGGACCGCTACCTGACGGATGCAGAACGCGAGAAGATGCCTGCATGGATAAACAGGCAGACAGAGTCGAAGCCCCTGCCGCCGCCCATCCCTGACCAGAAACCTGTCTGCGAAGTGGGCAGCACCGTTTACCTTGAAAATGACCAGCGGTTCACCGTAGAAAGTATCGGACAATTTGATGTTCACCTGCGCAATGAAGATTTCCCGCTGGTAGGCCGCGCCGTCAGCCGAGAACAGTTCCAACAGCTATTGGACGCCAATCCCCGCAACGGCGGCATGGTGTTATCGGAGCAGCAGCGTGAATCTCTGGTGCAGGAGCAGCGAGAGCAGGCTCTCTCCTACATCGAGGACTACCTCAAGGACGAGTTTGAAATCACAGAGCCGGACTTTTCCGACCTTACCCAAATCGGCCTTGGCTACACCACCACCGAGGACGAGCAGCATACGATTCAGGTCCATGCAGATCTGGAGCATTGCACCATCAGCAAGTTTGTGGACGATACCCTCTATGCGCAGGATACATACGCTTCGCTGGAAGATATGAACCGGATGGCACTTGCCAATCTCGATTTTGACAGCCTGATGGAAGTGGACATCAACGAAATCGAGGAACAGGAACCCGAAATCAGCGCAGACGAACCGGAGGAATCCACCTTTGTATCGCAGGTCATGCAGGATGTAGACCGCCTTGCTGCGCGTGAGGAACCTGCCGAGTATGATCGCACGAACTACCTTGCACCGTATGAACCTGCCGTGCCGGAAGGTCCGAAAGCAAAGTTCGCTGTCAATGTGCAGGCCATCCGCACGCTGAAAGAAATCGAGCAGCGCATGGCATCCGGTGGTGCCCCCGCAACCGAGCAGGAACAGGACATTCTGGCTGGTTATCTTGGCTGGGGCGGTCTGGCAGATGCCTTTGACCCCGGCAAGGATAACTGGCATACCGAGTACGAGCAGTTGAAAGCCCTGCTGACCGAGGATGAATACGCCGCCGCCCGGGAATCTACCTTGACGGCGTTCTACACCCCGCCTGTGGTGATCCGGGCCATGTACAAGGGGCTGTCCAATCTGGGCTTCCAGACCGGCAATATCCTGGAGCCAAGCTGCGGCGTGGGAAACTTCATGGGTCTGCTGCCGGAGAATATGGAAAATTCCAAAATGTACGGCGTGGAGCTGGACAGCATTTCCGGGCGCATTGCCCAGCAGCTGTACCAGAAGAACAGCATTGCGGTACAAGGATTTGAAAAGACCGATCTGCCGGACAGCTTCTTTGATGTGGCCATTGGCAACGTGCCCTTTGGGACGTTCAAGGTTTTGGACAAGAAATACGACAGGTACAATTTCCTGATCCATGACTATTTCTTTGCCCGTGCCTTGGACAAGGTGCGCCCCGGCGGCGTGGTGGCCTTCATTACCAGCAAAGGCACCATGGACAAGGAAAATTCCTCTGTGCGAAAGTACATTGCCCAGAGGGCGGACCTTCTCGGTGCCATCCGACTGCCCAATGATACGTTCAAGGCCGCTGCGGGTACAGAGGTCACTTCCGACATTCTGTTCCTGCAAAAGCGCAGCGGTATGACCGACCTGGAGCCGGACTGGGTGCATCTGGACACCGATGAAAAGGGGCTGAAAATGAACGCCTACTTTGTCTCTCACCCGGAAATGGTTCTGGGGCAAATGCAGGAAGTGTCCGGCCCTTACGGTATGGAAACCGCCTGTATTCCCCAGGAGGGGCAGAGCCTGGAATCCCAGCTCACTGCCGCCATTGGCCAAATCCAAGGCGAAATGCAGAATGTAGACCTGAACGACCTTCCTGTGGAGGAGGCGGACACCCTGCCTGCTGACCCCAGTGTACGGAATTTTAGTTTCGCCGTTGTGGACGGAAAGCTGTACTTCCGGGAAAACAGCCGGATGAATCCGGTATCTATATCGGCCACCGCCGAGCAGCGCATCCGTGGGCTTATCGGTATCCGGGACTGTGTGCGAACGCTCATTGAATACCAGACCGAGGACTACCCGGAGACCATGATCCAGGAAGCGCAGGCACGCTTAAATGCCCTCTATGACAGCTTTGTGGAGAAGTATGGCCGGATCAACAGCCGTGCCAACAGCTCCGCTTTTTCTACCGACAACGCCTACTATCTGCTGTCCTCCCTGGAGGTGCGGGACAGTGAAGGTAATTTCCTGCGGAAAGCGGATATGTTCTCCAAGCGGACCATCCGGCAGAAAATATCCGTCACCTCCGTAGATACCGCTTCAGAGGCCCTGGCCCTGTCACTGGCTGAAAAAGCAAAAGTAGATATGCCCTACATGGTAGAACTGACCCGCAAAAGTGAGGAGGAAATTCTTTCCGATTTGACGGGCGTGATCTTCCTGAACCCAGAGCATGACGGAAATGAGGATGTTGCCCATAAATATTTGCCCGCGGATGAATACCTTTCCGGCAATGTCCGGGAAAAGCTGCGCACCGCCAGGGCGTTTGCCGAGACAGATGAAGGGTATACCGTCAATGTACAGTCCCTGGAAGCGGTGCAGCCCGTTGACCTGACGGCCAGTGAGATTTCTGTCCGGCTGGGTGCTGCCTGGCTGCCAACCGAGGTCGTGCGGGACTTTACCTTTGAGCTTCTGCGGACACCCTACTATCAGAGACGGAACATCAAGGTGCATTACAGCACCTACACCGGCGAGTGGAATGTAGACGGAAAAAGTCTGGACCGAGGGAATGTCCGCTCCGAGAACACCTTTGGTACGGAACGCATCAACGCCTACAAAATCATCGAGGAAACCCTGAATCTGCGGGATGTACGGATTTTCGACTATGAATATGATGACTCCGGTAAAAAGGTGGCTATCCTCAACACGAAGCAGACCGCCATTGCCCAGGGAAAGCAGGAGCAGATCAAACAGGAATTTGCGGACTGGATCTGGGCTGACCCCAATCGCAGGGAGCGGCTGACCACGCTCTACAATGAAAAGTTCAACAGCATCCGGCCCAGAGAGTACGACGGAAGCCATCTGAATTTTGTAGGGATCAACCCGGAAATCACCCTGCGGCCTCATCAGGTGAATGCCATAGCCCATATCCTCTATGGTGGAAACACATTGCTCGCCCACACGGTGGGGGCAGGGAAGACGTTCGAGATGGTGGCCGCCGCCCAGGAGAGCAAGCGGCTGGGGCTGTGTCAAAAGAGCCTGTTTGTTGTGCCCAATCACCTGACCGAGCAGTGGGCCGCTGAATACTTGCAGCTGTACCCCGCCGCCAATATTCTGGTTGCCACCAAAAAGGATTTTGAGACCAAAAACCGAAAACGGTTTTGCTCCCGGATCGCCACCGGCGACTACGATGCCATCATCATCGGCCACAGCCAGTTTGAAAAGATCCCCATGTCCCAGGAGCGGCAAAAGTTCATTTTGGAGCAGCAGAAGCAGGAGATCCTGGACGGTATTCGGGAGCTAAAGCGCAACAACGGCGACAATTTTTCCGTGAAGCAGCTGGAGCGCAGCCGAAAAAGCATTCAGCAGAAGCTTGAAAAGCTCAATGACCAGAGCCGAAAGGATGATGTCATTACCTTTGAGGAGCTGGGTGTTGACCGGATTTTTGTGGACGAGGCCCACATGTTCAAAAATCTCGCCGCATTTACGAAAATGCGCAATGTGGCCGGTATCTCCCAGACGGAAGCCCAGAAGTCCAGTGACCTCTATATGAAGTGCCGTTACTTAGATGAGCTGACCGGAGGCCGGGGCGTGGTGTTTGCCACCGGCACACCGATCAGCAATTCCATGGTGGAGCTTTATACCATGCAGAAATATCTGCAATACAACGCCCTGAAAGAGAATGACCTGCTCCATTTTGATGCCTGGGCCTCCACCTTTGGAGAGACCGTCACCGCCATTGAACTGGCCCCGGAGGGTACCGGCTACCGGGCCAAGACCCGTTTTGCCAAGTTCTACAACCTCCCGGAGCTGATGTCCATGTTCAAGGAGATTGCGGATATTCAGACGGCGGATATGCTGAAGCTGCCGGTTCCGGAGGCGGAATACCACAATGTGGTGCTGAAACCCTCGGAGCAGCAAAAGGAAATCGTGGCCAGCCTATCCCAGCGTGCGGAAAAGGTGCGCAGCAAGCAGGTAGACTCCAATGAGGACAATATGCTGGTCATTACCAACGATGGCCGGAAGCTGGCACTGGATCAGCGGCTGATCAATCCCCTGCTGCCAGATAGCGATACCGGAAAGGTTGCCGTCTGCGCGGAAAATGTATACAACATCTGGGAGCGGACGGCAGCGCAAAAGTCCACACAGATGGTATTTGTTGACCTGTCCACACCCCATAATGACGGGCAGTTCAATGTGTATGACGATCTGAAAAAGAAGCTGCTGGACAAAGGCATCCCGGAATCCGAGATCGCCTACATCCACAACGCCAAAACGGAAGCCGCCAAAAAGGAGCTGTTTGGAAAGGTACGCTCCGGCGAAGTGCGTATTTTAATTGGTTCCACCCAGAAAATGGGCGCCGGGACCAACGCACAGCGGAAGCTCATTGCCTTGCACCATATGGATTGTCCCTGGCGGCCCTCGGATTTGCAGCAGCGGGAGGGGCGTATTATCCGTCAGGGCAATGAGAATCCCAAGGTAGACATCTACACCTATGTGACAGAAAACACCTTTGACAGCTACCTGTATCAACTGGTGGAGGGGAAGCAGAAGTTCATCGGTCAGATCATGACCTCCAAATCCCCGGTCCGGAGTGCGGAGGACATTGATGAAACCGCTTTGAGCTACGCCGAGATCAAGGCACTATGTTCCGGCAACCCCCACATCAAGGAAAAAATGGACCTGGACATTGAGGTGCAGAAGCTGAAACTCCTGCGCTCAAACCATATGAGCCAGCGGTATGCCCTGGGAGATCAGCTTATTCGGAAATTCCCCAATGAGATCGCTTCCATGCACCAGTGGATCGACGGTCTGGAAGCGGACATGGCCCGGCTGAAAGACAAAACCCAGCCAAATGCGGATGGATTCTGCCCCATGGTGATAGGCGGCCAGACCTACACCGAGAAGAAAGCTGCCGGCACCGCACTCTTGGATGCCTGCAATGCCCTGACCAGTGCCGACCCGGTCCCCCTTGGTTCTTACCGGGGATTGAAACTGACACTCTGCTTTGACAGTTTTGAAAAGCTGTTCAAAATTTCCATGCAGGGTACGCTGACCTACAAAGTTGGTCTTGGAACGGATGTGTTTGGCAACATTCAGCGTATGGATAACCTGCTGGAAAGCATGCCAATGCGACAGCTGGATTACAAGGAGAAGCTGAAAAATCTGGAAATTCAGGTGGAGATTGCCAAACAGGAGGTGGCGAAGCCCTTCCCCAGAGAGGAGGAGCTGAAAGCGAAATCTGCCCGGCTGCATCAGCTGAATATTCTGCTGAACATGGACAAGCGGGAAAATGAGATCGTGGATGGCGTGCAGGATGAGGGCGAAATCCAACCCCAGCGGGAATCCCGTGGGTGGGACAGGTAAATATTTCGCACAGTTGTCACCTGGGTTGGTATGCAGTATAATGGAAGAAAAAAGCAAAGGAGCTGTCCATGATGCTGTTTGCCAAGAAGAAAATGCGTTATGTAACCCTGAATGATTCCGAGCTGCGCCTTGCAAAGTACGCCCTCATTCAGTTCCGCAATGCCCTCATTGCCAAGGGGCTGCCCACCGAGGATGTGAACACGATCCTATTGAAGCTCTACAAGTAAACGAACCACACGAACAGCACCTGCTTGACACAGCGGGTGCTGTTTCTGTACCCCAAAAGAAAGGAAGTTGATTTTATCACCAATCAAGAACTGAACACCCAGCTCTATCAAAAGATGTTTGCCGAGCAGGAACGCTATCGGCAGCACCTCCTGACGCTGCCCCCGGAAGAAATTCTGGACTGTGCCTATGCGTACACCACCAGAGAGGACATTCTGCTGTCTTTGGAGTATAACGATCTGGCAGACAAGCAGTGCCAAGCACTTTTGAAGTCTCCCTGCCCCCTAAGCGATGTTTTCCAAGCCTGGGAGAAGTGTGAAAGTTCCCACATGGAGGAACTCTGGTCAGTTGTCGAAGATCGTGCGAATACGGTCATTCAGGCAGCGAAAGCCAAATCCCACCGGGAGGAGCGATAGCCTATGGCCTACTTCACCCCGGAGGACATTCAGCAGGCCAAACAGCTGGACTTGCTGACATACCTCCAAATCTATGAGCCGGACCAGCTGGTAAAGGTATCCGGCGATACCTACTGCACCAAAGAACACGATTCTCTCAAAATCAGCAACGGGAAATGGCACTGGTTTTCCCGACAAATTGGCGGCAAAACAGCCCTTGACTATCTTGTAAAGGTCAAGGGCTGTTCCTTTTTGGAGGCCATGGAAATCCTTCACGGTGCGCCCTTGCCTAAGACGATTCCCGCACCAGCTCCCAAGGTAGAGTCAAAAAAGCTGCTGCTCCCGGAACGGAACGGCAATGCGGATGCTGTAGTTCATTATCTCAAAAGCCGAGGCATCCATGATGTCGTCATCCACTACTGTCTGGAAAATGATCTGCTCTTTGAATCCAGGAAATACCACAGTGCCGTGTTCCTGGGCTATGACAAGGGCGGCGTTCCCCGCTACGGCAATGTCCGGGGAACCGTTGGGGACTACAAAGGGGAGCTATCCGGCAGCGACAAGCACTATTCCTTTTCCATTCCCGGAAACAGCCAGACCGTCCATGTCTTTGAGTCTGCCATCGACGCACTGAGCTACGCTACCCTGGAATTGTTCGAGGGCCGAAATTGGCGTGAGGACCACTTGCTGTCCCTTGCAGGAGTGTTTGTCACCAAGCGGGAGAACGTTGTGCCAGTGGCACTGTCCCGGTATCTGGCAGATCACCCGGAGATTCGGACGCTGCGGCTCCATCTGGACAACGACGCCATTGGTCGTGGTGCGGTGGCCGGAATCATAGGCGGTCTGCGGGACCGATATGAAATCTGGGACGAACCGCCTAGGTGCGGCAAGGATGTCAACGACCAGCTCAAAATCAGGGTTGGATTGAAAAAGAAGGAGGAATACAGTCGTTGAAAATCAATATTTATCAAGTCAACCAGGACCGGGACACCCAGCGGCTCAAATTCATGGGTCTGGATGCTGTCCGCAAGGTGCTGCGTTCCGCAGAGCCGGATTGCGCCGCATACGATAAGGTCTATTCCGGGAATGTGAAATGCCGGAATCTGGAGGATGTTTTTGTCCTCTTTCAATCCGGCAGACCGGAGGGCTTTCAGGGCCACAGTCTGTCCGTTTCGGATGTTGTGGAGGTGGAGGATGCCGCCAGCATCACACCAGGCTTTTATTTCTGTGACAGCATTGGCTTCAAGGAGATTCCTTTTCAGCCAGAGCTTGCCAACGATGTTGTCCAGTCACCCACCATCCAGGTGGTCCTGGTGGAGCCTGGAAAGCTGGCCCGGATCGCAGAAGTCGGCACTACCTTGGATGCCATGCAGCGAACAGTAGGCGGCGACATTGAAGCCTATTACCCTTTCGAGGAACAGGTCTGTATCGTCTGCAACGAGGAAGGAAAAATCAACGGTCTGCCCCTGAACCGGGCCATCCGGGATGAGGATACCGGAGATATTGCGGATATTATCGCCGGTACTTTCTTCATCTGCGATTGCAGCGGCGAATCCTTCGGCAGCCTTTCCAAGGAGCAGCAGAAGCGGTATCTGGAAAAATACCGTCTCCCGGAACGGTTCTTCCGTTCAAGAGACGGCATTGAATCTGTGCCTTATAAGCCTCAAAATCGGGAGCGATGAATCCTACGGAGGAGCGGAGGTGATGCCCATTTGAACATAAAACCCACAGCATCCTGCGGCTGCGGCAAGCCCAGGACTACCCCTATTTCTCCGGAGGAAAAACAATGGCTGAAAGAAAAACTGTACCAGTCCCGTTACGATGAATGTATGCAGGCCCGACGGGAGGCATGGCTGTTTCTTCGGCCCGGTCATAAAAAGAGCTATTGATAGGAGGTTTGTCTTTTATAGAGCAAGCATCGCCTTTGTACTCCCACAAAGGCCGCTTGTCAGGGGAAACCCCTGATACCCCTGTACTTGATTCAGGAAGGAGTGAAATCTATTCGCAATCGAAATATCAAAATCCAGTTATGGCTGAACAGAGCAGAGGCCAGGAATCTGCAAGAAAAAGCAAGGCGCAGCCGCCTGTCTGTTGCCGCCTATCTGCGGCATCTTATCAACGGTGTTGTACCAAAAGAAGCTCCGCCCCCGGACTTCTTCACGATGATGCGGGAGCTGCATTACATCGGGAACAACCTCAACCAAATCGCTATGAAAGCCCATGCGTTGAATGTCATTGATGCCAAGCACTATGACGACAGCGTTCTGCTGTTTGAGGAAGCTGTTCAGAAAATCCTGTCAGCGGTTCTCGATCCTGTACCTATGAAGCACTGACCTATGGCAGTTACCTCTATCTGGCGTGTCCATGGCAATGTTGGTAAGGTTCTGGACTATGTGGAAAACGCAGAGAAAACTACCGCCATTTCCGGTGACGACGGCGATTTATCCGATGTCATTGACTACGCCATCCAGCAGCGCAAGACCAGTCAAACCCAGGTGCGGGACGGAGAGGAAGTGGTTCAGCGATTTGTGTCCGGCATCAACTGCCATCCCAATACCGCAAAAATGGAGATGCAGAAGATCAAGAAATTCTACGGGAAAGAGGATGGTGTCATTGCTTACCACGGCTACCAGTCCTTTGCTCCCGGCGAGGCCACTCCAGAAATTGCCCATGAAATTGGAATCAAGCTGGCGCAGCGGCTCTGGGGAGACCGCTATCAGGTGCTTGTAGCCACCCACCTGGACCGTGCCAACCATCTGCACTCCCACTTTGTTATCAATACGGTCTCCTTTGTGGACGGCATTAAATACCACCGCACCAAGGAGGACTATCAGGAAATGCGCCGTGTTTCAGATGCACTGTGCCGGGAGTACGGCCTGACGGTAATCCGCAATTCCAAAGGCCGGGGCATGACTTACAACGAATGGGCCGCCGAAAAAGATGGAAAACCCACCCTACGCAGTGTGATCCGCTCCGACATTGACCGTGCCATTCTGGCCTCCACCACCCAGCGGAATTTTCAGGAAGCCATGCAGGCCATGGGCTACACCTTCAAAACCCGCACCCCGGATGGGCAGCCCCTCAAATATCCGGCGTTAAAGCCCCCCGGTGCGAAAGGATACTTTCGCTTCCATCGGCTGGGGCCTGGGTATTCTCTGACCGAAATCCTGGACCGGGTTTACGACAATGTGAGACGGCAGACACCATTCCCAGAGTCTGATCGGATGGCAAAGCAGCGCAACCCCTTTATTCCTTATCCCAAAGCCAAGGGCATTCACGCCCTGTATCTGCGCTACTGCTATGAGCTGCGCATCATCCAAAAGCATCCGGCATCCGTGAAACGGGTGCCTTTTTCTATGCGCCAGGACTTGATCCTTCTGGACAAGCTGGATACGGAGACCCGCTTCCTTGCCAAGCACGAATACGGCACCGCCGCCGAACTGGAATCCCACAAGGAAAAATCCACAGATAGATTCTCCGAACTGGAACAGGCGCGAAGCACCCTTAGAAATCAGCTTCGGACGGCCACCCGCAGGGAGGATGCCCCCGCAGTGGAAAGCCTTAAATCTCGTATCAAAGAGGTATCCTCTGAGATAAAAACACTGCGTCAGGAGGTGAAATTATGTGACGGAATCGAAGCCCGTTCCGCTCTGATGGAGCGGAAGCTGGAGCAATTGCAGCAGGAACAGGAAATTGAAAGAAAGGAGGAAGAACAGCATGAGCTATTCCGGCGAGGCGGCAGATCAGGTCGTCCGTCTGAGCTTGAACGGCGTTGAAGTCGCGGCAAAATTGTCCGGCTCCGCCGCCAAGCAGCTGGCGATTTTGATTTACGCCATTTTGAAAGACCAGAAGAAAACCAAAGGCAAAATCCGTCTGACCAATATGCTCCGCTCCGGCAAGGAGCTGAAGGTGTTCGCCGTCAAGGATGGGGACCTTCAGAAATTCTGCGAGGAGGCCAAGAAGTACGGTGTTCTTTATTGTGTCCTCAAAGACAAAAACGCCACCGATGGCATTACGGACATTATGGTGCGGGCAGAGGACGCCGCCAAGGTCAACCGCATTTTTACCCGGTTCGGTCTTGCCACTGTGGATTTGGCGTCTCTCAAAACAGAGCTTGTCAAGGAGCAGAATAAGGCCCGTACCGAGGAGGACGCGGATGTGCGCTCCGGTTTTGACAAACCCCATAACGATGATTTCGTGAAGGAGCTGTTTGGTGAGGACCCGGAGAAACACATTGTGGAGGAAAACCCTCTGACCGGACGGATCGAGGCCGAACATCCGTCCGAGAGTACATCGCTGAACAGATGGGGCGAAGATATCTTTTTGGATAACCCGCCCTCCGTCCGTGAGACGATGCAGAGAATTCGGCAGGAAAGGGCTGCACATCAGCCCCAGAACACCATTGCCGATAAGGTGGTAGAAAAAATTGTGAAAGGAAAGGAACGATGAAATGAACGAAATTTTTGACAAGGAGGAATGGGCCAGCCGCAAGCAGCAGGACCGGGAAGCTGCCTATGCCATGGTAGATGACACTCTGAAAAAGATGGGTACAAACGGAAAGGCTTTCCAGACCTACCTGGATGTGCAGTCCAAATTCGAGCGGTATTCCGTCAGCAATGCCTTGTTGGTTGCCGCCCAGAAACCGGAGGCCACCGATCTGGGAGATGCCAATTTCTGGCGTGGCCGGGGCGGCTATATCCGAAAGGGAGAATCCGGCATTCTTCTCATGGAACCAGGAAATTCCTACACTCGAAAGGATGGTTCCAAAGGTGTCAACATCCATATCAAGCGTGTCTTTGATATTTCCCAGACCACGTTGACCCCCACAAAGCAGCCTGCTGTCAGCCAGGACACCCGGCTGCTTCTCAACGCTATGGTGCGCTACGCCCCCTGCAAAGTGGACTTCCGGGACGAGCTGCCGGATGGGCAAAGTGCCCTCTACAGTCCCCAGGAGAAAACCGTCTTTGTTCGGCGGGGCCAGTCCATGGAGGACGTATTCCGGGGTGTGGCCCAGGAGCTTGCCCACGCCTATCTGGATACTGGGAACTACAGCCGGGAAAACAATATATTTCTCGCCCAGTGTGTCGGCAACATTCT
>ERZ779922.1176-NODE-1176-length-19276-cov-2.993341_pt1 | contig 19276 bp, 11 predicted proteins | sample MGYA00511544_ERZ779922 | MGnify/ENA primary metagenome ERZ779922 (study PRJEB29588, sample SAMEA2154516) | human gut metagenome | biome: human gut; feature: human-associated habitat; material: faeces | place: Denmark | collected 2008/2010 ... | reverse complement strand
TGACGCGGTATGAAAGCTCTTCTCCCCTCTTCAAAGAAACGGAAGCGGGATCGAGTGTCGTAGAAAAATCTGTACCTTCAATACCCTCAATGCTGGTTATCGTCAACGTGCCATAACCCACATTACGAATAGTCATCGGTTCGGATTGAGCCAAATAACCAATATAAGAATTGGAAAACTCGTAAGAAGTCGAGCCCTCTATAACCGGCAAATTTTCAATCTCTTGATTTCCCACTTTTACATTGTCAACGGCCAATGTCGCTTGTGTATAATTATTTACAAGAATAGATCGAAAATAGAATGCAATCTTTACCGTCTTCCCGACATACGCTTCAAGGCTCACATTAGGGGTTAACTTTTGCCAGTTATTTTCTATCCCCATAGCATCTTTATTCCACGGCCATGTCAGTCCAGAGTTTTCAATATCTTCCTGAGAAGCTGCATTCCACAAATCGCTCCATGTATCTCCATCATCGGTAGAAACTTTCACCAAAAAACTTCCGTATTTATTGGTCATAAACGATGTGAAGCGTTACACCAAAAAGTAAAAGACAGCGACGCATTATCAGCAACCTGCACGGCAGGAGTAATAAGCCACTCCTCCTTCGAAATACCGGCCTGTCCTTCTTTAAAGTCACTCATCACTTCGGCACACCCCGAACCAGCGATACTGCAACCCGTCACTTCATTCCAATTAAGGCTCCAATGCGCATAACCCGATTCAAGATCTTCCGATAATTCAGTACCTTTTACAACCCACCCCGAAGGAGGGAATGTTTGGCTCTCAAAATCTTCGCTGAGTACAAGATTTTCAGCGGAAAAGGTTTCTGCACTGCCTAACAACAATGCACAGGCGAAAAACATACTTTTCATAGTTTCCATAGAATTAATTATCTTTTAATAACTTGGGTGGTATTGACTTGATCTCCCAATTGCATGGTTACAAAGTAAATCCCCGACGATAACATCGAAACGTCTACACTTTCTACTTGCTCGGCAAAAAGCAGCTGTTTACCAGAAATATCGGTAACCACTACTTTGTCACACAGTTCATTCAAATAGAGCGTGGAAACGACAGGATTAGGATAAACCGTCAATCGATCACCATTTACGCCTTCGATTCCCGAACCATCAGTCACAACAAGAATAAATTCTTGTACAGTTGTCTTTGAACCATCTGAAACAGATAGTTTCATAATCACTTCTTGTTCTGCCCCCGGAATGCCGGTAATCGTACCGCCGTTAGTACCCGGAGTATGATTCAGCCAGAAGGGTTTGCCCTGCAAGGTCACCGTCAACGGATCTCCATCGGGATCGGCCACAGAATAGTTATAAGTCCATTTCTTCCCTACCGTTGCTGTTGTCTCAGGAACCGTAGTAAAGTAAGGAGCACTATTGTCACTATTGACATATTCAAAATTTTCGAAATAGAAATCATCGAAGAAAGTCACAAAACCATTCGACGGAGTATTATTACGAACAGCTATATAGATTTTCTGTCCAGCATATGCACTTAAATCCACATCAAACTCTGTCCACGATGTCTGACTATCGTTATTATTCTTGTGAGGAACTTGAACCGATGTAAATCCAGACAATGGAGTAAAGCTAGACACAGCGTTATCTGTCGTACTAACCAATACTGTCAAATAAGCCCACGGATGATAAGTGTTATCTCCATCATACGACTTAGCATAAAACCGGAACTTGGCATCATTTCGAGCCGTCATTTGGTCGCTGATAATCCAGTCTACGGCTTCTGTCCCATCGGCAGTCGCCATCGTCGCTAACAGTTGGTCTCCCGAACGAGGATAGATATTCCTCCAATCGGCTCCTTCTGGTTCCGGTTGTTGATTAATGACAATATAGGCATAAGCATTCCCAATATTCGGATAGTTTATCATAAGAGGTTGAACTGTCGCTTTATGATCGGCATCTACCGTTGTAAAGCCTTTGGGAGCCACAGAACCAAATTCATCATCTTCAAAACTAAAATAACGAGTGTACATACCCAACGCATTACCCGAAACAGGCAACGTCACAGCAGGAGCATTGTCGAATGTAACAGTCATCTCGTCCTCTACAAGGGCATCTGTTTCACCGGCAGCGAACGTGATATTGAAATCTACGCTCTCACGACTGTCTAACACTAAATCCTTGTGCAACGAAGTAGAGAAATTCTTATTCTTAAATGACACATCGGTGATTTTCATTGTTTGCTCGCCATCGTTCAAAAGATTCAATGTCTTTGAGGTAACGGCTTTATTATAATTCACATCACCCGCATTCCAAGAAGTCACATTAATAACAGCTTTTCCTCCAACGGGAGCTTCTTCAACCAAAATATTATCCAAAGCACCTCCTGATCCGGTAAAATCTACTGCACTATAACGCCAACGGAAATTCACATTCTTACCTCTATAATCGGACAAAACGATTCGCTGACGAACCCATTTTTGACCTTCGGCCTGAGCGGAAGAAATATGGGCGAGTTCTTGCCATGTTCCATCGGATTTTATTTCGAAGTAAAGCGTATCTTTGTTAATCGTCATCGTCTCTTTTACCGATTTCGTCAATCCAGACGGAACGGCATTTCCCCAGTAGAAGCTAACCTGCATATCTTTATCGGCAGGAAGCACGAACATCGGTGTTTGAAGAATGCCTTGCTCGTTGGAGCCCCCAGCAGAAATATAAGCTGCATTTTTACCATCGTATGCATTATAATTAGATCTATCCCACGCTGTATATCCCTCTTTCTCGCTCTTCCAACCTAACGGAGGAAATACGTCACCTTCAAATCCCTCAGACCACGGGAATGTGTTCACGGTTTGGTCGGCAAGCGTCGTAAAACTCCACACCGAAGGATTTTGCGTCTCTCCCATATCGTTATAAGCAACTACTTTCCAATAGTAAGTAGTAGCATAATCCAACTCAGGAATCGTATAAGAGCAACCTTCTACCTCTGTACCCGGCACGACCGAAAAATCTGTGGTAGAAGTTCCAACATACACCTTATAGCCCTTAGCAAACTGTACTCCGTTCCATGACAATACAATATCTTCGTTAAATACATCGGTTGCTCCATTTTCAGGAGAAGGGGTAGTTGCAGCTCCCGGAACAGAAGTTCTACCATAGAATGGAGGTAAAACTACATCGTCCAAGAAAGTAGATGCATACTCGGGCTCATCGTCCCAACCACCCGACAAATCGACATCGAGTACATATTTAAACATGATATAACAATTATCGGATGCCGGGTTTCCCAAATCGAGCTTCATGTGCCACCATTGGTTGATAGAATCGCACGTAGCAATTTTCTCCCACGTTTCCTTGCCATTTTTTGAAAAATAGACTTCAAATTCGCTTTCAGGAGCAGGAGCATCATCTGCCGTCGGCTCCCAAACATTCGCATAGTCGAACTGCAACTCGTGAGTACCCGTCGAACAATCGAGACGAGGAGAAACCAAAGTCGGGTTATTCTCTGCAAAACTGCAAGAAGCCGAATAGTCTCCCGACGTAGCATAAGTTCTGCTTGCGGTCCAACCTTTATCGGCAGTCCAACCTACGGGCGGGAACGTTCCACTTTCAAAACTTTCCAGATTGTATTCATCGGGTAAAATTATCTTTTTCCTTCTAATACGATAGAGACGTCACCTCCGTTCGTATGGATAGTCATCGTAGCAGATTTACTACTCAACTCAGACGAAGGAGTATATTTCACATAAAACTCATACTCTACACTCGGTCTCAACGAAACTTCCGAGGGAATCATATTGGTTGAAAAGTCGGAACCTTCTAATCCAGAAATTCCACTTACCGTCAAATTGCCCACGCCCTTATTCCGCAATACAAATTTCTCCGACCATTTCCCTACTCCGATGTAGGTTCCATCGAATATATAAGAAGTGGGATTAACATCTGCAATAGGAGCATCGATCGCTTCGCCCGTTTCTACGACAACATTATCAACCCATATACTATTACCAGCGCCGCTGACCAATAGACAATGTACAAAAGCTATTTTTATTGTCTTACCGGAATAAGCGCCTAAACTTATCTTGGAAGTGTTTGTAACCCATCCAGTCCAGGGAAAGGCAACCCCGCTATTTTCTACCATGCTTTGATCAAGGAAAGAGAAAACAGTTTTCCAACTTTTACCATCGTCTTCCGTGATACGCACTTGAAAATCATATTCGTTTTTAAATGCAGATGCCGAAGCTCCTTTCCACAGAAAACTCAAATTAAAATTCGTCTCACTCAAAGTCAGAGATGGAGATACTATCCACTCTTCTTTCACAGGTTCAATAGGATCCCACCCACCACCGTTACAATAAAGACTCACTGAACCGGCACATGCCGATTTGCTATTATCGACAGTCCAATGATTAATAGCCCCTTCTTGGGTGTCGTTAATTACAGTCCAACCTCCGGTCGGAAAGTTTGTCGTCGACCAACCTTCAAATCCCTCATTCAACAGAGATTCGGCACGCAATCCAAACACAAATAAGAAGAGTACAAAAACAAGCGTAATTTTCTTTGTCATTGTAAATAATTTATTAGGTTCATTATAAAATTTACATTACATGCAACAGACAGAAATGTTATAACTATTAATTTATTTGCAGCAAATATAAGAATTTGTTATTAATATCTATATATTTCAACAAAAATATTATCGTAACACTCTTATTTTTTTATAAAAAACGAATGTTTATACAAATAATAACAATTTTTGCAAAAAAACAGACAATATCTATTCTAAATAACAACAACGATACTTCAAGTTCCATAACAAAGCAGAGGCTTTCCCTCGTTAGGGAAAGCCTCTGCTTTGTTATTTCTCAAAAAACTAAATTATATCGTTCACATAAACACGCTTATAAATACGCCTGAAATTATCACTTTCTTGCTTCAACTCCTCTGCATGCGACTTATAGTCTTCACCCCAAATCCCCGATAACAAATCGACAATATATTTGTGTTCTCTATCTTTCGACAAAGAAGCCGCGATGAGCTTGTCAATAATTTCCCTATATTTCTCAGCTCCCGTAGCGTGCAAATATAATGCGGCACTTACCGTAATCTGCCCCGTCATATCTACCCGTATTATATTATCGGTTAGGACGGGCATATCTTCATCACAAGAGCCCATATGATTGGCTATATATTCGTAGGTGAGCAATCCATTAGTATCACTATTCAATATTTTTTTCAAATCATTATTCATAGCTGACCTCTTTTGAATGACACAAATTAAATAAAAACTTTCTTCGTAACAAAATATTTCACAAAAACAGTTCAAGAAACCCTAAAAAACAACTTCTGTAAACAAAAAAAGATACTTGATATAGGAATTAATATTTTTTTGATGTATGTTTGCTTATGAATAATCGAATCTACAACCATCATGAATGACAATCTCATCATTACCATAGGCCGTCAATTCGGAAGCGGAGGACGAGAAATAGGAAAACGTTTGGCCGATTTATTCGGCATAGCTTATTACGATAAAGAATTAATCAACGAGGCTTCGAAATCGAGCGGACTCAGCACCGAATATTTCGAGAAAGCCGACGAGCGGGCTCCAAGCGCTTTATTAAATTCTTTTTCAATAAACTGGCTCACAGGAGCAGGAGGAATATGGGGCGACGGAGGCCTATCGAACGAATACATTTTCAAATTTCAATCCGACGTCATTCGTCATTTAGCTGAAACTCAATCGTGTGTCATCGTCGGACGTTGCGCCGATTATATTCTCAGACAATACCCACGATGTTACAATGTATTTATACACGCTCCCCTTGAAGACAGAATCGAGAGAATCATCAGCCGCTCACAAGGAATGACTCGAAAAGAGGCTATCGAACTCGCCGAAAAGAAAAATAAACTAAGAGCTTCTTATTACAATTTTTATACCGATAAGGGTTGGGGAGTAGCCTCTTCATACGACCTTTCTATCGATTCCTCTATATTGGGCAGTGAAGAGACAGCCATATTTATTCGCGATTTTATCCAAAAGAAAGACGGGATGCCTAAATGGGAGAAAAAGAAATAGGTCTCAATTCTCTTTCCCTTTCAAGTAATCGGAACAAAGAGAATAAATAATACCATCAACGATTCCTATGGTAGGAACCCATATTTCTCGTGCGCCTATATGCGTCGCTATTTGTAAATAAATATCGGCGGCAGGTACAATCACGTCGGCTCGGTCGGGGTTCAATGCAAAACGGTCGATACGTTCCACGATCGAATAGCTATTCAATTCATTTCTCAGGGTCAAAAGCCGCTCCACAGTCAATGGCTCCCGAGCAGACACTCCTGCCAAATGATGCAATTTATTGATATTACCACCCGAACCGATAATAGAGATATGCCGATACGTTTCCTTCAAACGCTTTAAATCCCTATACATACGGAACAATTCACTACGGCTCAGTTTTTTATTCAAAATACGTACAGTTCCTATATTATAAGATTGAGATTGGAGTAACGAACGGTCACTAATTATACTTATCTCGGTACTTCCGCCACCAACATCGACATAGATAAAATCGCCCTCTTGTTCCAGCTCGTCCACGATATGACTGTCATATACGATACGTGCTTCTTCAAGACCATTAATAATTTCGATATTTATTCCACTTCTCTCCGAGATATACCGGACAATATCGGCTCCATTCGAAGAATCCCGCATAGCCGACGTAGCACAAGCCCGATAAGACAAGACATTATAAACCTGCATCAGCTGAGAAAAAGCATGCATGAGACGTAATAATTTTTCTGTCTTCTCCGTAGAAATACGACCTTTTGTAAAGGTATCTTGTCCCAATCGCAGCGGTACACGCACAATAAAAACTTTCGATAAATCCGATACACTCTCTCCCGGATAAATACCTTTGATAAGCAATCTCACTGCATTCGAGCCAATATCTATGGCCGCAAAATTAAGTCTGTCCATAAAGTTTCTCATTCTATAAGCGAAGATAATCATTTCCCCAATAAAACATCTCGATTAAAAATAAAGTCTCATTCAAAAATATATAATTTATAATCGCTCCAAAAATGAACTTTCATTCAATATCACTTGTTTTTACCTTGAAAACCATAGTAGAAGAACAAATTTGCGCAATAAATGAAGTGATTGGTTATACTTGGGCAATTGCGCAGTTTCCCCAAAGCGGGAAACAGGAGACTCCTTCCTATTTTTATTTTCAAAAATTCAATCAATAGCTTCGGAAGGAGTCTCTTTTTCAAAGAATATCATCATGCCAAAATAGAGCCGCATACCGGGTGTACCTTTACGAAAAATTACCAGCTCTATGAAATCGAGAATTACATTTAACGGCATGAACCGTTATTCCCCACCGAACTCGGCACAGCCGGGAGATTGCACAGCTATTGTCAATTTACGAAATCAATCAAACTGCCTCAAACCTGTCGGGACACCGGAATATCTATACACTCCGGAAAAGAAAAACCATTGGCTCGTCTATGTTCATATCTGCTACGACGGAGAGCATCATATAACGGAAAATGAAAATACCTTGTATTATGAGGCTCTGATAAAAAAAGAAAACGGAAATATCCAAAAAGAATCAAGCCAGTTGTTCGAGCTAAACGACCTACAAGTTCTGTCTATTCAATCCATAGGAAACACACTCATAATCATCTGTACCGAAAGTATATACTATTTACTTTATAAAGAGGGAAAATATATCTTTTTGGGTGAAAAGCCCGACATACCTGAAATTTCATTTTTCCCTTATATAGAATATACCGATGCCTACTTCGTAAGCGAATATACCTTTCAACATGGATACAGCAATCCGACCCGACTCGACACCGAAGACATCAATTATTACAACGATGCTTACTACAATGCATTCTTTCAGCTACAAGAAAAAGCATGGAAACGGCACTATTTCATACAACCCATACTCATACGTTATGCCCTCACTTTATATGATGGGAGCCGAATTTTTTCATCGGCTCCGGTCATGGTCTCTTTGCCATCCCCCATACAACCCTATCAAATGAGCATACGATTGAAAAATTCAAACAATCTTTGCTTAGGTTCTCATGAAGGACAAATCATCGCCGGGAATTATAGCCTGAAATATTATATTCATCAATTCAATCTCGACAACTGGAAAGATATCGTAAGAAGTATAGACTTTTTTGTCTCTCCCGAAGCCACGATCTTCGAACCCGATCAAAAACAACAAGGCCTTAAATTTACGATCAAACGTACAGAAGAAAACGAAACGCTCTCTTTTCTACTGAAAGGAGACATCTCTTTTCTCGACCTGAAAGAGATAAAGAAACGCTACTTACAAGATTCTCTATTTTATAAAATAGCGACCATAGAGGATTGGAGCGACTGGAAGGAAGGTGAATCGTACGCCATAGAAAATAAAATACGGCCTGATTTACTCGTACACGAGGAAGTTCTTTCGCCAGATAATACGACACTGCTTTCTACGGGAGCACATGTCAGCTATATACACAACAAAAGACTACACATAGCCAACTTAAAGAAAAAACTTTTTCCCGGATTTCCCCTCAGTCTGTTCAACGTGGGGAACAAAAATGCCGAGACTGTCGATGCTTATATCTGCACTTATCTCAAAACCGAAAGAGGAGAATGCAAAGTCGTTTGGCAGGGGAAATCGAACTATTTCTTCAATCAACTTTCACCTCTGATTTCTTACCCCGACAGTAACGCCTATAAAATGGAAATCGTCGTAAAAAGCGAGAATACCCGATACAAGGGGAGCTTTCTACTGACAGCCTCCGAATATGAAAATAGGGCCGATTATCTCAACGAGACGCTCTCTGCAATCTCATTGGAAAACGATTCTCTGCCGGCCTCTACCCCACTCGATATACCCTTGTCCGAAAATGACACTTACACACAGCCTAATATACTGCGGGTTTCGGAACTCGAAAACCCGTTTATATTCCCGTCCGAACAAACTTATACCATCTCGAACGGAGAGATTACAGGCATAGCGACCATTACAGCTGCTTTATCGGAAGGACAGTTCGGTGAATTTCCCCTATACGTATTTACAGAAGAAGGAATATGGGCTCTGCAAAACGGAAACGGAATCGTATGTTACGGAGCACAACATCAACTGAATCGAGAGCCCATACTGCCGGAAAACCCTATCGTCCCGCTCGAAGATATGATTATGTTTACTACGGCAAAAGGATTATTTATCATACGAGGCTCCGAAATACAACAGCTCTTATCGTTCGACGAAACCGCCTGCGAAAACAATAGCCCAATCGCTCACCACGACATAGACTCTACATTAATTCCTGCGACCACCGATCAAACGACTTTATCTCAATTTATTCAAGGAAGTATCATCGCCTACAATACAATCGAAAAAGAATTGATATGTTGCAGGCCCGATCTCAAATATAGTCTCATTATCCATATTCCTTCTCTCTACAGGTATCGCATAAGCCAACATTACTCTTCCCTATTCTATGATGCCAGTCATCTACTCGCCCAAGACGCAGAGGGAAAAGTTTACGATTTACAAAAAGAATCAGCAGAGATAACCCCAATCGCACTCGTATCCCGCCCAATTACTCTCCAAAGTGAAGAGTACCAAAAATGGAGAGAAGTTTTCTGGCGACTCTCGATGTCAGAAGGAAAGCTCTTGCTTTCTCTTTGGGGAGGCAATGATGCCGAAGGCAACTTTTCCAAAATCTGTGAAATATCGAGCGCATCAAAAGTAGCAGGACAATTACCCATGCGTTTTACAGGACCGGCATATAAATATTTCAGGCTTATTCTTTGCGGGAACGTCTCCTCTGATTTCCATCTTTCATCTGTCGATATCCACTCCGAAAACATCATCAGCAATCGGTTACACTAATATAAAAAGAGTAGGACTTATTGTATAAGTCCTACCCTACTATTCTCATCTTACCGCAATCTACGGTTTATAGTTTTTCAATCCTTTCAAAGCTGCTGGATCGGTAGCCTCCTCGATACTCATAGCAAAACCTCCACCCGGAGCACAAGGCTGAACGATACGAGTCTTGTTCGTCACAATATATTTACGAATCGTATAAGCCTGCGGGTTATCCTTATAATGGGCATCGGGAGCATCGGCATATATAGTTGCAATATACTTTTTCCCGGGCTCCAAGAAATCTAAGGAGAAACGAGCCGTATGCCCATTCTCATCGACCGTGGAACCTACATACCAATTATTACCACCTTTTTCCCGGCGTGCCACCGTAATATAATCTCCCGGCTCTGCCTCCAAATAACGGCTGTCGTCCCAATCGACAGGCACATCTTTAATAAACTGAAAAGCATCGAGGAAACGATTATAATTTTCAGGTAAATCGGCTGCCATCTGTAAAGGACTATACATGGTCACGTATAAAGCCAGCTGCCGAGCCAGAGTAGAACGAACATAGCTGTGGTTATCGGGATTAAGTTTAGAAATATCCGTTTCGAAAATACCGGGAGTATAATCCATCGGACCTCCGATAAGCCGTGTAAACGGCAAAATAGTGGTATGGTCGGGATTATTGCCCCCGAACGATTCATACTCGGTTCCTCTCGCCGACTCGTTACCGATAAGATTGGGATAAGTACGGCTCAAACCCGTAGGACGAACAGCTTCATGGGCATTCACCATAATCTTATGCTTGGCGGCTTCGGTCAATGCATAGAGATAATGATTAACCATCCATTGTCCGTAATGATGTTCCCCACGAGGTATAATATCTCCTACATATCCACTCTTCACGGCATCATAGCCATGATCGTTCATAAACTGATATGCTTTCTCCATGTGCCGTTCATAATTACAAACCGAGCCCGAGGTCTCATGATGCATAATCATTTTCACTCCCTTCGATTTGGCATACCGCTCTATTTCTTCTACATCGAAATCGGGATACGGTGTGATAAAATCGAATACATAGTCTTTCGACTTACCTATCCAATCTTCCCACCCTATGTTCCAACCTTCCACCAGCACAGCGTCAAATCCATGTTCTGCGGCAAAATCGATATATTCTTTTACATGCTCGGTATTAGCGGCATGACGTCCATTAGGCGTCAAACGAGAATAATCGACCAAATCGAGTTTCACATGAGGCAAATCGGTATAAGCCCAAGTACTTTTCCCGGTTATCATTTCCCACCATACACCTATATATTTCGTCGGTTTTATCCAACTCGTATCTTCATAGACACACGGTTCATTCAGATTAAGAGTCATTTTGGATGCAAGAATATCACGCGCATCGTCACTAACAATAATCGTGCGCCACGGAGATTTCGCCGGAGTTTGCATATATCCCTTATCCCCCAATGCATCGGGTGTAAGGTGAGACTCGAATATCATATTTTTGTCGTCCAAATCGAGCGACATACAAGAATAATCGACCAATGCAGCTTCATGTAAATTGATATACAAGCCATCGTTGGTTTTCATCATTAAAGCCGTTTGCACCCCCGTAGGAGAGAATGGAGTTTGAGAAGAATTCGGTGTAATAGCCTCGTTCATCAATCCACGGATTTCGGACAATTTCGACGTCACAGTGGAATACTCCTGTGTATCATAATCGCCCGGGAGCCAAAAAGCAGTATGGTCTCCCGCCATAGCAAACTGCGTCTTCTCTTCTTTAATCACAAAATAATCCAAATTGGGCTGATCGGGAAATTCATATCGGAATCCTACCCCATCGTCAAATACCCGGAAACGAATAATCATACGACGATCGGTCGACGGTTGTTCCAATGTTACTTCCAATTCATTATAATGATTCCTAATCTCTTTTACCTCTCCCCAAACGGGTTTCCATGTCTCATCGAAAGTCGATGTCTCAGAACCAGCCAAACGAAATCCATCGGTTAAATTTTTTCCCGACTTCAACTCTAATCCCAATTTACTCTCTTTAATAACCGGCCGACCTTTATAATCTACTTTATAAACAGGGACTCCATTATCCAATTCAAAATCTAATACAATGTTCCCGTCAGGAGATTTCAAAGTCTCGGCTCTCAAAATGCCATAAGACAACAAAGCCATAAGAATAAAAATCAGTCGTTTCATTTATTCAATACATTTATTTGGGTTTTATAAAACTACGGAGAAGCATCTCAACTGCAAAGATAGGAGTTTAAGCTCCGACTCAAAAATTTCTCTATCCCTCCTTTAATTAAGAAAAACGAATAATTGAAGAAACAGTTTAAACAAACGACCTGTTTAACTTAAAATATAAATTCCTTTTATTTCAATAACGATAATCTCACCGAGACTCCATAATTGCTGTTCGTAATAGGATATGATGAAGAGGATACTAACGGTGTATTAATCTGATGGTCGAAATAAGCCCCTACCGTAATACGTTTACTCAATACATAATTGGCCGTCACTTTCAACATCGTAGTACGAGTTCCACTGGTTGCCTGAGTAAAATTCTGTTCGATACGACGAATAAGAGCCTGATTCTTGCGGAATGAAAAATCGGCATTGATCGTCAAATCGTTGCTAACGCCTGTCTGAGACCCTTTCAATTTCAAAATCGTATTAAAATTAGCGATCTTATACCCGGCCCCGATTGTAAAATCGGTTGTCGACGCCTCTACGATTTGTCCGGCTGCCGAATTCAATGTCAACGTGCGGGAATCTTTATACTCTATATTGCCCGTAACATTATTTTTCAGTGTCACCTTTAACCCGATAAGGGGAGCGAACCTCTCGGTTATCATTACCGATGATATATCGAATGGAGAAGAGGGTATGGGATTGCCCGTAAGTTCATCGCGAACGAAACCGAAATCCCCGTCTGATTCCACCCAATTAAGGAACGAAGTAAATGATCCCACAGCATAGGTACACTGGTAAGCATGCGATAGAGTAAACGCTTTAAAGTGTTTCTTTATAAACGGTATTTGCATGAAACCATCGTAAGTAATTCGCCAGTTCGGCAATATAGCCGACAATCCCGGGAACGGAGACAAATCGATTTTACGGGCATCACGGCCAGAATATGCAGCAATAAATGCAGGTATCATTACATCGGCAGAACTACGATTCACACCGCCGTTAGCCGAATCATAGGGCTTATCTCCAAAGCCGGTAGAGGCAATAAAACCTTTATTCGGATAATTGCCCAACGATCCGTAATGCGCTTCTAACCGAGCCGCTATTATTTCCCGATTTTTCAAAAAATCATCGAATGCTTGCGACGAATATCCGTCTTTTGCAGAACTGCTCCTAAATGCAGTCTTCAATGCAATATGTGTCTTGGTATAGCTTCCGCCTCGTACAGTCGGCATATCGTCAAACATAAATTGCATTTGAGAACTACGCGTGTCTGTTCTATTTCCTGTCAAGTTTATTTTCAAACCCCGGATAGGTTCAAGCGCTATTTCGAAATTAAACTCCTCGGTACGACCGATGACTGCCGGACTTATCTGCGTGGAATCACATAAAAGCCAACCACGTTCTTTTGCCCGATATACATAGCTCTCATCAGTAAAGCCAAAAGCGAAATCGAGACCGGGAGCCATAGGGCCATACGAAGTCGATTGCCCGAATACATCGCCTACATTCGGGGAAAACAGAGGTAACGAAGTCGTATTGGTCTTACGATAACGCACGCTCGCATTTCTTACCATCATCAATCCCCGTAAAGAATATTCGGCTGCTTCTTTCCAGAAATTACGTTCATTCTTATTCGAAGGAGTAATTATCACATTCAAGCGTTGGGTTCCTTTATCGAGAATCACGATATTATTGGCATCGAGCACTTTCGTCCTCAGGGCCACTTTCTTTCCGGCATCGTCCCTCGCTACAACTTTTACCTTCTTATTATTGAGATTATGCCTTAAAGTAACCGTAGTATCTTCCCGAAGCAAAATGGTACGTTCGAATTTTCTATTTTTCTTCGCCGCCGCAGCCCTATTATTGGAAGAAAAACGTTTGTTTATCTTCTGCAAATATTTCGACTTATTGTACAATTGTTCAAAATTGAAACGCCCGTCAAAGCTCAACTGCCCCTGATTATTCACCGAGTTACCTAAATCTATTTCCTCTGAAATCTGGGCTCCCCTATCCCAAGTGTATGTAGCGTTATACTTGGCATTAAACGACAAATAATCAAGAACAGGTATCTTGCTGAACGGAGCCGTATACGATGCATTGAAAGTTTGATTATAATTCCACGGTGTTCCCAAATTCTTGATGCTGGTCAACACGGTATCTTTCCATGCTTCGTATTCATCTGGGAAAAGCTGTTTATTCACCACACCGACCGGCTCCTCGATATGAGCGTTCGTCATCGTTTGCAACGAAAGGTTTATCGACTTGGTGAGATTCCATGTCAACGAGAACTGCCGATCCCATAAAAAACTTTTACTTACACTCGTCGGCAATGCCATTCCTCCCGATCCACTCACATCGCGAATCTGCTGTTCATAATAATATCGCGACATATTGGTATTAAACGCAATATTATTAGGCAAATAATTAAATTCCCATTCCTTCAAAAATTTCAAATGCTTAGATTTACTCTTTAATCCCTTCAACGGGACAAAAGGCTTAACAAAAGGAGTATAGGAATAAGTGAAACTACCCCGATAATCATATGTATTCTCAAATTCGGTAGTAGGGTCTTGTTTCGATTGTCGATTATAAGAATAGCTGATAGAAAAATTAGCCGGGTCATAGGGCATAGGATTCTTACTCCTAATATCGAAAGAAACTCCCGACAAACTGAAACTTTCGACAGTCGATTTCTCTATCGAAGCATCACTTATAGAGTCACGCTCGGCCTTACTGCCCGCATTGTCCAAAGCATCTTTCAACAAGATATCTTGATCGAGCGGATTGTATTTAGGAGAAGTACGTTGTTCGGTAATCGAATAAAATAACGGAGCTTTCAATTTGACTTTTTCAGGCAAAAAACGCCCTAACTCGACCATCGTAGCTATATTATACTGATAGTAATCGTCTAATCGACGTTCCGTAAGGCTTTGGTCTATACCCCCAAAACCGACAGTTTCTACATGCCCCGCGATATTCAGCATAGCAATATCCGACAAACCGAGATTTACATTTGCTTTGGCAGCCCAACCACCCGATTGGTCAAAATCGGTCAAACGCATTTCATTCACCCAAACGACTATATCCTTAGCTGCATTCGAATTATTTCTCACACCGATCATCATCGTACGAACATCGCTCAAAGAAGGGTTCCCCACGATAGTCACCTTATTTTGATTTTTATCGGGATCATAACTGGAATAACGGGTTTGAAACGTCACAGTCGAATTATCCATACGTTTCTTTGCATTCCGTTCCAGCTTCAAATCGGTAAACAAAGAAAGAGGGAAATCAAACATATTGGATTGTGGCCAAACCGCTTCTTGATCTTGTGCATTATACGTGCTATAATTACCCGGCTCCGTCAATGACAACGGGACCTCATACTCATAATAATTCGATTTGCTATCGGATCCTAATCGTAAAAACACAGACACATCGCCATCTCGTAAATTAGTTTTATCGTCAATCAGCTTCTCTGCATGTACAAACATCTGTAACCGCTTGTATGTACGCATATCCATACCACTGTTCTTATAAACCGCACGAGCATCTCCCGACTGCAAATCGGTTACTTTCAAAGACATGGCTTGTTCATTAAGCTGGGTTATTTGCGATTGCCCCGGGTCTATAATACGGGTTACTCCCGGAGGTAAAACATAATTAACAGGAACCTGTCCTGCATTCTCCTCAATATTTACCACCGATATATCCATCTTACCCTGAGCCGGAGCATCTCCTTTCAAATTCAAAGCATAGTTATACGTTCGCCATTCACCCCGAACCAATTCCAACGTGGCAAAACGCAAATGTGTTTCACACTCAAAACCCGTCATAAACATGCGGATAAAACGTATCGTCTTAAAATCCTGAATAGATCCCACTTTCTTTTGAGGACGAGACAAAGGGATTTTAAATTGATACCACACAGCTTTTCCTTCTTCACCATTGCGGAGCCGGACGGTTGTCTCCCGTTTGTCGGTAATACAGTTTTTCCCCACCTCCAAGCTATCGGGACATAGCGATATGCGGTACTGATAATATCTTTCATATTCGTTCAACGTATTATCCTGATTGATATCCTCCACGTCAGGAACGCTTTTGGAAGACTGATAATACGAATCATTCATTTCCTCGGGAGACCGGGAATTGTTTTCTGTTCCGTTATATCGTTTGTACCGGTCCAATATAGAAGTTTGTGCATCGTCATAATCGTGTCCACGATAAAAATGGTAATTATCCCCGGCCGGATCGTTAAACGGAGAAAACTGATCTTGTCGCATAGCCTCTACTACCGCCGGAGATAGTTTAGTTTCGAGCTTGTTCAAATAATCTCTATAAGATGAGAACCCATATTCCTCGTCATTCGACAGACCGTCTAAACCTACGTCTTGCAAAGCCCGTGCTCCACTGGTATTATCGAATGCATAAGTCAACGACTGACGTTTGGATACCTTTCCCCACACCGTAGTCGCTATCTGTGTTGTATCACCGTCGACAGGCAAACCGTTCTCGAAAGACTTCATACCGTCTTTAAGAATATCTTCCGACACTTCTCCCAAATTAAAATACAATTCTCCCCCGTTATGATTAGTCTGATTCTCATCTAAAAACGGATCCATGAGCCAGAACTGTATATATTCGATATTCGATGATTCGAAATCGGTATAATCCATTTTTCGCATAATCCCGCCCCAACGGTTCTCCGGATTCAACAAAAGTCCTTGTGAGTCGATATTATCGGCATCGAGATTGTACGGCCCCCGTTCCTGTGGATAAAATGAAAGGTTCAATGTCTGTAAGGTCGTCGATTCTCCATAATTGATTTCCTTATTGGGAAATATTTCCCGTACACTCACCTCACGTACATAAGGATTGGACAATTGGTCCAAATCATTTTTCAGGTGAGCCGGTATCAATGTCGAGTTTTTCTGAGTAAACATTCTATCGATATAATACCACGATAGCAATGCTCTATTTTGCCCATAACGAATATCATTGGAATAACGAGCTTCGGGAAACAAAGCATCAGATGAAGGGTCGTACGGAGTGGAAGCCAACGTCCATGAATAAGGAGACTTCAAGTCCAACCCTGTTTGTGTCGATTCGAAATCATCGATATACGATGTTCCCTGCGAGCTGCCGTTTTTGGATTTATGCGGTATCAATTGGGCAAATTCAGCCGTGAGAGCCAACGTAGAAGGAGCTGTTGCGTTTACAGTCGGAATTTTATTCAACAAATTGGTCAACCATAAAAAATTCGTATTATAAGACAAGTTCACTCCCCACAAAGTATTATTCAGTACCTCATCGCCCATATTTACTTTTTCTGTCAGGGACTTTTCAGACAAATGCATAATCGTCGCTCCTACATTAAAATCTTTGGAGAACGCATAATTCAAATCGAGTCCCAGCATTGTCTTACGTTGCATATTGAACATCGATTGATTTTCAAGCGATACACTAATCGGAGTTCCCGCCTCGATTATACTTTGGTTCAATATCGTCACGACACCCATCGCATAATCCACAATATAATCGGAATTTTCGACCAAAGTCATACCTCCGGCAGTAACGACCACCGATCCCCGAGGTACATTCATCGCATTTAATCTTATCTCTGCGCCCGAAGATGCTTTATATTCTCCGGTCATAATAAATTTATTCTTCTCCGATACTTGCTGGGCGATAGTCAATGTCGAATCATACAGCTCTTGATAAACATACTTTTCCGCTATCGCCGCATTTCCTATTTTTTCGGCCAAGTGACTACCGAACGGCTCTATGACCGGAAATATAATTCTTCCGTTCGAAGATTGAATCGTATACCCCTCTATGTAGTCAAAAATACCATCGGAATATTCCGACTCATTCGCATCCAAACGGTCGAGGTTCATTACTTGCAACAAAGTCCGATTGGATATATTCCCCTCCGGTATATTATTTACAGCTACCCCCGTAGAATCATTCTGATATTTAATATACAACCTGAATTTATCCTTCTGAACCTGATAGGCCCCCAGCGAATAAACATTTTTCATCATTAAATCCCAAATGGGTAATGAGGTCGATATGGTAGAACCCTTCAACATTTTCAGAAAAAGACATTGATCCGTATCGGTAACATCTCCCGAAAACTCCCCAACCTGATAAACCTGTCCGTTATAAGTATATTCATAAGCGACAGCAATCATCTCATCGGCATTCAGCTTACTTTTCAGAGAGATATAACCCAATTGGGAATTCAAGGTATATTCAGAAGAAGCAAGTTTCCGGGCACTCTCTATTTTCACATAATCCTGCCCCCCCTCGATACCATAAACAGAAAGAGGTTCCAAAGCCTGTGTCACCAAATTGATATTACGAGCATCGGGATAACCGTTTTTAATCTCGGCATACAACGAGTTGGAGTTATTCATCGGATTCTGCTGTGCGGTAGCCGATATCCAATGGTCGTTACCGATATGAACATTTTCGGCCAAATCCATAAAACCGACAATATTCCTCGATTCTTCATAATTGCCTTGTTTATTCGTAATCCAAACTTCTATTCGATTGATACTCACGCCCGATGAGACATAAGGTAGTTTGGAAGCAAATTTATCGTAATTGTCCCTAAAAAAATGAGCTAAGAAAAAGTGCCTGTTTTCGTCATAAGCGTCTGCCCGGATTTCGAAAGGCGTGGTCTGTGCCCCACCACTCGCATTGACCGTTTTCGATTCGGACTGTTGTTGAGAAATAAGAGCGGTAGCCGTCAGTTTACCGAACTGCATAGTCGTCTTTACACCGAATAAAGCCGTACTACCACGTATCAACGACGACCCCGTGGTCATACTCACATTACCGGCTTCGATATTCTTAATAATCTCGTCTTCTTTTCCCTGATATTGTAATTTGAGATTTTTCGAGTCGAAATCGAAAGTCGCATCGGTGTTATAGTTCATATTGAACGACATCTTGTCACCGACTTTCGCCGTTACCGAAGCCTGTATCTTCTCGTCGAAGTCGAAATAAGTCTTCTTTCTGGAACTCATCGGCGAGCCAGTCGATAATAACATGGTCGAAGTCATCACCTCCAAGGTGAGTATCACCGTTTGTGGATTTTACTTCGAATACGCCGTCTCCTAATTCGAGGATAGAAATATCGAATGTACCTCCACCTAAGTCGAATACGGCGATCTTCA
>ERZ779922.1159-NODE-1159-length-19425-cov-3.241766_pt1 | contig 19425 bp, 15 predicted proteins | sample MGYA00511544_ERZ779922 | MGnify/ENA primary metagenome ERZ779922 (study PRJEB29588, sample SAMEA2154516) | human gut metagenome | biome: human gut; feature: human-associated habitat; material: faeces | place: Denmark | collected 2008/2010 ... | reverse complement strand
AGCGGGGCGAAAGGCACCACGCCGCGGGTCGAGGCCGATGAGCCGGAGATCCTCAGCGGGGTGTTCAACGGGCGGACAACGGGTGCTCCGTTAGCGGTCATATTCAGAAATAACAACACTATATCCTCTGATTATGAAGCTCTTAAGGCGGTGCCGCGTCCCGGTCACGCTGACTATGTGGCTTCGGTCAAGTGGAACGGATTCAACGACCCTCGTGGAGGCGGACATTTCTCCGGCAGGATAACCCTTCCGCTGGTCTCCGCCGGGGTTATTGCCAAGAAAATGTGTCCGGGAATCGTCTTTGAGGCCAGTTTGATTGAAATCGGGGGAGAGTCCGACAAGTCGAAATGGGATGCCCTTCTGGAAAGAACCGCCAGGGACGGTGATTCGTTGGGAGGAATAGTCGAGTGCCGGATCACCGGTGTGCCGACAGGTCTTGGTGAGCCGTTTTTCGATTCGGTTGAGTCGCTGGTCTCCCACGCCGTCTTTTCGATACCCGGAGTCCGTGGCATAGAGTTCGGTGACGGCTTTGCCTCCGCTCGGATGAGAGGCTCGGAACACAATGATCCTCTTGAACTTAAAGACGATGTAGTGACCACCTCCAAGAACGGTTCCGGCGGAGTCAACGGCGGCATCACGAACGGCTCCCCGATAGTTTTCCGTGTCGCCTTCAAGCCGACCTCCAGCATCACCAGATCCCAGATGACCCTCAACGTCAAGACCGGTGAGCGGACTGCCCTAAATGTCCCCGGTCGCCACGATGTCTGCTTCGCCCTCCGTACCCCCGTCATAGTCGAGGCCGTAGCCGCCATCGTACTCGCCGACCTGAAAGGCCGCGGCATCTAACTTATTGATAATGAATAAAACGAAGATGTCCTGATGCTGGATTCCGCACTAGGACATCTTTGTTTCGATTGAAAATCAGCTACTTACCTGCCACGCTGACGGCCAACGCGTAGTTGTCCGGTGAAAGCCATATTGGCCGGACAAAGTTTATGATTTTCACATTTTGTCCGGCCAGACCACAATCCTACGGACACATGCAGATGATTCGTACCATTGTTCCAGGCGTACTAACGCTCAATGAGGCGGTAGGCGTCGAGGAAGGCGGGGAAGGATTTGGCTATGCAGGTGGTGTCGTCAATCTGGATGGGGGAGTCGGCGCACCAGGAGGCTACGGTCAGGGCCATGGCCATGCGGTGGTCGTGGGAGGAGGTATATTCACCACCTTTCAGAAGATGGCCGTTCAGGAGGCGGCTCTCTACTGACTCGCCGGTGATGGAGAGGGTGTCGCCGGCGGCGGAGGCCTCCACGCCCATCTGGGTGAGCATATTCAGAATCGCCGCGCCGCGGTCGCTTTCCTTGCTTGCCAACCTCTTGAATCCTTGAATATTACTGCGTCCGTGACAGAAGGCTGCGAGGATGGCGACGATCGGGAACAGGTCCGGGCAGTTGTTGAGGTCGGTGTCGAAGGCGCGGAGCGGGGCTTTCTGGGCGGTGATGAGGCCGCGGTGACCTTGCGGGGCGACGGCCTCCTGAGCGTCAGCCGCTTCATTGTCGTTGCTGTCTTTCACGTTGGCAGATTCTTCGTCCTGCGGCTCATCCTCAATCTGCGAAAGGCTGGCTCCGGCTTCCATCAGGATGTCCATGATCGAGATGTCGGCCTGAAGGGAGGTCGTGTCCAGACCGGTCAGCCTCACATCCCCGAAAAGCGCTCCGGCTACCAGGAAGTTGGCGGCGGCGCTCCAGTCGCCTTCGATGTCAAAGGCCGCGGGTGAATATTTCTGCCCGCCCTTGATTTTGAATGTGATGCCGGTACAGAGGCTCCAGTCCTGCGTCTCAAGGAAATCCTCTCCACCTTCCATCTCGGAGCCTATCCTGATGCCGAAACGGCGAAGCACGTCCGCCGTGATGAACATATATGGAATGCTCTTGGGGTCATGAATATGCAGGGTCGAGTCTCCCGGAAGAAGAGGCAGGGCCATCAGCAGACCGGAGATCAGCTGCGAGCCGCCTTTGCCGGAGATGCTGGTCTTGCCGGGGAGTAGCGGGCCTTGGACGGTCAGCGGGACGTGGACTTCGGGTGCAGGGTTGAGAGGCCTCAGGACCGTTCCAAAACCGGCCATGATTTCGGACGCGCCTTTCAGCGGTCTGGCCGGGAGGGTGCCGATGCCGTCGATTTCTATCGGTTGTCCTTTTCCGAGAGCGGCGACGATAGGGATCATGAGCCGGGTCAGAAGGCCGGATTCGCCGACATTCAGTTTGTCCGGCATGTTGACCGAGGAACCTGCGCCTTTGATTGTCAGCGTGGTTCCGGTCGCCGTGTCTGTCGAAGAGTCAGACAGATCCGACCTCACGCCGGCCGCTTCGACCCTGACCTCGGCTCCGAGTGCCTTGGCGACTTCGATGGCCGCCTCGTTGTCTCCGCAAGGGGAGTAGCCTTCAAGTCTGGATTCTCCATCGGCGAGGGCGGCGGCGATGATGGCGCGCTGGGCGAAACTCTTTGAGGCCGGCATGTTCAGTGCCACGTCGCAATGTAGTGGTTCCCTGTGGCCGTAGACAGCTGTAAGCATCTCTGTGTAAGTCCATTGCCCAGGAGCGGCGGCCTCGTTGTCATTAAGGGCGGCGTAGGTGAACGGACTGCCGAGCCTCAGGCATTCCAGACGGCTGGCTCTGCCGGTCTCCCCCATAGAGAAGGCGATCAGCTCTGCCTGTCTTTGGGTTGTTTGTTCCTGGGAGTAAAGCCCCAGCACCCTGGCGACATCCTCTCCGGATTTAGCCATCGCCGCGATCTTCACGATCTCCCCGCCGAACTTCCTGCACTTCTCCACGGTGTTCCGAAGCACGTCGTCGGAGGGCGTTCCGGCGAAGAAATGACTCGACCGGATCATCGTCGTGCCGTATTCAGTGCAGGCTCTGCGGAGCCTTTTGCCGACCTCCTTCGGAGCCTCGATCTCCAGATCCAGGAACGCTGCTCCGGCCTCGACAGCGGCGGTGAGTTTCTCCTCGGCCTCTTCCCAAGTTCCGTTTCCGTCGTCAACGACCCGGCAGGTGGCCACCAGCGGGGTGTCCGAGGAAGAGAACAGGCTCTCAATCTCCTCAATGTCAAGCGGACATCTGTCCAGCCTGATCTCCGCCATCTGTATGCGTGGCTCGCTGCCCTCCAGCAGCCCGATTATCTCTTCCAGCGTCCTGTTCTGTATGGTTGTGCAGATCATAATGTCTTATTGATTAATTATTTACTGTTTGTCAATGCCTCCACGGCCTCCTCGACCCGGAGGTCATGTGTTACGACTTGTCCGATGCCGAGGGGGAGTACGAAATGTATGACGGTGCCATCGGCTTTTTTGTCTTTCTTCATCGCATCGGCCAGAGTGTCAACGCAGTACGGACTTTCTACGGGTAGGCCGCAGGCCGTGAAGTCGGCTTTCAGGCGATCGGCTAGGCCGGTCGTAAGCCCCAGCGCCTCAGCCAGACGGGCGGCCAGAATGATGCCCATCGAGACCGCCATGCCGTGCGGGACGGTCTCTCCGGAATTCTTTTCGATGGCGTGGGCGAAAGTGTGGCCGAGATTGAGCAGGCGGCGCTCCCCGCGCTCGTCCGGATCCCTTCCGGCGATGCCCGCCTTGACCTGTGCGGCGGAGGCTATCAGCTCCCGGAGCGTCCCTGAATACTCCCGGACGGCGGTGTCGGCGGCTCCTGCCAACGCCTGTCTATGAATATTCCCGAGCATATTCAAAGCCCTTTCATATTCATTGTCCTTGTTGTTGATTATGAATGTTTTGAGCAGCTCGGAGGCTCCTGACAGGATCTGCGGGTAGGGGAGGGTTTCCAGCACTTCGGGGCAGATGAAGGTCGCTTGCGGCTGACGGATCACGCCGATGATGTTCTTGTAGGAGTCGAGGTTCACGCCGTTTTTGCCGCCGATCGCCGCATCCACCTGCGAGAGGAGCGTGGTCGGGACGAAGCCGAAACGCACGCCGCGCTTGTAGACGGAGGCCGCGAATCCCGCGATGTCGGTGGTGATCCCGCCGCCCACGCCGAGAATAAACGCCTCTCTGTCAGCGCCTTCCTCCAGCAGCCACTTCTCGATCTCCAGCAGCGTGGAAAGAGTCTTCCTTTCCTCCGTCGCCTCGATCGGGAATATTCCTTTCGCTTCAATGTCAAGCCTTTCCACGATGCCACCCACATTGCGGTCGTGGATTATGAATATGCTTCCGCAGCCTCGGAGGTGTGTTTTGACTTCGCCCAGCGGGCATCCGACGATGTTGATTCTCTCCATCTGTTGTAACGGCTTTTGGGGCAAGGATTTCCCCTTGGTTGTTTACAATGTGTAGAGGTTCAGCCCCGTCTCCTCGTCGAAGTGGCGGCCCACCTTGCATCCAAAGCGCCTGACGAACACTTCGCAGGCTCCGTTGATGGTGGCGGTGAGAAGGTGTCCGCCGACGACCGTGTAGTCCGCCCTTCCGAAGTTGGCGTGGAGATGGAGGTAGACGTTGCCGTCCTTCTCGGAAATGTTCCCTGCAAGGCTGGAAATCTCCATCTGCTCGTCGAAAGTCCTGTCCACGTAGGCCTTCGTGGCCGGGTTGAGGAACCTCAGAGTCGCGTTGCTCACAGTCCCGATTCCGCTAACCTCCCCAGCCATAATCCCCTGTTCCCGGCAGAACGCCGCGACGGCCTCCATAAATTCCTGGTGGTTGTCAATGCTGACGACAAACCTGTCGCCATCCTGCTTGAATCTGTACATCACAAAAATTTTTGTGAATATACTAAATTCCTCCGGATTCCTGATTGATGAAAATGATTAACTTTGCGGCAAATTTCGGAAACATGAGGAAGGACATCACTAATGTGGTTTTTGATTTCGGCGGGGTGATTGCTCCGGCGGATCTCAGCGTGGTGATCGGAAAGTTCAGAGATCTGGGAGTCAAGGACATAGAAAAGTATCTCAATCTTGTCTGCCAGCAGGGCTTTTTCGGAGATTTTGAGACGGGGCTGATCGGCGAGGAGGAGTTCCGGCGCAGGGTCGGCGAGGAGGCCGGCAGAGAGGTCACGATGGATGAGTGCAGGCAGGCTTACATGGGTTTTTTCTCGACAGTGCCGGAACGGAACCTGGAACTTTTCCGCAGGCTCCGCTCCGAGGGCTACCGGCTCTCGCTGTTGTCCAACACCAATCCGTTTGTAGCGGAGTGGTTTCTGAGCAAGGAGTTTGATGGCCACGGCCATTCGCTTGACGAATACCTTGACAGCATCTACCTCAGTTACGAACTGAAGGTCATGAAGCCGGACGAAAGAATATTCCGTCTCATGCTTCAGGCGGAGAATGTCGCCCCGTCGCAGGTTCTTTTCATCGACGACGGCTCCAGAAACGTGGAGGCGGCCCGTAACGTCGGCATCAACGCGATTCACGCCACGAACGGCGAGGACTGGACAGAAGCTGTCCTGCGTTTCCTGGCATAGAACCGAGTCGGTATGGTCAAACGCGTCACCAGAATATTCCTTATAGCCCTTTGCCTGTCGCTTGGGCTTGCGCCGCTTCGCGCGGAGGATGGTCAATCCGTCGTCAAGACAGGTTTCTCTTTCGTCCCGTTCCCGCTGGCGGGTTTCGACGCCGCGAAGGGTGTCCTTTTCGGAGGCCTGCTGAACGTCTACGATTTCGGGGATGGCAGCACTTACCCGAACCCCCGGAGCAGCGCGTATCTCGAGGCCTCGGCCTACACCGGCGGGAGCAAGACTTTCACCGCCTCATTCGACTCCGGCAGACTTTTCCCGAAAGTGCGGATGAAGGTCGCGGCGAGCTACTGTTCCGATGGAGCGATGGAGTTCTTCGGCTTCGGTGGGCGCAAGACGTTCTACGACGCATCGGCTGACGATGGTTTCTACAAGGTTTCCCGCGCGACCACCAACGCGAGGACGGACTTCACGGGGAGAATCGCCGGCAACCTCTTCTGGGAGGCCGGCTATCAGTTCAACGCATTCAGAATCAGCGACTACCAACCAAAGAATGAGGATAGTGGAATATCCCTGTTCAGCCTCTACCGTAGTTGGGGGATAATCCCTTCCAAGGAGCGGTTCAGTGAATATTCCTCAGCTCTCCGTCTTGGTCTGCTTTACGATTCGCGTGACTTCGAGGGTGTTCCGACAAAAGGTATCCTTGCCAGGGCGGGAATCACAGCCGCTCCGGAGTTCCTTGGCTCCTCGGAGTCCTATCTTAAGATCCATGCCACGTTGCGGCAGTATATTCCTTTGGCAAAGGATTGTCTGACACTTGCCTACCGTTTAGACTATCTGGATTACTTCGCTGACGCTCCGTGGTATGTCCTTCCGTTCTACACACCGGGCGGGCCGCTCTATGACAATTCCGCCCTCGGCGGCTACAGGACAGTCCGTGGCTTGTTGTACAATAGGGTTTCGGGTCCGGGCATGGGTTTTTTCAACACGGAACTCCGTTGGAAGTTCGCCGGGTTCACTCTTTGGAATCAGGACATCGGCTTGATGCTGAGCGGCTTCTGCGACGGTGTCAGCGCCCTGCGGTCTTTTGATGTCAGCAACAGGACAGGAGCCTTCAAAGAGCAATATTCAAAGTTCATCACCTCCGCTTCCGGAGACACCGTCCACCTCTCCGCCGGAGCCGCCCTGAAATTCATCCTCAACCGCAATTTCATTCTGAACATTGAATATGCCCACGCTCTCTCCGCCCAGGACGGAGCCGGCGTCCTTTACTTCAACACAGGTTTCTACTTCTAGTTTCGATCTTCTGTTTTCGATTTCTATTCTATTTCTAGGGCTGTTTTTTTGCATTCCTCAGAAATTTCGTATATTTGCAGTCCGTTTCCGATTTTCCGGATTGGTGAGACGTGAAATGGTTCCGTAGCTCAGCTGGATAGAGCAACAGATTTCTAATCTGTGGGTCTAGGGTTCGAATCCCTACGGAATCACGAAAGGCGAGGTTTTCTCCTCGCCTTTTCGCTTATTGTCTGTCACGTAGCCGGTTAATCTTTGGCGTTCTTGTGGCCGAGCCATTCCAGGGCTATGACCAGGACGGCGCCGATGAGCATCCAGATGAGGGCGGAGAAGATTTGCGGATTGATGAGCGTGGAGAGATCCGTGCCTATGTCAACAAGTGCCTCGACGCCAATCCGGGCCTCTTCGGCGGTCTGCCCTTCACGCATCCATTGAGCCATCATCACGCTGAACTTGTCGCTCCACGGCCAGACCTTGACCAGGGAACCGAGGGTGAAACCGATCAAGGTGATCAGCGTCGGCCTTTCGTAATGTGCTATCAGCCAGTGCAGGAACTTCGAGAATGCGGCGATTCCAAGTACGCAGCCGATTCCGAACATGATGAGCACAGGCCAGTTGAGCTCGCTGATGGCCGACATGATATATTCATACTTCCCGAAGAGAACCAGGATGAAGCTTCCTGAGATGCCCGGCAGGATCATCGTGCAGATCGCGATGGCTCCGCAGATCAGGATGAACCAGGAGGCGTCTGTCGTCTGAGTCGGGGACAGGAGGCAGATCACCGCTCCCAAGGCGATGCCGAAGACCAGCCAGAGGGCGTCGGCGGTCTTCCATTTCTTGATGTCGCTCAGCATGAAGGCCGCCGAGACGATGATCAGCCCGAAGAAGAAAGCCCAGGTCTGGATCGGATGGTAGGCAAGCACGTATTCCATCAGCTTGGCGAGCGAGAACACACTCACGATCACTCCGACGAACAGCCAAAGAAGGAATGTCCCATGAATATTCTTCCAGAACTCCTTGACCTCTCCTTTGATCAGCAGTGTCCATGACGAGACGGACAGGATGGCGTTCAACGCCTCGATGAGCTCATTGAATATTCCTGTGAGCAGGGCGATAGTGCCTCCGGACACGCCTGGGATGACATTTGCCGCTCCCATTGCGAAACCCTTAAGGGCGACGGCGGCGTTTTTTAGAATGTTTGGCATTGCGATTACTGAATCTTTGTAAGATAGCTTTTGATGGCCGTGAAACTCTCAAGCTGCGAGATGTTCTTGCCGGCCGGATCGCTGATCACAAGGTCGAAAAGATTGCCGTCCATCTGCTTGCGGCCAATCTTGAAGCGGGCCTTTGATGTGCGTGCCATGTACTCTATGGCGAAGTCCGGGTTCTTGACCAGCGAGATGAACAGATCCGGAGCCTGTTCATCCAGCACGTTCAATTTGTACCGGGAAGGTCTGCCGAGCCAGTCCAGATCCTTTTTCGTAATGGTGGTCTGGATGCTGGTGATCAGTCTGTCCTCGCTTCCGATCTTCCTGAAATCCTGGAAGAACACGCAGCCCTTGATGTCATTGGAACGGAAAAAGTTCATTATCGCGGTCTTGCATGAGTCAAAGGTACCCTCTTCCGCATCGATGATCGCGACGTAGGAACGGATCTTGCCGAGCGGGAGTATCCCCGTCGGTGTTGTGCTGGAGTTTTTGCGCAGGCTTCTCTTTCTGAAATATGTCTTTAAAAAATCAAGCATAGTCTATTGATTTACGGAGGCGATCAGCTCGCGGATCTCACGCTTGGCGTCCTTCCATCTCGGAACATCGATCTTGGTGCCGATAACCTCGACGACCTTTGCAGCAATTATTGAGCCGACTTCTCCGCAAACCTTGAGAGGCATCCCGAGAGAGTGTGCGTAGAGGAATCCGGCGGCGTAGGTGTCTCCTGCTCCGGTGGCGTCGATCGTGGCCGCCGGCCATGCCTCGATGTAGTGATATTCATCGCCTTCCTTCACCATCGAACCGTTCTTGCCGACCTTCACGACGGCGATCTCGCACTGGCTTGCCAGCGTGTCAAGAGCCTCGCGCGGTTCCTGTTTCGTGAAGGCCCTCGCCTCGCTTTCGTTGGCGAACACGATGTCCACGTAACGGTCCACAAGATTGTGGAAGAAGGCCTCGTTGGACTCTACCACGTTGTAGGAGGCCATGTCGATGGAGATCTTGCAGTCCGCATCCTTGGCCATCTGTACCGCTCTGCGGATAAGGTCTTGATTCTGTACGAGATAGCCCTCGATGTGGAAGTAGTCGTAGCCTTCGAAATATTCAGGTTTAAGATCCTCCGGCACCATTTCCAGGGCGGCTCCCATGTAGTCCGCGAAGGTCCGTTCGGAGTTCGCTCCCGTGATGAAGCACATCGCGCGTCCGGAGCCTTTGGTTCCGTTCAGAAGGGTGGTCTTCACGCCGTACTGCTCCAGGGTGCTTTTGTACAGGTGCCCCAACTCGTCGTTGCCGATCTTGCCGATGAAGCCGGACGGCATGCCGAAGATCGACGTGCATGTGATAGTGTTCGCCGCCGAGCCTCCCGGTACGTACTTCACTCCGAACTCCTTGAGTTTGGACCAGATACGGTCGCCGGTCTCCAGATCCACGTGCTGCATGCTTCCCGGAGGAAGATGGTACTCGCGGAGCATTGTCTCGTCAGGAAAGACGGCCAGGATGTCCGTCAGGGCGTTTCCTATTCCCAAAATTGATTTCATATTGTCGTATTTTGATTATCATTCCGTGCCAAATCACAAAGTTAAGGAATATTTGATTAAATTTGTAACATGAAGACGAAGGTCGGGAATATTCTTAAATACGGGGTCTCCATCGCTCTTGCGGCGGCGCTGCTGTTTTTCTCATTCCGTGGGGTCGGCTGGACGGACTTTATGGAAGGGATCAAGGCATGCCGCTGGGAGTTTGTCATCCTTTCGATGCTGTTCGGGCTTCTCGCGTTCTTCCTCAGAGCCCTCCGTTGGCGCGAGCTTCTGCTCCCGATCGACAGGGAGACATCCCGCCTCACCTGCTTCAACGCCGTCAACATCAGCTATTTGGTGAATCTTGTACTGCCCCGTGTGGGGGAGTTTGTCCGCTGCGGCTACATCACCGCCCATTCGGGAAAGGATCCGGAGACAGAGGAGGGGAACCATCGTCTGGCATCCTTTGACAAGGTTCTCGGCACCGCCGCCATGGAACGTGCCGCCGATCTGGTGGCGATGGCGGTGGTCATGGCTGTGTTCCTGCTTTTCACCTGGAGACGTTTCGGCGGTTATTTCTTCGATGTGGTCTTCGGCGCGGCCTCGGGAGGTGTCAGCGTCGGCAAGATCATCACATTGATCGCCGTTGGTCTGGCATTTGTCGCCGCCACAGTGTGCGCAATCCTTTTCGCTGACAGGTGGAAGCCTTTGGCCAAGGTGCGCGATTTCTGCAAGGGGCTTTGGGAGGGATTCATCAGTTGCCTCCGGATGAAAGGAGCGTGGAAATTCATAGCCCTGACCGCCGGAGTGTGGTTCTGCTACTGGATGATGAGCGCCACGATCCTGTGGTCTCTCCAGGGAATAACCCCCGGAGCCGTCAACCCGGAATTGACTTTCACCGTGGACGCGCTGCGCAACCTCAACTTGACAGACGCCCTGTTTCTGATGCTTGTGGGAAGCATCTCGTCGGTCATCCCGGTTCCCGGCGGATTCGGCGCGTTCCATTTTCTGGTCTCTTCGGCGATGGCCTACGTCTACGGCATTCCGCTACAGTTCGGGATGATCTTCGCGACCCTCTCACACGAGTCCCAGGCCGTGAACCAGATCCTGTGGGGAGGCATCTCATGGATAAGTGAGTCTTTACGAACAACAAATAATTAATAACTAAAGTATTATGAAAATCAAGAATTTATTCCTAATCACCGCTGGTGTCCTTATGCTGACAACCACATTCGACGCGGCCGCCAAGAAGCTCCCGAAGGAGGTCAAGATGACCAAGGAGGTTCTTATGGACAAGATCAAGGGTGGCTGGGCCGGCAAGACCATCGGCTGCTCCTACGGCGGACCGACAGAGTTCAAGTACTCCGGCTTCATGAACGACGAGATCGAGATTCCGTGGCACGAGCACACGATCAAATGGTGGTTCGACAATGTTCCCGGGCTTTACGACGATGTCTATATGGACCTCACTTTCGTGGAGGTGTTCCAGAAGGAAGGCCTTGACGCTCCGATCGAGTCCTTCGCCAACGCGTTCGCCCATGCCCCATACCCGCTCTGGCACGCCAACCAGCTCGGACGCTACAACATCCTGAACGGTGTGATGCCTCCTGAGTCCGGCCACTGGCGCAACAACCCTCACGCCGACGACATCGACTTCCAGATCGAAGCCGACTACGCCGGTCTGATGGCTCCGGGAATGGTCAACGCCTCGTCCTACTACTGCGACGAGATCGGCCACATGATGAACTACGGCGACGGCTGGTACGGCGGCGTGTATGTCGCCGCGATGATCTCTCTCGCATTCATCAGCGATGACATGAACTTCGTTGTCAATGAGGCCCTCAAGGCCATCCCTGCCCAGAGCAACTACTACAAGGCGATGGCTGATGTCATCAAATGGCACAAGCAGTACCCTAAGGACTGGCACATCACCTGGGCTTTGTTCAACAAGCACTATGGCTACGACATCGGCTGCCCGGACGGGGTTGACAACCAGTTCAACATCGACGCCGTCATCAACAGCGGCTACATCCTCATCGGTCTCCTCTACGGTGACAAGAACTTCTACCGCACCATCGACATCTCCACCCGCTGCGGCCAGGACTCTGACTGCAACCCTTCGTCGGCCGCCGGAATCCTCGGAGTAATGATGGGTTACAAGAATATTCCTGAATATTGGAGGAAGCCTTGCGAGGAGGTAGAGGACAGACCTTTCGTCTACACAGACATCTCCATCAACAAGGCCACTGAATATTCCCTCAGCCAAGCCCTTCAGGTGATCGAGCGTAATGGTGGCTCAATTGATGGTGACAATGTTACAATCAAGGTTCAGAAGCCGGAGGCCGTGCGCTACGAGAAGGCTTTCGAGGGGCACTATCCTCAAGGCAAGGTCAACGTCAAGAAGACCATCACAAATATCGGCCAGATCAAGTTCAAGGGCAACGGTATCGTTGTGAAGAGCCACTACTACAAGGGAGCCGGCTACAACGACAACACCGGTTACGTCGGCGAGGTCGAGATATACCTCGACGGCAAGCTCTCCGCTGTGGCCAAGAACCCTATCAAGGGCAACGGAGCGGCTCCGGACCTCTACTGGAAGTACGATCTTCCTGAAGGCGAGCACACTCTGACCTTCAAGTTCCTCAACAAGCAGGACAACATGAACATCGTCATCGACAACTATCTGGTATATTCAAGCAAGCCGAAGGTTGTAAATCACGTTGACGAATAGGAACATGAAGATATTCAGATTTTTAGCGGCGGCATCTGTTGCTTTGGCCTCCTTGGTTGCCTTCTCGTCCGAATCTTCGGCCAGGACGACATCCAAGGATCTCTACAAACAGTTCCAGAATCCGGACAGCCGCTACCGTCCGTTCGTGCGCTGGTGGTGGAACGGCGACCGCGTTGAGGCAGAGGAGCTTGTGCGTGAGCTGCACATCCTCAAGGATGCGGGAGTCGGTGGAGTGGAGATCAATCCGATCTCGTTCCCGTACGGAGCTGACGCGATGGACACCAAGCCGCTCAAATGGTTGAGTGACGAATGGATAGACATGCTGAAGGTCGTGTTCGACGAGGCCGGACGCCTTGGAATGACCTGCGACCTGATCATCGGATCAGGATGGCCGTTCGGAGCGGAGACCCTGCCTCGTGAGGAGCGTGCCTCCGTGATGCTCACCTACGCGCAGAAGGTGACGGGGGGCGAGAGGTTCGAGATGTCCAAGTTCAACATATTCAAGAATATAGACCCTGGGGTGACGAAGGTGAACACCGGCCGTACTCCGGAACTTGTGTCGGTCTGTCTCGCTCCGGATCCGATCAATGACCTCAGCGAGGCGATTGATCTGTCGGGCAACATCGAAGGCGATGTGATCACTGTGGATGTGCCTAAGGGCAACTGGCAGTTCTACGCTATGGTGAAGTACGATTCCTTCGCCTGCGTGATCAACGGTGCTCCGGGCGCGGCAGGTTCGATCCTGAACCATATGGACGCCGAGGCTGTGCGCCGTTATCTTGACAATATGACCGACACGATCGAGGCCAAGTTGGGACCGCTCTCAAAGCATCTCAGGGCTTTCTTCGTGGACAGTATGGAGCTTGAGGGCTGCAACTGGACGAGCGACTTCCCTGAGGAGTTCAAGGCCCGCAGAGGTTACGACCTGATGCCTTGGCTTCCGTTCACGATGTTCAAGGTCGGACGGCTCGGCAACGTGGAGAGTTTCGACTACGGCTCGAAGAAGGGCGACAGGTTCCAGGATCAGGTGAACCGTGTGCGTTTCGACTTCGAACTCACGAAGGCCGAGCTGCTCAACGAGCGGTACATGAACACGTTCCTCTCCTGGTGCAGGGAGAAGGGTGTGAAATCCCGCTCCCAGGCCTATGGCAACGGCTTCTTCATCGAGGAGTCTTCCCTTGGCCAGGACATTCCGGAAGGGGAGTCCTGGACGACCAACTGGCTCAAGCACAGGATCGGTGAGGAGATGGGCGACGAGGACTACCGCCGCGGACGCGCCTACACGATGATTGACAAATATGTCTCGTCGGCGGCCCACCTTACCGGCAAGCGTCTTGTCAGCGCCGAGGAGATGACCAACACCTACAAGGTGTTCACGACCAGTCTTGAGTTCCTGAAGGTCGGCTCCGACATGAGCGCGATCTCCGGCATAACCCATTCTGTTTGGCATGGTTTCAACTACTCCCCGCTTGAGGCCGAGTTCCCGGGCTGGGTTCAGTACGGAACCTTCCACAACGAGAGGAACACCTGGTGGCCTTACGTGAACAAGCTGAACGACTACCGCGCCAGGCTCTCCAGCCAGCTCCAGAACGCTGATATGTACACCGACATCGCAATCCTGCCGGCCAACTACGACATGTGGAGCACGATGGGCGTGCAGACCGAGCCGTTCCCTGTGGCCTTGAATATTCCTTACACATCGCTGATCTGGGAGGCCATCCACAAGAACGGCGGTGGCGCGGACTATGTCAGCGAGATCATCCTCCGGGATGCTACAATCCGCAATGGCAAGATCTGCTACGGGCCTAAGGAATATGGCACCTTGTTCCTCGTCGAGGTGACCAGCACCACACCGGAGACCCTCGCCAGGCTTGAGGAGTTCGTGAAAGGTGGCGGCAGGGTCTTCTGCATCGGAAAATATCCGGAGAAATCGCTGGGACTCAAGGATTTCGAGGCTCGTGACAAGCAGATCGCCGAAACTGTCGCGCGTTTGAAGGATAAGTACAACGACAATTTCGTCCTGCTTGAGAAACCGGCTGACGGAAAGTACCTTGAGTGGTACGCCGGCGTGATGGAGAAGTACAATCTTCCTCACACTCTGACGATCAGCAATCCGGACAGGTTCCTGCTTCAAAACCAGTATGTTACTGACGACGGCAGTGATATGTTCCTATTTATGAACGCTCACATGAGCGAGGCTCGTGAGACAGACATAATATTCCCGAAATCCGTGACCGCAGGGAAACACGCCTGGCTCTATGATCCGGCTTCCGGCAAGAGGTTCGTCCTTCCTGTCGGCAAGGACGGCAGGATGCATTTCCGCTTCGGCCCTTCCGAGACCTATCTTTTCGTGTTCAACAGGATGGGAGGCAGCGCTCCGGCTTGGAAGACTCTCCCGGTTGACGGCCCGGATGCCGTTGAGGTGACAGGAGCATGGGATCTTAAGATGCACCACACCTGGCCGGATTCAACCTGGACGACCAGCCTCGACCAGCTTCAGGACTTCAAGGATATGAAGGACACCACGTTCAAGAACTTTATGGGTGAGGTGACCTACACGAAGACCGTGACACTGTCCGGAAAACTTCCTAAGTACTTGAATCTCGGCAAGGTGGCTGACATCTGCGAGGTTTGGGTCAACGGCAAACCGGCGGGAGTCAAGTGGTTCGGTGAGCGTGTGTATGACGTGGGCGGCCTTCTTCGCTCCGGCGAGAACACCATCGAGATAAAAGTCACGACCCTTATGGGCAACTATATGCAGACCCTCAAGGACAACAAGGCAGCCCAGCGTTTCGTGCTGAAGCGCAAGCAGCCTTATGTCAGTGCGGGACTTATTGGACCAGTGAAATTATATTAATAAATTATTGATAATGAATAGACTGATTAGAATCGCAGCCATTGCGGCGCTATTCGCCGGCCCGGCCTTGACTCTTGGAGCCACCGACTTCTATGCCCGTGACTTCGGAGCCGTCCCGGACGGTGTGACCATGAGCACGGCCAGCATCCAGGCCGCGATTGATTTCGCCTCCTCCAGAGGCGGAGGAAGAGTCGTGCTTGACCAGGGAGACTATGTCTCGGGATCCATCTATCTGAAGGACAATGTGACCCTTCACATCGAGAAGGATGCCGTGCTTCTCGGCTCGCTGAATCCTTACGACTACATCAAGGATCCGGACGCCAAATGGACGGCTCTCGTTCTGGCCGTCAAGGCTGACAACATCGGCATCTCCGGGGAGGGGATGATCGATGGCCGCGGCTTCGATGTCGGAGTACGCTTTGTGGATTTCGTCCACATGGGACTCATTGACGACAAACTCGGCAACGACCGTGTCAACGAGACCATCAGGCCGGAGAACATCCACATGTATCTCTGCAACAATGTCACCATCAAGGACATCACCCTGAAGGATCCGGCCTGCTGGACCCAGCAGTACGACAAGTGCCGCAATCTGCTGATTGACGGTGTCACTGTCGATGCGAAGTGCTACTGGAACAATGACGGTCTGGATGTCGTTGACTGTAGCGATGTCATTGTCCGCAACTGCTACATCGACTCGTCGGATGACTCCTATTGCTTCAAGAGCCACAGCAACGACGGTGTGAGCGAGAACATCCTTGTGGAGAATTGCGTGGGACGCAGCAGCGCCAACGGCATCAAGTTCGGAACCTACACGCGCGGCAAGTTCAAGCACTTCAGGTTCAAGAACATGACCATATTCGACACCTACCGCAGCGCCATCACCATCGCGACCGTTGACGGGGCGCAGATCGAGGATGTCGAGATCGACAGCCTCCGGAGCATCCACACGGGCAACCCTATCTTCCTCAGGACCGGCACAAGGCACGTCAACGAGGGACATACGGCGTTCCTGAAGGACATCGTGATCAAGAATATGTATGCCGAGGTCCCGCTTGACAAGCCTGACGCCGGCTACAGCTACGAGGGTCCGGTGGAGGATCTTCCGCGCAATGTCTGCCCAAGCATCATCGCCGGACTTCCGGGGCTCCGCATAGAGAACGTGCGTCTTGAGAACATCGAGATCGTCTATCCGGGTCATGCCGATCCTGAATATGCCTACGCTGGAACCTCCAACGAGGAACTTGACGCGATCGAGGAGCAGGAGACCCGTTACCCGGAGTTCTCCAACTGGAAGGAGCTTCCGGCCTGGGGTTTCTACATCCGTCACGCCGACGGCATCGTCTTCGACAACGTGAAGATCACGGTTGACGGCGAGGACTATCGTCCGGCTCTTGTGGCCGACGATGTCAACGGTCTCAGGATGAAGAATCTTCAGATTGACCAGGAGACCGCTCCGAAGGGCAAGAAACAGATCATCACAAAGGACACCAAGAACATCAGGAAGAAATGAGAAAGATACTGTTATTAGCGGCTGCCGCGCTGCTGTTTTCCGTTCAGGGCCTGGCCCAGAACGTCTATAAGGCCTCCAACTTCAACATCAAGAGCGACGGGGTGCGCGACAACACTGCCAGCATCCAGGGCGCGATTGATTTCATCGCCTCCAAGGGCGGCGGTACACTTGAGTTCAGCGTGGGGCGTTACATCACCGGAGCCGTTCAGCTTAAGTCCGGTGTGAGCATCAGGCTCCGCGAGGGCGCGGTGATCGTCGGTTCCACGAATATCTACTCCTACAAAGGTCACAAGGCCATTTTCTGGGGTGAGGGTGTGGAGAATATGTCCATCTTCGGCACCGGCGTGATCGATGGCCGTGGCCCGGCTCTTCTGGACGACATCAACGCCCAGATCCGGATGAAGCATATTCCAGAGGCCGCCACCATCCCGACCCTCGTCTACCTTAAGGACTGTAAGAACGTGACCCTCAAGGATTTCATCCTCCGTTACCCCGCCACCATCAATGACCTCTACATCATCGACGGCGGCTCCGTCACAGTTGACGGCTGTTACTCGGACATGAGGTAATCCCTTCCGCCGAAGGAGGGTAACCTTCTTTAAATGACTATGACAGCCTACCCTGCTCTTCACCTTTTTTGGTGGGGCAGGGTAGGCGTTTTATAGTCCTACTAATCTTGACGGCGATGTTCTTTCCGGTGCGGGAGGTGCCTCCAAGTCTGTACTGGACAATGTATGTTCCTTCAGGGAGGATGGTCTCGCGGCGGGCCGGTATGAATGAATTGCAATTATATAATGATGTTATTATCTTTGCCATCCACAAATTGAATGACCTAATGACTGACAAGCGAACACAGAACATCAAACAATTCCTTTCGGAACTGTCAGGAAAGGCTTTGGCGTATCTTTTCCCGGGAGTGGACAAAGCAACAATTGATGAACAATCCCATGCACACCTGATAGAAGCGGACGTCGCGTATTCTAAAATAGAGTCTCCATTCCCGATGTGCCCACAGCCAAAGGTTCCGGCTGAGGAATCCATCGACTTTGCACAATGGCAGGTTTATTCCGATGCTGTAGATTTGCCAGAGATCGGATGCGGCTCACTACGTCCTTCTGCCGAAGAACGCGAAAATCCCCGGACAAAACCTGACTTCACTCGGAAGGCTGCTAACCCAAAGTGCGGCCGGATGAAAAGAAATATCAATTTCATCCGGGAAAAGCGATACGAAAGAGTTAACGATGATTTATATGACGAAGACCTAAGGAGGTATAGTCTGGTTGAGGACCCTGCCGTTCAGGATCTTGAGCCGGACGAGCAGGCCAAGGCTATCCTTGCGGAGATAGAGAGGCTGCAGAGAAAATACGGAATCACGATCGAGGATCTGGAGGCCGTGATTGCCTTCAGGGTGAAGCTAAGCCGTCTGCGCATAACCGAAAAGAAAGCGATTGTGCTGGAGGATTTCGACCACAGGGAGGTGAAGATGGACACGCTGACCAAGGCTGTTTTCCTGCTCTATCTCAAGCATCCGGAGGGGATACGCTACAAGGAACTCTCTGACTATCAGCAGGAACTTGAGGAAATATATTCATCAATCACAGGTCGGGAGGATCTTGCCAGCATCCGGAAGAGCGTGTCGGATCTTTGCGACCCGCTGAACAACTCCATCAACGAGAAGGTGTCCAAGGTCAAGAAAGCGTTCAAGGATGTGGTGAATGAGCATACCGCAAGATTCTACTACATAGACGGGAAAAAAGGAACGGCCAAGAGGATCGCCCTTGACCGTAGCCTTGTACTTTGGGGGTGATAGTTAGTCTGATGAGCGAAGGGTCGCTTCGACAGGCTCTGTGACCCTACTTTCCTTACTCGCCGGCATCCTCATCAGACGAGCCTGAAAAGAAGTCGGCGACATCAGCAAGAATGGATTTACCGAGATGCATCCTTTTTGCGAATTTAGCCTGGGACTCATTGAATACCATCGACATACACACCATTCCCTCCGGCGTGGCGTCATAGTTCATCGCGTTCTGGATGTTCAGATCCCTCGCCACCTCGACGGCATCCTGGTTAGCCCCGATGTAGGCGAACGTCCAGCCCTTCTTCCTCTGCATCGCGACAAGATTCTTGACGGCCCTTCCTGAATATTCTTGGGAAGAGTTCTCCATTCCGTCCGTGATGATGGTCACCAGAACTCCATCGCCAACCTCCACCTTGCGGTCAAGTTCCGATATGGCCTTCCCCATCGCATCGTAGAGCGGAGTGCAGCCGCCCGGCCGGTAATCCTTCTTCGTCAGATCGGCCACTTCCCCCACCGGCACACAGTCCCTGCGGGTCTTCACGCCACTCATACCTTCCCCCTCGAACGTCACGATGGACACGAAGTGCCTCTGCTCCGGGTACTTCTCCTGGTTCTGCCTGATGCCGTTGATCACCTCGTTGATCCCGCTGAGCGCCTGATTGTAGATCGAGCTCATCGAACCGCTCTCATCCAGAACGATGAGGTTGTAGATCGTCATTGTCTTGTTCTCTTCCATTGTATTTATCTTTATTAGGTGAATTGTGTTCAACCTTGTTTCTGACGCAAAGATAGCGGCGCCACGCCACATCATCGCAACGTCTGCAAGGCTTGCAGGATGCCACCGTGTCTCGCAGTTCACTATCAACGAATATGTCAGAGCTTTCTCTTTAGTAAGCGTTAAATAATGAGTCCACTTTAAGTAACATTCAAAAAATAACCTGCATCATCTTAAGGAATCTTTTCGGTATAGATCTCTTTTCTCATCAGTCATGTGCCACTGGCACGCTCCTTCTTCCAAAAGAAATCTATCCTCATAAATCTGACACAAAATTTAGTTCAA
>ERZ779922.1153-NODE-1153-length-19475-cov-13.210144_pt1 | contig 19475 bp, 13 predicted proteins | sample MGYA00511544_ERZ779922 | MGnify/ENA primary metagenome ERZ779922 (study PRJEB29588, sample SAMEA2154516) | human gut metagenome | biome: human gut; feature: human-associated habitat; material: faeces | place: Denmark | collected 2008/2010 ... | reverse complement strand
TAATCGGACAAATTTTCCGCTATGAGAAGTGTTGTACCCTGATTGTATTGTCTATGCGTTAAAACTTTTTTCATATTGCTCCTCCTTTAGGAAAATTTAATATCTTTATTTTCGTTATAAAGTCTTTTTGATTCTTCTATCAGAGCTTTATTTTCACAAAGCTCGTAAATTTTTCCTTTTTCGCCGAGGATCCCAGAGTAATCTTCTTCGAAAATTGCGGAGGAAACGAGTTTATTATTTTCAATATTTACTACACCGAAGTGATTTACTCCACCGCCGCAGCAAAAATAGAATATACCCGGGAAATCCTTTTTATCAGATAAAAAAAGTCTTGTGGTGCCGGTATAGAAATCATAGAAATCAAGTTTAGAGATTTTATCGGAGGAAGTATAAACGGTTATAGCTGTGTTTTTAAGCACGATAAGTTCATCTGAAGAGTTATTGTCAATATCCTTAATTATATAATGAAGATCGGGATTTTTTGTTTTCAGCTCTTCTATAAATGCAGAATATGAGGGCTTTTTCTCTTTGCAGGAGGCAAGGCTTAAAACGGACATTATCAAAACTAAGAAAACCGCAATTTTTTTCATAAAATCATCTCCCTGATTTTTATTATATTCTTGCGTGGTACATTTTAAAAGAAACAAAACGGTTACTCTTAGTTACAATTTAGAAAATTATGGAAACAAAATGTTTTTTTAACGCTTTGATATAAGTTTATTTTGATTGACTTTAAGTATAAATTATTGTAAAATAATTTAGTGAGAAAATAATATTGATTTTTAGGAGCTGAGTGATTTTGAAACCTGTTTATAAAAGAATTCTTTTAAAGCTGAGCGGCGAAGTTCTCGCAGGAGAAAAAGGCACCGGAATCGATTTCGATAAGGTTATCGAAGTATGCAAAAGCGTTAAAAAATGCGTGGATATGGGCGTTGAAGTAGCGATAGTTGTCGGAGGAGGCAACTTCTGGCGCGGAAGATCGAGCGGAAAGATGGACCGCACGAGAGCCGACCATATGGGAATGCTCGCTACTACCATTAACTCGCTTGCCCTTGCCGACGCGCTTGAGCAGTTAGGCGTTACCGCGAGAGTGCAGACGGCTATCGAAATGCGTCAGATAGCAGAGCCTTACATAAGAAATAAAGCTGTGCGCCACCTTGAAAAAGGAAGAGTTGTTATTTTCGGCTGCGGAACGGGAAATCCTTTCTTCTCTACCGATACTGCCGCGGCGCTCAGAGCCGCCGAGATAGGTGCCGATGTTATATTTAAGGCAACGAATGTTGACGGGGTTTATGACTGCGATCCGAAAGTCAATCCCGAAGCCAAAAAATTCGAAACTCTTTCGCACCACGATGTGCTTTCATTAGAGCTTCACGTTATGGATTCGACGGCGGCTTCGCTTTGTATGGATAACAATATTGAAATTCTTGTTTTCAATCTTAATGATCCCGAAAATATTGTAAGAGCCGTTTTAGGTAAGCACAACGGCACGCTTGTAAAATAAATTAATTCCGGAGGAAATTTTATGCAGGAACTACTTAAAAACACCGAAGAAAAGATGGAAAAATCCATAGCGGCTTTAGAGCGCGAGTATAAGTCTATCAGAGCCGGCAGGGCTAACGCCTCTGTTCTAGACAGGATCACCGTCGATTATTACGGAGTACCCACCCCCATTCAGCAGATGGCGGCGATATCTATTCCCGAGGCGAGAATTCTTATGATCCAGCCCTGGGATATTTCCACTTTAAAGGAAATCGAAAAAGCTATATTAACTTCCGAAATAGGAATAAATCCTCAAAACGACGGAAAGGTCATAAGACTTAACTTCCCCCCTCTTACCGAGGAGCGCAGAAAAGAGATCGTTAAAGAAGTAAAGAAAAAATCGGAGGACGCGAAGGTTGCTTTAAGAAATCAGCGCAGGGACGCGCTCGATAAGCTCAAAGCGCTTAAAAAGGCTTCAAATATTACGGAAGACGAGGAGTCAGACGGAGAGAAGAAAATCCAGAAGCTCACCGATAAATTCTGCAAGGAAAGCGACGAGCTTTGTTCTGCTAAAGAAAAAGAGATTATGGAGCTTTAATAATGCTTTTTAAAAAGAAAAAAGCCTTAAATGTCGATATTTTGCCAACATCTATAGCGATTATAATGGACGGTAACGGCAGGTGGGCGAAAAAGCGCGGTCTTCCGAGGTCTGCAGGTCACGCGGCAGGTGCGAAAAATTTCAAGACCATTGCGAGATACTGCAATAAAATAGGAATTAAATATCTTACCGTGTATGCTTTTTCCACCGAAAATTGGAAGCGCCCTAAAGAAGAGGTCGATAATATAATGGATCTTTTCAGAAGTTATCTTAAAGATGTGGATAATTTCAAGGGTGAAAATATCAGGCTGCAGTTTATCGGCGACAGAGCCCCTCTTGACGATGATATTAAGGAGCTTATGCTTAATGCCGAAAAGGAATCGGAAAACGCAACGGGTCTTCACCTTAATATGGCGATAAATTACGGCGGACGCGACGAGATAGTGAATGCTGTGAAAAACATCGCCGAAAAAAAGATTCCCCCCGAAGATATCACCGAGGAGCTTATCTCTTCGGAGCTTTACACGGCAGGTCAGCCCGATCCCGATTTTATTATAAGACCGAGCGGAGAGTACAGGCTTTCAAATTATCTTATTTGGCAGTCTGCTTATGCGGAATATTGGTTCTCCGATGTTTTATGGCCGGATTTCACGCCGCGCCATCTTGATAAGGCTTTGGAGGAATTCTCTCACCGAAACCGCAGGTTCGGGGGAGTATAAATTAAAAATACTGGGAGCTTTTTAAATGAAAACGCGAATTATTTCAGGTGCAGTGCTTATATCCCTTATCACGCTTATCTTAGCTTTGGGATATAATCAAAACAGGATAGTTATAACCCTTTTTATAGGTTTTATTGCGGCGGCTGCCGTTTATGAAATGCTTAAAAATGCTTTTAAGGTCGAAAAAAAATTAATTTATATTATTTCGTCTGTTTATGCGTTTTTGCAGGTGCTTTTTATAAGCGGAGTATTTGAAAACACACTGCTTAATATGTTTTCGCACGAGCGGATAACGAATAAAGCCGACCTTGCAAGGCGGATATTTATTACTAATACTCTTTATAATAACGGTAAAATGGGGCTTCTTGCGATTAGTATTGCCGTTATATATTTCATTTTTGCCATTTGTATGATCCTTAAAAATCACGGCAAATTCTCGCTCGCTCAAATAGCGGGAATTTCTTGTATGCCGTTTATAATAGCGAGAGGATTTTCTTTCCTTGAGAGCATTGTTGTTTTAAGCGTCGGCACAGTTTCAAATCCGGGGCTTTATTATCTCTTGCTTTTGCTTGATTTTTCGGCTGTCTGCGATACGGGCGCGTATTTCACAGGCGTTGTATTAGGCAAGAGAAAGCTTTGCCCGAATATCAGCCCTAATAAAACAGTTGAGGGAGCGATAGGCGGTATAGTTTCAAGCGTTCTTGTAAGCGTGATTTTGGTTTTCGCTTTTAAATCAAATAAAATTTTAACCACCATACTGCTTACGATACCTCTCTGCATTGTAGGAATGCTCGGCGACCTCTTCGCATCTTCCTTTAAAAGAGCCGCAGATATTAAGGATTACGGAAAAATAATCCCAGGCCACGGCGGTATTCTCGATAGGTTTGACAGCGTACTTCTTTTATCACCGGTGGTATATATTCTTGTAAATTACGGTATAATTTAATGAAAGACCTTGTAATTTTAGGCTCAACCGGCTCTATCGGCAGGCAAAGCCTTGAAGTAGCTCAAAAATGCGGCTTTAAAGTAAGCGCACTGGCGGCAGGCTCCGATATTAAGCTTTTGGAAATTCAGGCAAGAAAATTTTTGCCCGAATGCGTTGCCGTGGCAGACGAGAAAGCGGCAAAAGAATTAAGGCTTCGCCTTAAAGACACAAATATTAAGGTCTTGTCGGGGCAAGAAGGGGTCATGAGTGCCGCCTCGGATTACGGTGATACGGTTATCAGCGCAATAGTCGGCATAGCGGGATTATTGCCTACATTGACTGCGATAAGTGCGGGCAAGACCATAGCGCTTGCCAATAAAGAAACTCTTGTTACCGCAGGCAAGCTTGTTAAAGCCGCGGCAAAAGAGAAAAATGTTAAATTGATCCCTGTTGACAGCGAGCATTCGGCTATCTTTCAGTCTTTGCAGGGAGTAAAAGAAAAAATTCCTAAAAAAATAATTCTAACTGCCTCCGGCGGTCCTTTTTTCGGAAAAACCAAAGAGGAACTCAGGAGTGTAACCGTAGAGCAGGCGCTCAATCATCCTAACTGGTCTATGGGAGCTAAAATAACCGTGGACTCCGCAACGCTGATGAATAAAGGCTTGGAGGTTATTGAGGCGGTCCACCTTTTCGGGGTGAAAGCGGAGGCTATAGAAGTCGTTGTTCACAGGCAGAGCATTCTTCATTCCGCCGTGGAGCTTAACGACGGCGCGGTGATAGCGCAGCTCGGCACGCCCGATATGCGCCTGCCTATTCAGTATGCACTTACCTATCCCGAAAGAAAAGAATGCTTTGAAAGACTTGATCTTTTTAAGGTCAAAACGCTTACTTTCGAAAAACCCGATACCGATACCTTTAAATGCCTTCCCCTTTGCATTGAGGCGATAAACAGGGGTGGCCTTTACCCCGCGGCGATAAACGGGGCAAACGAGGAATCGGTTAAGCTCTTTTTAGAGGGGAAAATAAAATTTACCGATATAGAAAAGCTTAACGGCGATGCTATGCTTAATGCTTACAGTTGTGATAATTACACTGTAGACGATGTTTTTGAGACGGATAGGGCCGCGAGGGAATTTGTGCGGTCGCATTTTTAAGACAGGAGTGGTTTTTATTTCCTCGGTATTAAATGTTTTGAATAATATCTGGCCGTATCTTGTGGCGGTGCTTCTTTTTTTAGTTCTGATAATCATTCACGAATTCGGCCATTTTATAGCGGCAAAGCTTTTGGGAGTAAAGGTGAATGAATTTGCGGTAGGCTTCGGGCCTAAGCTCTTTTCTAAGAAAAAAGGAGAAACCGAGTATAAAGTAAACCTTATTCCCTTAGGCGGTTACTGCGCTATGGAGGGAGAAGACGAGGAAAGCTCCGATGAGCGCGCATTTTGCAAAAAAAGCGCCTGGAGAAGATTTATAATCGTAGCAATGGGCGCGATATTCAATCTGCTTTTAGGAGTAATTCTTGTAAGCTTCACGCTTATCCCCTCAAAGCAGTTTACCACAACCAAAATTGCCGCTTTTGACGAAAATGCCTTAAGCGAAGAATCGGGCCTTAGGGTCGACGATAAAATTTTAAAGGTTGACGGCAGAAAAATTTACACGACTTATGATTTAAGTTATGCTTTTACAAATGTTAAAACAGGCTCCCTTGATATTGAAGTTGACAGACACGGCGCTAAAAAACTCTTAAAAGACGTAACTTTTGAAATAACCGAAGAAGACGATTTCACTTATATAAATGTGGATTTTAAAGTATATCCGCAGAAGAAAACCTTTAAAAGCTTTATAAGCCAGACTTTTAAAATGACGTTTTCTTACTGCGCCGTTATATACAGGTCGCTGTTTGACCTTATAGGAGGAAAATACGGAATAAGCGCCGTATCCGGTCCTGTAAGTGTTACCGCGGCGATAGGCAGCGCCGCAAAGGCAAGCCTTAAAAATCTTATTCCTATTATGGCGCTTATCACTATCAATTTAGGGCTCTTTAATCTTTTGCCCATTCCCGCTCTTGACGGAGGAAGACTGCTTTTCATTTTCATTGAAATGGTAACGCGCAAAAAGATACCTGCTAAATACGAGGCGACTATTCACGCAATAGGATTTATAATTCTTATATTGTTTATGCTTGCTGTAACGGCAAAAGATATCAGGGCGCTTTTTATCCGGTGAAAAAATGGAAACTAAAAGAATAAAAATTGGAAATATTTATATCGGAGCAGGTGAAAAGATAGCGGTGCAGTCTATGCTCAATGCGCCTGCTCACGATATAAAGGAAAACATTTCACAGGCTTTAAGGCTTAAAAATGCCGGCTGTGATATATTAAGAATTTCTGTTCCCGACAAAGAGGCTGTAAAAACTCTTTATGGGGTTAAATGCGCAGTCGATTTACCTTTAGTCGCCGATATTCATTTTGATTGGCGGCTTGCGATAGAAAGCTGCGAGGCGGGAGCGGACAAGATAAGGATAAATCCCGGAAATATCGGAGCAGACGAACATATTAAAGCCGTTGCTGATAAATGCAGGCAAAAAGAAGTTCCGATAAGAATAGGGGTAAATTCAGGCTCGCTTGAAAAACATATCCTTAAAAAGTACGGTTTTCCGACGGCCGAGGCTTTGGTCGAGAGCGGACTTTTTCATATATCGCTGCTTGAAAAGTTCGATTTTAACGATATAGTTTTATCGCTTAAATCTTCGGATGTTAAAACAGCTTATGACGCTTATGTTTTAGCCCACGAGAAGTGCTCTTATCCTCTTCATTTAGGAATTACGGAGGCGGGCACCGAGCATATGGGAACTTTAAGGTCGGCTGCCGGTATCGGAGGTCTTCTTCTTCGCGGAATAGGCGATACCATAAGAGTTTCTCTGACAGACGATCCCGAAAAGGAAGTAAAAGCAGGAATAGATATTTTAAAAGCCATAGGGCAAAGAACTGACGGAATAAGATTTATTTCCTGCCCCACCTGCGGAAGAACTTCTATCGACCTTATAGGTCTTGCAAAAGCCGCGGAGGAAAGATTTAAAGGTATAGATAAAAATTTAACCGTCGCAATAATGGGGTGCGTGGTAAACGGTCCCGGCGAGGCAAGCCACGCCGATATAGGAATCGCGGGAGGAAAGAACTGCGGAGTTATTTTTAAAAACGGCAAGGTTTTAAAAAGCAATATAAAAGAAGAGTATCTTCTTGACGAATTGGAAAAAGAAATCAAAAAGATGTAAACAGAGGGGAAAATAATGCTTAAGCTCTTTGAGCTTTTCGGAAATTTAATAAAGGAAGATTATCCGCCCGCATTTAAAGACGCCGAGCTTTATACCTGCGAGCTTGATCCTCAGAGCCGAACGCTTGATATAGGCGTTCGGTTTAGTTGCTATGTGGATAATAAGATAATAAATGATTTTAAGGAAACGCTTATATCCGCTTTTTCTCTTAAAAATCTCGATTTTGAAGAGAAATTTCCGCCAGAAGCGTTAAACGAAACCGCCTGTGCGGATATCTGCGAAAGAATAAAGGCTAAAAATGCCGCGATAAACGGTTATCTCAATCAGGCGGAATATACTCTAAACGGAGATAATGTAACAGTAACTTTAAAATTCGGCGGTCTTTTGACGCTTAGATCCTGCGAATTTGAAAGCAAATTCGAAAGAGCCGTGTTTAAGCTTTTTGAAAGAGAGGTCACTGTTTCGTTTGACGGTCAGGCGGAAGACGTGAAAATAAAAATTCCTAAAACCGTGCAGACAGAGCCGCCTAAAAGGCAAACAAAAGAAAAGGCGGCAAATAAGGCTGCCGTGAAATTTGAGCCCCGCTCGGACAAGCCTGAAAACGGTCTTGTTTATCTTGACGATCCGAGAGTGATTTACGGACCGAGAAATATAGATACAAATGTTAAGGAAATGATCCGCGTAACCGAAGAGGATACATATATATGCTGTTTCGGAGAGGTTTTCGGAAGAGAAGACAGGAAGATAAACACAAGAAACGGCGAGAGAGTAATAGTTAAATTCAGCTTTTCGGATCATACTAATGCCCTTTGTGCCAGTATGTTTGTAAAACCCGAGAATTTAACCGCGCTGTCGGCGGTTAAAGACGGGCATTATATTCTTGTAAACGGCTCTTATAAATTTGACGATTATAAAAAATCATTTATAGTTGAGCCGAAATCCATAGCGCTTTTGCAGAAATACGAGGAAACCGACGATTACGAGGGCAAAAAGCGCGTGGAGCTTCACTGCCATACCAATATGTCCGCTAAAGACGCGGTATCGAGCGCGGGCGATATAATAAACTGTGCCTATAAATGGGGTCACACCGCTATCGCCATTACCGATCACGGAGTTGTGCAGAGCTATCCTGCTGCCGCAGCGGCGGTGAGCGCTATCAGGAAAAACGGCGGTAACTTCAAGGTTATTTACGGCGTTGAGAGCTATTTTATCGACGATTATAAAAATAAACTTGACGGACTCACAACAAAGCAGATTGCAAAACTTCGAAACCACCAGATAATTTTAGTCAAGAATTTAACGGGACTTAAAAACCTTTATAAAATAGTTTCAAACGCACACCTTGAAAATTTCCACGGCAGACCGATAACCCTTAAAAGCGTGTTGGATAAATTCCGCGAGGGGCTGATTGTCGGCACTGCCTGCGAGCAGGGAGAGCTTTATAAGGCTATTGTTGACGGCGCCGACGACGAGGAGCTTAAAAAAATAGCCTCTTATTACGATTATCTTGAAATTCAGCCTTTGGGCAACAATGAATTTATGGTAAGAGAATCGTCGCTGCCGGACAAGGTAAGTGAAAAGACAGGCCAGATTGTAAAGGTAAACAGATTTAAAAAGGTTAAAAGCTTAGAGGTAATAAAGGACTTTAACCGCAAAGTGGTAGAAATTGCGGACTTGATTAATAAACCCGTAGTAGCTACGGGCGACGTGCATTTTTTAACTAAGGAAGACGGCATTATCCGCCAGATAGTTATGGCAGGTCAGGGATTTGACGATATCGAAAACCAGGCGCCCCTCTATTTTAAAACCACCTCTGAAATGCTTTCGGATTTTGATTATTTCGGCGAGAGGGCAAAGGAATTTGTTATCGATAATCCGAATAAGATCGCCGATATGATATCTGATGACGTTATCCCGGTGCCGGAGGGCAATTATCCGCCTGTAATAGAGGGTTCGGATCAGCTGCTTGAAGATATCTGCTGGGAAACCGCGCATAGGATTTACGGCGACGAGCTCCCCGAAATAGTTGAAAAAAGGCTTAAAAAAGAGCTTGATTCGATTATTAAAAACGGATTTTCCATAATGTATATTTCCGCGCAGAAGCTTGTTGCCTACAGCGAGAAAAAAGGATATTTGGTAGGCTCGCGAGGATCGGTCGGATCTTCGTTTGTCGCAACAATGGCGGGTATATCGGAGGTTAATCCGCTTGCTCCGCACTATGTGTGCCCGAAGTGCAAATACAGCAAATTCTTCACCGACGGCTCCGTTGGCTCGGGTTTTGATCTTCCGGAGGAAAACTGCCCTGTTTGCGGAGAAAAATTAAACCGCAACGGCCACGATATTCCTTTCGAAACATTTTTGGGCTTTAAGGGCGATAAAGTGCCTGATATAGACCTTAACTTCTCCGATGAGGTGCAAAACGACGTTCAGGAGTATACAAAAAGCCTTTTCGGCGAAGGAAACGTTTTTAAAGCGGGTACTATCTCCACTATAGCCGAAAAAACGGCTTACGGTTTTGCCAAAGCTTACTGCGAGAAAACAGGAAAGATATTAAGTCCTGCCGAGCTTGACAGGCTTGCCAAAAAGGTCGAGGGAGCAAAGGTAAAGACAACCACCGGTCAGCACCCGGCAGGAATGATAATCGTGCCTGACGGAATGGAAATTTATGATTTCTGCCCCGTTCAGCACCCGGCGGACGATGTTAAAAGCGATATCATCACCACTCACTTCGATTTCCATTCAATTCACGATACGATATTAAAGCTCGATGAGCTCGGCCATGTTATTCCTACCACATATAAATATCTTGAGGAATACACAGGGATACCGGTAAGCGACGTTTCGATGAGCGATCCGGAAGTTTACAGCCTGTTTACCTCCACAAAGGCTCTCGGGGTAGAGCCTGAGGATATCGATTCGCAGAACGGAACATTCTGTTTACCTGAATTCGGCACAAAATTCGTAAGAGAAATGCTTATGGACTGTAAGCCGAAAAACTTTGCCGATCTTCTGCAGATATCGGGACTATCCCACGGTACAGATGTGTATCTCGGCAACGCAAAGGACCTTATTGATAACGGCACCTGCACCATTTCCGAAGTTATCGGAACGCGTGATAATATAATGGTATACCTTATTCATCAGGGTATGGAAGAGGGAAGAGCCTTTAAGATCACCGAAACCGTGCGTAAAGGTCTTGTCGCTAAAGGCAAGGTATCAAAAGAGGATTGGTCCGCTATGGAAGACGATATGCGGGCGGTCGGAGTTCCGGAATGGTATATTAAGAGCTGCTATAAGATAAAGTATATGTTCCCTAAAGCCCACGCAGCTGCATATGTTATTTCAGCGCTCAGAGTCGCCTGGTATAAGGTGCATAAGCCGCTTGAATTTTATTGTGCTTACTTTACCGCAAGGCCCGAGGATGTCGATGTAGAAGTCCTTATGGGCGGTAAAGAATCCGTAAGAAGATATTTAAGGGATATCAAGGCCAAGGGAAAAGAGGCTTCCAAAAAGGAACTCGATGTCTATGAAAATATGCTTATTTTCAATGAAATGCTTTCCAGAGGAATTGAAATACTTCCTATAGATATCGAAAAATCCCACGCTGTTAAGTTCGTTCCCGAAAACGGAAAAATGCGTCTTCCTTTCGGCGCGCTGTCGGGCGTAGGAGAAAAAGCGGCGTATTCTATATATGAAGCGGCGAAAAAGGGCAATTTTGTTTCAAGAGAAGATCTTATTATAGAATCCGGCGTTTCAAAAACCGTGATCGCAAAGCTCGGCGAGCTCGGAGCGCTGGGAAGTATACCCGAAACAAATCAGATTTCGATGTTTTAAAATATTGCGCAGATCCGCTTAATTAGCGGGTTTGCGCAATTGTTTTTTCGATTTTTAAAAAATTTTTGTAAAAAAAGGTTGCAATTTTGTAACTTTTAGGTATAATATAATAAGTAAGTTGTTACAAACTTGTAACTTTTAAAGAAAGGAGTAATGCTTTATCTTTCACGATATGCTTTCGTGGGCAGGGGAAATAACCGAGCCCTTCAGAAAAAAAGCGAAGAAATTGAGCAGAGCGGTAAGAGTGCTTATTTTCGCCGGATTTTCCACAGTTGCAATATTTGCGAGCATCGCGGCCGTTGGCGCGAGATTTGCTTATAAAGTAAGCTATCAGGGCGAATATATCGCAACCGTTAAAAGTAAAGATCAGTTTAAAGCGGCTGTAAGTATCGTAAAAGAAAAAGTCACCGGCAGCGATGTTGAATCCACAGTCAGCGCTCCGGAATACTCCGCTGTAATAGCTCTTAATAATGAGATTTCCACCGATCAGAACGTGGCGGACGCTATAATCGAGAAAACCGACGATATCGTGCTTGCAAGCGATGTAAAGATTAACGGTAAGGAGATCGGTTTTGTAAAAAAGGACGAGCTTGAGTCCGCTATCAATGATATATATAAGCAGAAAGCACCCGAGGGCGCGCAGTGCAGCTTTGTTGAAGAAGTTGAGATAAGCGACGGATATTGTCTTTCAAGCGAAATAAAGGAATCTGACGAGGCGGTAAGCGAGCTTTCGAATTTGAATGTTAAAGCTGTAGCTACAGTTGTTACAGATATCGAAACGAATTTTAAGGTCGTAACCAAGAAAACTTCAAGCCAGACCGTTGATTATAAAGAGATCCAGGTCGAGGGCAAAAAGGGCGTAAGACGCGTTACCGACGAGGTCGTTTATTTAAACGGCGAGGTGCAGGAGAAAACTACCCTTTCCGATGAAGTTTTAAGCACACCTGTAGACCAGGTTGTTGTAATAGGAACCGCTAAAACCGCGGCAACTGCCGCTCAGATAAGAATAGCCAAAAGCTCCGGATTTATATTCCCTCTGCCAAGCACCGTATGGCAGGTCAGCTGTTATTACGGTAACGGCGGCCATAAAGGTATTGATTTAAGAGCTCCGAGAGGCACGCAGATATTCGCTGTGGCTTCGGGTAAAGTCGTTTTTTCGGGGTATGACGGGTCTTATGGCAACTGCGTAAGGATCGACCACGGAAACGGACTTATCACAACTTATGCGCACGCTTCTTCGCTTTGCGTAAGAGCGGGAGAAACAGTAAATGCCGGCGAGGTTATCGCGCTTGTAGGAAGCACGGGATATTCCACGGGAAATCACCTGCATTTCGAAGTTAACTGCAATGGCGCGAGAGTAAATCCTGCACCGTATATCGGAGTTAAATAATTTTTGAATTTTTCAGCCGCCCGAAAGTTTTAAGGCTTTCGGGCGGCGTTTTTTGACTTGACTATTAATAATGTAAATTATATAATATATAATGACATAAAATGTAAATCCGAAAGGTTGGTGCTTGTGGCAAAAACTGTTGCTGAGTACGGAAATGACAGTATAGAAAAGCTTGAGGGACCGGATAGGGTAAGAAAGCGCCCGGCGGTAATTTTCGGGTCCGACGGTATAGACGGCTGCGAGCATTCCGTTTTTGAAATAATCTCTAATTCTATCGACGAGGCAAGAGAAGGCTTCGGCAATAAGATCACCGTAACTTATTTTTCCGACGGCTCGATAGAGGTCGAGGATCACGGAAGAGGAGCGCCGGTCGATTTTAACAATAAGCAGCAGTGCTATAACTGGGAGCTTTTATACTGCGAGATGTACGCCGGAGGAAAATATAATACAAATGACGGAACAAACTATGAATATTCCGTCGGATTAAACGGACTCGGTCTTTGCTCCACGCAGTACACCGCGGAATATATGGACGTTGAGATAAAGCGCGACGGTTTTAAATACAATCTTCACTTTGAACACGGCTATAATATAGGCGGACTTAAAAAAGAGCCGTATTCGGGAAAGGATACCGGAACGAAAACCAGGTGGAAGCCCGATATTGATGTTTTTACGGATATAAATATCCCGCCCGAATATTTCACGGATATTTTAAAAAGACAGGCTATTGTAAATAACGGTCTGCTCTTTATCTTCCGCCAGCAGCAGGGCTCTAAATTTATAAATACCGAATTTAAGTATGAAAACGGCATAAGCGATTATGTTTCCGAATATGTGGGCGACGAGGCTTTAACGTCGGTTAGATTTTTCAATACCGAGCGCAAAGGAAGAGATCGTGCGGACAAGCCTGAATATAAAGTAAAGATAAATGTCGCAATGTGTTTTTCGAATACGAGAACGCTTAAGGAATATTATCACAATTCAAGCTTTCTTGAATACGGCGGCGCGCCCGATAAGGCGGTAAGGAACGCGTTTGTCTATCAGATAGACAATTATATCAAACAGACGAATAAATATAAATCCGGCGAAAGCAGAATAACCTTTGCCGATGTGGAAGAGTGTCTGGTTTTGGTCACCTCTTCATTCTCAACTATAACCTCTTATGAAAATCAAACCAAAAAGGCGGTAACGAATAAATTTATTGCCGAGGCTATGACAGATTTTCTGCGCCATCAGCTTGAAGTTTATTTTATCGAAAATAAAGCGGAAGCGGATAAAATAGCCGATCAGGTTTTGATCAATAAGAGAAGCAGAGAGCGCAGCGAAAAAGAGCGCATAAATATCAAAAAGACCCTTTCCGGCGGAAACTCTATGATGGATAGAGTGCAGAAATTCGTCGACTGCAGAAGCAAAGATGTAAGCGAAAGGGAGCTTTATATCGTTGAGGGCGACTCGGCTCTCGGCTCATGTAAGCTCGCGCGTGACGCGGCTTTTCAGGCAATTATGCCCGTAAGAGGAAAAATTCTCAACTGCTTAAAGGCGGAATATGATAAAATATTCAAAAGCGAAATAATAACCGATCTTTTAAAGGTTTTAGGCTGCGGAGTGGAAGTGAAATCAAAGTCTAATAAAGGGCTTTCCAATTTTGATATTGATAATCTGCGCTGGAATAAAATAATTATCTGTACCGACGCGGATGTTGACGGGTTTCACATAAGGTCGCTTATTATCACTATGATCTACAGGCTTGTTCCTACTCTTATAACAGAGGGTAAGGTATTTATTGCCGAAACTCCGCTTTATGAGATAAACACGAAGAAAAAAACTTATTTCGCTTATGATGAAAATGAAAAGACCGATATTCTTAAAATGATAGGCGATGAGAAATATTCTCTTCAGCGCTCGAAAGGACTCGGCGAAAATCAGCCGGATATGATGAACCTTACCACAATGAATCCTCTCACGCGCAGGCTTATAAAAATTCTTCCCGAGGAAGCTGAGATGACCTCTTCAATGTTCGATCTTCTGCTCGGCGATAATTTGCAGGGAAGAAAAGAATATATATCGGAAAACGGTCACCTTTATATTGACAGCACCGATTTAAGCTGATAATTCAAAAATAAGGAGGAGCAAAATGGCTCCGAGAAAGAGTAAAGAAATAAAAGCGCCTAAAGTCCGCACGGATAACGCATATATAGCCGGCGCGGGAACCGTTCTCGATCAGCCGGTTACCGAAACGCTTAAGCAAAACTTTATGCCCTATGCTATGAGCATAATTATTTCCCGGGCAATACCGGAAATTGACGGATTTAAGCCCTCGCACAGAAAGCTTCTTTATACTATGTATAATATGGGACTTTTAAACGGACCGACTATCAAGTCCGCAAATATCGTGGGAAGAACTATGCAGTTAAACCCTCACGGTGATTCCGCGATATATGAAACAATGGTAAGGCTTTCCGAGGGCAACGGTGCGCTTTTGCACCCATTCGTAGAATCAAAGGGCTCTTTCGGTAAGGCGTATTCACGAGATATGCAGTGCGCCGCCGCAAGGTACACCGAGGCAAAGCTTGCTCCTATATCCGCGGAGCTTTTTGCGGATATCGATAAAGACACGGTCGACTTTGTGGATAACTACGACGCGACTATGAAAGAACCCGTGCTGTTTCCTGTTACTTTCCCGACTATACTTGTAAACTCAAATATGGGTATAGCCGCAGGAATGGCGAGCCAGATATGCCCTTTTAATTTAAAAGAGGTCTGCGAAACCACGATAGCTTATATTAAAGACGAGGATATAAATGTTGCAGATACCCTTTTGGCGCCCGATTTTCCAATAGGCGGCGAGCTTTTATATAACCGCTCTGAAATGGAAAAAATTTATGAAACGGGAAGAGGAAGCTTTAAGGTAAGAGGCGTTTATTCCTATGATAAGCCGCAAAACTGTATCGATATAAGCGAGATCCCGCCCACCACTACAACAGAGGCAATTATCGAAAAAATAACAGAGCTTGTAAAGGCTAAGAAGATAACGGAGATAAGCGACGTTCGAGATGAAACCGATCTTTCCGGCCTTAAAATAACGATTGACCTTAAAAGGGGCACCGATCCCGATAAGCTTATGAAAAAGCTCTTCAGGCTCACCCCTTTGCAGGACAGCTTTTCCTGCAACTTTAATATTCTTATTGCCGCATCTCCCAGAGTTATGGGAGTAAAAGAAATAATTTCCGAATGGGTGGCTTTCAGAGAAGAGTGCATAAGAAGAAGAGTTTATTTTAAGCTTTCTAAAGCTAAAAACAGTCTTCACCTTTTAAAGGGAATGGAAAAAATACTGCTTGATATCGATAAGGCTGTTAAAATAGTAAGAGAAACAAGTATTGAAAAAGAAGTCGTGCCTAATCTTATGATAGGCTTCGGAATCGATGAAACTCAGGCGGAATATGTGGCTGAGATAAAATTAAGACACTTAAACCGCGAGTATATTCTAAGACGGCTTGATGATATAGAAAAGCTTGAAGCCGAAATAAGTGACTGCGAGGAAACTCTGAATTCAAGAGCAAAAATCAAAAAAATAATCGTTTCGGAATTAAAAGCGGTTATTGAAAAATATGGCAAAGAAAGGCGCACAAAAATAATCAGCGCCGAGGAAAACGAGCTTGCCGAAGTGACGGACGAGCCTCTCGATACTTCCCCGGTCACCCTCTTTTTCACTAAAGACGGTTACTTTAAGCGCATAACTCCGCAGTCGCTTCGAATGAGCGGCGAGCAAAAGCTTAAAGAGGGCGACGAGATAACGCAGGTGATAGAATCCTCCTGCGATAAGGATCTCCTTTTCTTCACGGATAAAGCGCAGGTATATAAAAGCAGAGTGGCGGATTTCGGCGACTCAAAAGCAAGCATTTTAGGCGATTATATCGCATCAAGGCTTCAGTTTGAAGAGGGCGAAAACGCGGTTTATATGATCGATACAAAGGATTATAAAGGCTTTGTTCTCTTTGTTTTCGATAACGGGCGCGTAGCTAAAGTTCCGCTTTCTTCCTATATCACAAAAACAAACCGAAAAAAGCTTATAAACGCTTACTGCAAAAAGTTTGTATTGCATACGGTGATGTTTTTTGAGGACGACTGCGATATAGCTTTGGTTTCCACAAATAACAGAATGCTTATAGTAAGCACCGCGTCGATTCCCGCAAAAGCTACTAAGGATAACGGCGGAATTGCCGTGATGACGCAGAAAAAAGGACAGAGAATTTTCTCTGCCGAAAAATTTGAGAGCGGAGCCATTGAAAACGAGCACCGCTACAGAACAAAAAATCTTCCTGCCGCAGGCAGTATAATTCAAAACACTGCAGGCAGTCAGGAAAAAATGGATATTTAAAACGGGGTAAAAGGGTAATGAGTAAAGAACTTGAAAAACAGTATGATCCTAAAAGCGTTGAAGACCGCATTTATAAAATGTGGCTTAACGGACACTATTTTCACGCAAAAAGAGAAGAGGGCAAAAAGACTTATACTATAGTAATTCCCCCTCCGAATATCACAGGTCAGCTCCATATGGGCCACGCGCTTGATAATACCTTGCAGGATATTCTTATCCGCTTTAAGAGAATGCAGGGATACGATACCCTTTGGATTCCCGGAACCGACCACGCCTCTATCGCAACCGAAGCAAAAATAGTCGAAGCGATGAAAAAAGAGGGTATCACTAAAGACGATATCGGAAGGGAAGGCTTTTTAGAGCGCGCCTGGAAATGGAAAGAGCAGTACGGCGGAAGAATTATAGAACAGCTCAAAAAAATGGGTTCCTCCTGCGACTGGGACAGGGAGCGATTTACTCTTGACGAAGGCTGTTCAAAAGCTGTTAAAGAAGTATTTGTAAAGCTTTATGAAAAAGGTCTTATTTACAGGGGCGAAAGAATAATAAATTGGTGCCCCCATTGCCATACCTCGATTTCCGACGCCGAGGTAGAATATGAAGATCAGGCAGGATCTTTCTGGCATTTAAGATATCCTTTTAAAGACGGCAGCGGATATCTAGAGCTTGCAACAACAAGACCTGAAACCCTTTTGGGAGATACTGCGGTTGCGGTAAACCCCGATGACGAAAGATATAAGGATCTTGTCGGCAAAACCCTTATTCTGCCGATAGTCCACCGCGAAATTCCCGTAATTGCGGACAGCTATGTTGAGCCGGATTTCGGAACGGGTGTTGTTAAAATCACGCCCGCCCACGATCCTAATGACTTTGAGGTGGGGTTAAGACATAATCTTGAAGTTATTAATGTTTTAACACCCGACGCAAAAATTACCGACGATTATCCCGCCTTTGCCGGTCTTGACCGCTATGAGGCGAGAAAGAAAATAGTTGAGGAACTGAAAAAAGAGGGCGCGCTTGTTAAAATCGAGCCTTATAATCATAATGTCGGCACCTGCTATCGCTGCGGAACCACGGTTGAGCCGAGGGTTTCAAAGCAGTGGTTCGTTAAAATGGAGCCGTTAGCCAAGCCTGCTATCGAAGCGGTAAAATCGGGAGAAACTAAGTTTGTTCCCCAAAGGTTTGAAAAGGTTTATTTTCACTGGCTCGAAAATATCAGGGATTGGTGCATTTCCCGTCAGCTTTGGTGGGGTCACAGAATTCCCGCGTGGTATTGTGACGAGTGCGGAGAAATAACCGTATCTAAAGAAGACGCAAAAAAATGCGCTCACTGCGGGAGCACTCATATTCATCAGGACCCCGATACTCTCGACACCTGGTTTTCATCCGCTCTCTGGCCTTTCTCCACTCTCGGCTGGCCGGATGAAACGGAAGATTTCAAGCATTATTATCCCACTAACACACTTGTTACAGGCTATGATATAATTCCTTTCTGGGTAATGAGAATGATGTTCTCAGGTATTGAGCAGACAGGGCAGGTTCCGTTTGACACCGTTCTTATCCACGGTCTTGTAAGAGATTCGCAGGGAAGAAAAATGTCAAAATCCTTAGGAAACGGCGTTGATCCCCTTGAAGTTATAGATCAGTACGGCGCCGACGCTTTAAGATTTTCTCTCGCTACGGGAAACAGCCCGGGTAACGATATGAGATATATCCCCGAAAGAGTTGAGGCAAGCAGAAATTTCGCAAATAAGATCTGGAATGCCGCAAGATTTATTTTGATGAATCTTGAAAACGGCGAGGTCAAAGATTTAAACAGCTTAGAGCTTGCTATCGAAGATAAATGGATATTATCGAAATATAATTCGCTCGTAAAAGAGGTCACGGAAAATCTTGAAAAATTCGAGCTTGGCCTTGCGGTTTCAAAGCTTTATGACTTTATTTGGGATGTTTTCTGCGATTGGTATATAGAGATCTGCAAATCCCGCCTTTTTGCCGATGAAAAGAAAGCCTGCGATACAGCCTGCTCGGTTCTTGTCTTCGTATTTAAAGGCACTCTGGCTCTGCTTCATCCTTTTATGCCTTTTATCACTGAAGAGATCTGGCAGTCGATGCCAAACTGCGATACGGCTTTAATGGTTTCAAAATGGCCCGAATATACTTCTCTGCTTGATTTTTCAAAAGAGGAAAGCGATTTTGAAAAGATCATGGAAGTAATTAAGGCGTTAAGAAACCGCCGAGCGGAAATGAATGTTCCGCCGTCTAAGAAAGTTACGGTAAATATAGAAACTGAATTTTCCGATATCTTCACTTCGGGAATTCCCTTTATTTGCAGGCTCGCTTATGCAAGCGAAGTAAATGTTAAAGAAGAATTCGATCATAATAAGTGCGTAAGCGTCGTTTGTTCAAGCGCCGCGGTCTATATGCCGATGAAAGAGCTTGTCGATGTTGAAAAAGAGCTTTTAAGGCTTAAAAAAGATCTTGAAAAAGCCGAGATTGATAAAGATTTCTTCGGCAAAAAGCTTAATAATGCGGGCTTTATGGCAAATGCTCCCGAAAAGGTCGTCAAAGCTCAAAAAGAGGGCTATAAAAAAGCCGTAGAAAGAATAGAAAAGATCAATGAAGCGATCAAAGAGATCGGAAACATCTGATTTTCGGAGGGTAAAAAATGAAATCCACCGGTATTGTAAGACAGCTTGACAGTATGGGAAGAATAGTTATTCCCAAAGAGATAAGAAATCAGCTCGGTCTTCGCTCTAATTTTGACAGTCTTGAAATCTATATGGAGGGCGGAAATATAATTCTTAAAAAATACCGCCCTACCTGCGCTTTCTGCGACCGCCTGGCTGACGGAGTGGAGCTTAACGGAATATCCGTGTGC
>ERZ779922.1146-NODE-1146-length-19592-cov-3.053130_pt1 | contig 19592 bp, 17 predicted proteins | sample MGYA00511544_ERZ779922 | MGnify/ENA primary metagenome ERZ779922 (study PRJEB29588, sample SAMEA2154516) | human gut metagenome | biome: human gut; feature: human-associated habitat; material: faeces | place: Denmark | collected 2008/2010 ... | reverse complement strand
TGGAGCGGTTGGCGAGCCAGTCGAACCACCACGGCCAGCCTTACGGATGGTTTCGTAGTAGTCATGGCGGGCGGGATTCTCCGGGAACCACCCTTTCAGGACACGCCGCTCCTGCTCGAACATCTCCTTGATGCCCCAGAAGCATGAAAATGCGGCGGCACCGAGGATAGTTGCGACGACATCGTTATCCACGAATATGGACGCGGCGACAAAGGCCAGCCCCGCGAGCAAAAACAGCCACCAGCTCCCCTTGCCCCAATAATATTCCATCTTGATCACTATAGGATGGCACACCCCGATAATAAGGAAAGTGGCCGCCCCGACGATTATTCCGCTAAAGTTCATGTCCCCAAAAAATTTTGAGGACAAATTTACGAAAATTATCTTGATTCCCGCAGCTATTCTTTGGTACATCCAGTTCTTCCCGCACCGCACTTCCCCGCCGTTCTTCCCACACCGTTTCCCAGCTTATGCCTTAAAAACAGAATCCAGTACATCCTGCACTGTGTCCTTGTCTACGCCACAAGACAGAATTGCAGCCGAGACACACAGGGATGCTCCGGGCGACGTGTTCATTGCAATTCTGCTTACGGTTATCTCCTCCGAACCCTCCTGCAATCCATCCTCCGAACCATCTTGCGAACCATCCTGCAATCCATCCTGCGGCACTGCTAGGGCTAGTTTTCTGCCTCTGACCATAAACAGAATTGCAGCCGAGACACACACAGGGATGCTACGGGCGACGTGTTCATTGCAATTCTGTTTTCGGTCATCTCCTCCGATCATTCCTAAAAAACAATTTGCCATTGGAGTCTACACGTAACTCATGCGTGAACACTGAGGGCGAGATTCGGCCTGAAAGTCGCCCGTAGAGGTTCGTTTGAGACTCGGCGGGCAAGTTTTCCTTTGATTCTCGCTCCTGGAGTCACGCCTTGGTGACTGGAAAAGAGATTAGTGGAAAATAGACTGATGGCGGGCCGGGCGGCGGGATGACACCTACGATTTATACCTATGATTCGTTATGGGGGCATTACAATTCGCAAGAAGTAGGTATTGTGCGGAGTGGGGCGGGGCGGTAACTTTGCGGGTGGATAGTGATTATCGTCACAAACAAGAATCTTTTAAGCCAAATGAAATGTGTGGAAGCCCGCGGTCGAGAGACACCGGGCTTTTTTGTCTTATCATGTCGCTTCGGCAGGGGCACTTCGGCAGGGGCGCTACAGCAGGGTGCTACAGCAGGGGTACATCAACAGGGGGCCTCGGCATGGATGCTTCGGCAGGGTGCTACAGCAGGGGTACATCAACGGGGGCTTCGGCAGGGGCGCTTCAACTTTTTCAAAATATTATGAGTTTGCTGTAACAATCAACGGAAATATTCGTTTATATTGTGGAACGACAAGAAAAAGAAGACAAGAGAAAGATTACAAGAGAAAGCAATAGAAAGATGACAAGAGAAGAGTCCATACAGTTCTACAAGGCGCACGCAAAACGGCTGTACAACATCAGCCTGAGGATTGTCCGCGACAGCGGGGAGGCCGAGGAGATCATGCAGGACACTATCCTCCGGTTCATCTCGTCGGATGTCGTTCCCAAAGAGCCGGCAAAGGTGGCGGCGTGGCTCGGCAGAACCTGCATCAGGATGTCCATCGACGCGGTCAGAAAGAAAAAGCGCGAGAAGCTATTTCTTGATGAATATGCGGGCGAGGTCTGTGAATATGACGACGGCGAGTCCGCCGAAGTGCCGGAAGTCAGCTTGGAGGAGGTGCGAGGGGCAATCGACTCCCTGCCGGAGTCCTACCGACTGATTCTCAATCTGGTTCTTGTGGAAGGGCTTGACTATGAGGAGATTTCCGGGCTGACGGGAGAACGCGAAGGGACGCTACGGACGCAGTTTTCAAGAGGGAAGGCTAAATTGGTTGAAAAATTAAGGAGGGTAAGACAATGACGGACATTAATGAATATATTAAAAGAAACGCCTCGGCGTTTGGCACCGCGGAACTTCCGGAAGGACACGAGGGGCGGTTCGAGGCCAAGCTGGACGCCTTGCTTTCCGGGGCGGAATCCTCCGGGCGGGAAGAGCGTAAAAGGCGGAAGACCCGGATGGGAATATTCAGTGTCCTCACCACTGCTGCCGCCGTCGCCGCTGTCATATTCATCAACCGTCCGGAAAGGGAGGTTGACTGGTTCGCCGGCGTGGCCGATGATCCCGTGCAGGTGTATCTGACATATTCAGAGAAAGTTACCGCTCTTTACGAAGATATACTCTCCAGGGATCTGGACGGGAGGTGGGAGACTACGGTCGGGAGCATTGCCAGCGAGAAGGTCGCAATGATTGACCAGCTGCCGGACGAGCTTGACGATGCTGCCAAGGCGGCCATCATGAAGGAATATTATGGAGAACTTCTTAGAGGATTGGATAAAATTAATAAAATCAAAGAGTTATGAAAAAGTTTATGATTATTGGAGCCGCCGCGCTCCTGTTGGTTTCCGGGGTTGCCGCGATTGCCGCACAGCCCGTTTCAGAGTCGCCGGCCCGCACAACCGAGGCTTCGGCAAAGACGGACTACGTTGACTGCAAGTTCAACTGCCGGGACTTCACCGGACTGGATGTGAGCGGGATCGTGAAGGTAAAGCTTGCCAAGTCCGACTTCTACAAGGTCAAGGTGACGCTGCCTGGGGAACTTGCTGAGTATCTTGATGTCCATGTCAGCGAGGGTGTCCTGAGAATCGGTTGGAGCAAGGACATTCCGTCAAGGATTCAGAGGAGACTTGGCGACTGGACCTGCACGGCTGAGGTCACCATGCCGGAGCTTCGCAAGTTGGAGATGTCCGGGGCGACAAGCCTTTCGTGCGAGGACACATTCGAACTCGGCCACAGGGACTTCTCGCTTGAGATGAGCGGGGCGAGCAGCATCAGTTCGCTGAAAGTCAATGCGGAAGAGCTGGAGGCTGAGATCAGCGGAGGTTGCTCATGCTCGATTTCGGGCAACTTCAGGGAAGCGGATCTGGATCTCGCCGGAGCGTCCAACGGGCGGTTCGAGATCAATGCCGACAAGCTTGAGATCGATGCCAGCGGAGCCACGAAGACCAAGGTCAACGGCGAGTTCGGAAAGGTCGGCGTGGACGCTTCCGGAGCCTGCGACGTGACGCTCACGGGAAGAACCGGCTGGTTTGAGGTGGACGCTTCCGGGGCGTGCAAGGTCAACGCGCTGAACTTCAATGCCCAGAATGCCGTACTGGAGACTTCCGGGGCGAGCATCTGCAACGTGAACGTTGAGCGTTCGATCACGATCGAGGATGCCTCCGGAGCCTCATCAATCAACTACAAGGCCCCGAAAGACCTTGGCGTGAACATCAAGTCACTCGGCAGGTCGGCCTCGCTTAAGAGGGTCAACTAAAAGGGGCGGCCAACAGGGAGCAACCAAGGGATCAACCAAGGGATCAACCAAGGAATCAACCAAGGAATCAACCAAGGGTGGTTCTCAGACAGCTTGCAGGGAGGCGTGGCAGAGGGTCGCGTCTCCCGTTTTTGCCATGAAGAGGTACTCGCCGTCGCTTGCCTTGCGGATGCCGAAGGAGACATCGTCGCCACGGTGGACCTCTCGACGGAAATTGATGTCGATCCTCGTGAATATGCCGCTCGACAAAACGCTGTCCGGCAATAGGTTGTAGAACATCTCGATGTAGTGCGTGTTGTTCATATGGCCATTGAAGTCGCACTCGCTGTAGCCGATCTCCTTGTGTCTGATGAAATCCGGAAGGAAGTCGATGATCCGTCTGGGACTCTTGCACGGAGCCGGGAGGTCAACGTCGGTCAAACCGAGTTCAGGAAAGACCGGTCTTCTGGTGGCGATGTCGATCACGCACCATTCGGTCGTTCCTCGACCAATCTCCTCGCCCTCGGAGTCGGTGATCCGGACACACCTGTTGTAGGTAAGGCCGCTGCCCTTGACCGGCCAGACCTTTACATTGTAATTGTCATAAAGCATAGGGCGCTCGTCAATCTCGAACGCGGAACGGAGAAGAACCCAGGAGCGGCCCGCGTCCCTCATCACGTCAATGCCGCAACCTTCCTTGCGGATGTTCTGACCGATGGCGTTGATGATGCTGCCGCAGATTGACGGCACAGTGGCGTGACCCTGAAAGTCAATGTGCTCAGGGGCTACTGAATATTCAAAAGTGTTTACTACCTGTCTCATAGTTCCAAATCATTAAGTGAACGTAAAAACAATCTGGTATTTTTTAAACGCTTGCTAAAGCTGACACAAAAATAGCTCATTCGCCGTCTGTGACGAAAGAAGTGTGGTCGCTGGTGCCAAAAATGTAACAAAAGCTTGTTTTGGCGGAAAAATTGCTGTATTTTAGGGACGAATTTAAGGTTCCGCGATTTTCGTCCCAACAGATTATGGGACAGATTCCGGAGACCGGTGACTAAAATCATAGCTATGAACACACCTTTAAGAGTCTCCAAGGGCTATGGCAGCCAAGTGAAGTACGCGGTGCTGATGCCGCTGTTCTACTTCGTGTTCTGTTTCGTCTACAACCCGTTCTCGATGTCGGCGATCTACAATGTTGGCGGAAAGTCGTGGACAGTCCACCTTCTGATGCTCACCTGCATCATGGTAGGGACGCTGGCGCTGACACGGCTGGTTTTCTCATTCCTCTACAAGTATATTCCTTTCAAATGGTGGCACTATGCGGTGTGGTGCCTTGGAGAGACGTTGGTGACATCGTTCTTCTTTGCGCTCTACACGTCACTTTTCTACCGTAAGAGCGGCGGGATGCCTTACTTCACGGCTCTCCCCTACTGCTTCAAGACTGTCAGCCTGACGCTGATCTACCCTTACCTGCTGTGCATCCTGCTAAGGATCGTCTCCAACAAGAACGCAGATCTGGCCGAGGCAGGACAGAAGCCGGAGGAGTCGCTGATAAAGTTCTACGACGAGCACAAGCGGCTGAAACTGACGATTGATCCGTCGGCGGTGCTTTACGTCAGCGCGGACGCGAACTACATCAAGATCCACTACATCGAGAACGACAGGGTCAAGGCGTACCAGCTGAGGAATTCGATGAAGAGTCTTGAGGGTGACGCTCAGCGGCATGGGTTCGTGCGCTGCCACAGATCCTACTACGTGAATCCGAGGCACATCAAGGTTTTGAGCAGGGACAGGGAGGGCGTAATCTACACGGAGTTCACCCGTGAGGGAGTCGGACATATTCCGGTCAGCAAGCAGTACTATGACAGCCTCGCCAAGTTGCTGTAGCTCACCGCCAGGAGCTTCGAAAAACCCTTCGACCTAATCCGCTGACGCGCGCGACGGACTCAGACGCTTCCCCCCCCCCTTCGACCGGGCAATCGTCAGTCAGCCAAACGGCCGAGGATCCTGACATTTGGATCACGCGAGAGCTGGCCGGGATTGGTGCCAGGCTCCCCTTCGGGGACGGTCAGCCCTCTCGCGGCATAGAACTTTGTCCAGAACTCTGTCACCCTGCCGGTACTGTCGTGGAACGACATCGGAATCGTGGCGAAGACCGCCTCCGCGGCGGAATCCTCTCCGTCAGTGCAGTCTGTACCGTCAGTGCCGTCAGTGCCGTCAGCGGCACCCCTTTCCCGCTGCCCGCTGAAAACAAACGACATCTGCACAAGCTCCGAGCAATATACGGCGCTGTCACCAGGCATGAATATGTCATCGTAGGGAAGTCCAAGGAGCCTTCTGGCATTGTCCACGCTCGCCCTGACATCCAATCCATCGACTCTTCCCACAAGCACAGTCTCATTCTCTGACAGCCTGACCAGAAAACTGTCCAACGGACTTTCCACAACCCCGGATTCCGGGATCGCCTCGATTACGTTCCCTTCCGCATAGACAGCGACGTGGTCTATTCCAAGTCCGTCCACACCCACGGTCACATCGGTGATGTCGTTGCCATTCCCATTCACGACAAAGAGCAGATCTCCATCCTTCAAATCCGGAGCGTTCGTCGAGGAGCACCCGAGCGCGATAAGGAGAAGGAGCATGTAAACGGCAACGGCTTTGATCAGTCTGGTACCGCAAAAGGCCTTTTTATGTACCAACATGGCAATCATAGGCGATTGGTACATCAAAGAGGCTTCTCCTGTACCAAAGCAGGAAGATGACCGATAGCGGGAAGGTGACGAAAAACAGGAAGCTGACGGATAGCGGGAAGACAACCGATAGCGGGAAGATGACGAAAAACAGGAAGCAGACGGATAGCGGGAAGACGACCAATGGCGGGAAGGAGCGGACACGCGGGGCAAAACGGAACCGGACATAAGACTGGGTGAAAACTAAAATGATAATGACAATACAAATGAAATGGCCTGACACCTAAAGGATGTCAAGCCATTATACTATCTGGAACACCGTCCGCCAAACTACTCGGCGGAATCATCGTCGCCTCCGTACTGGGAGATGTTGTCGTCAGGAAGGGTGCTGTCGGCGGGGGCGTCGGCGGAAGATCCGGCAACATCCTCGTTCTCGGCATCTTCCTCGCCCTCAAGCCACCTCTCAAGAGCCTCAGCGTCATCGGTCTTCACCTTGATCTTCACGAGATTGATGGAGTCATCAGTCTCGACGGTCACGGCATAGAACGTGGTGCCGTCAGGCTTCGGGTACTTCACAAGGTCAGGAAGATAGTCACTGAACCCCTTTGGATATTTCTCATTGAACGCAGCGGCAAGCGCCTCGGACATATTCTCGTAGCTTACCACGTGTCTTTTCTTCTGATCTGGTGCCATACTCATTTATAAAACCAAATAAAACTATATTCTTAACACAACCGCGGCACATCGTTCCGGAATATGAAATTCGGGAATTTCAGGCCATTGCAAGGTGACGGAAAAGGATCTTTTCAAAAGTCCCTCGTTTTCGGGTGCAATATTAAGACATTTTTCCGAATTGAGAAGCAATCGGCAAACTATTTTCTGAAAAAAAACGATTTCTGCCTCTTCTTCTTCTCCGGATCGCGCTCTACGAACACCGGTCTCATGTTCCGGGGGTCGATTCCGGTGTAGTACATAACAGAAGATGTGGTCATCGGAGTAGGGGTGAAATCCTGCACCTGATCCATGTATATTCCTTTCAAAGCCGGATTCTTCGACAGATTCTCCATGTCCTTCATCGTGCAGCCCGGGTGGGAGGAGATGAAGTACGGAACGATGCCGGTGCGGCGGCCATTCTGCGCGCAGATCTTGTCAAACTCATAGCGGAGTCTCTCGAACAGTTTGAACGAAGGCTTGGCGATGTACTGAAGAACCTTGTCCTCCGTGTGTTCCGGAGCGACTTTCATACGCCCGGATGTGTGGTCAAGAATCAAAGTCTTCAGATAAGGCTTGGATGTCTCGTCCACAAAGCCTTTCTCATCGAGGAACAAATCGTAACGGATCCCGCTGCCGATGTAGGAATGGCGTATTCCCGGCACGGCATCGACCTTCCGGTACAACTCAAGCACCTGTTTGTGAGAGCGGTTCATATTCGGACACGGAGCCGGAAACAGACAGGATTTCCTGCGGCATTTGTCGCAAAGGTCCGGGTTCTTGCCACGCATCATATACATATTGGCCGTAGGGGCCCCGAGATCGGAGATATTCCCCGCAAAGCCTGGCATCTTGGCCAATTTCTTAACCTCAGCGACTATGGACTCCTGCGAACGGGACTGGATGAACTTACCCTGATGCGCGGCGATGGTGCAGAAATTACATCCTCCGAAGCACCCTCTGTGAGTGATGATGGAATCCTTGATCATGTCATAGGCCGGGATCCTCTTCCCCTTGTAGCGCGGGTGCGGCAACTTGGTGAAAGGCAGGTCCCAGAACGAATCCATCTCCTCGGTCGTGGACGGTGAATATGGCGGATTGATCTGCACATAACCATTCCCGACAGGTTCGATGATCGTCGCAGGATGCATCATATTGGCGTGAGTCTCAATCAGATGAAAGTTCTCGGCGAACGCCTTCTTATCCTTCTTGCACTCCTCGAACGAATGAAGCACCAACGGCTCCTTGACCTTCCACTTTCCGCTCATAAGGAAAGCGATCTGCGGGATCCTATGGATTTCGTGAATATTCCTCTGCGCCTCAATGGCTCTCGTCAGTTCCAACATCGGCTTCTCCCCCATCCCGTAACAGAGATAGTCAGCCTTGCACCACTGCAATATGGACGGAACAAGTTCATCTTTCCAATAGTCATAATGGGTAAGCCGACGGAGCGAAGCCTCGACTCCCCCGATGATGACCGGAACATCGGGATAGAGTTTTTTTAATATGTTCGTATAGACACTGACCGCATAATCCGGCCTCTGTCCGGCCTTGCCTTCCGGCGTGTAGGCGTCATCGTGACGGAGACGCTTGCCGGCAGTGTAGTGGTTCACCATCGAATCCATAGCACCGGCGTTCACTCCGAAATAGAGCCTCGGAGCGCCTAACTTCTTAAAATCCCTGAGGTCATCCCTCCAGTTAGGCTGCGGAACGACAGCGACCCGGTAGCCGAAATGCTGAAGCCAGCGGGCGATGCAGGCCGTGCCGAAAGAAGGGTGATCCACAAAGGCATCACCCGTGAAAAGGATGATGTCGATGTAGTCCCACCCTAAGGCTTCAACCTCCTTTTTGGAGGTCGGGAACATATAATCCATTTCGGACATCGGAAATATTCCTACATTCTTTCAGGCAGTTCGATTCCGAGGATGCCCATCGCCTTGCGAAGGACAGCGGAAAGCGTGTCGATCAGCACCAGACGCATCTTGAGCACATCCTCGTTCTCCTCCTTCAGGATCGGAGTGTCGTGATAGTACTGGTTGAACTCCTTGGCGATGTCGTAGGCATAGTTGGCGATGACGGCCGGTGAATATGCCTGCGCGCCTTCGGCTATCTTGGCCGGGAAGGCGTTCAGCAACTTTATGAGTCTGATCTCCTTGGCGCTGAGCTCCACCTTCGGCAGAGGAGAGGCGGAATATTCAATACCTTTCTCCGCGGCCTTGCGCAGGATGGAGCGGATGCGGGCGTGGGTGTACTGGATGAACGGGCCGGTGTTGCCGTTGAAGTCGATGGACTCCTTCGGGTTGAAGAGCATGGTCTTCTTCGGATCCACCTTGATGATGAAGTACTTAAGGGCACCGAGACCTATCATGTGATAGAGTTTCGCCTTGTCTTCCTCGCTCATGTCGGCCAGCTTTCCGGACTCGTCGGAAGTCGCCCTCGCCTCCTCGTACATCTTCTGAAGGAGGTCGTCGGCATCCACGACCGTCCCCTCACGGGACTTCATCTTGCCTTCCGGCAGCTCGACCATACCATAGGAAAGATGGAATATGTTGTCGGACCATTCGAATCCCAACTTCTTGAGGATCAGTTTCAACACCTGGAAGTGGTAGTTCTGCTCGTTGCCGACCACATAGACGTGAGAGTCAAGGTGATATTCAGCGAAACGCCTTTCGGCCGTTCCCAGATCCTGGGTGATGTAAACCGACGTTCCGTCAGAACGGATGAGAAGCTTCCTGTCCAGACCGTCAGCCGTGAGGTCGCACCAGACGGAGCCGTCCGGATCCTTCACGAACACGCCCATATCCAGTCCCTTCTGTACCAACTCCTTACCAAGAAGGTAGGTCTGGGACTCGTAGTAAACCTTGTCGAAAGTGATTCCGAGAGCCTTGTAGGACTCGTCGAAGCCCTTGAGCACCCAGCCGTTCATCCTGGCCCAAAGGTCGCGGACCTCCTTGTCGCCGGCCTCCCATTTTTGGAGCATCTCGTGGGCTTCCTTGAGGCAAGGGGCCTCCTTCTTGGCGGTCTCCTCGTCCATTCCCCCGGCAATCAACTCCTCGACTTCCTTCTTGTAGATGTCGTTGAAAGCCACGTACATATCCCCGACAAGATGGTCGCCCTTAATCCCCGTGGACTCCGGAGTAGCGCCGTTGCCGACCTTCAGCCATGCAAGCATGGACTTGCAGATGTGCACTCCCCTGTCGTTGACAAGGGTGGTCTTGATCACGTTGTTGCCGCTGGCCTTCAGAAGCCTTGACACCGAGTCACCCAGAAGGTTGTTCCTGATGTGGCCGAGGTGCAGAGGCTTGTTGGTGTTCGGCGACGAGAACTCGACCATGATGTTCTTGCCGGTCGTCGGCAGGTCACCGAAGTCCTTGTCAGCCACGATCTCTCCGAAAAGTTCGTTCCAGAAGAGATTGGAGAACAGAAGGTTAAGGAAACCTTTGACGCAGTTATAGTCAGAGATTTCCGGTACGTTCGCCTTCAGCCATTCTCCGATGGCGTTGCCCGTGTTCTCCGGAGTGGAGTGCGACAGACGCAGGAGCGGGAAGACGACGAGCGTGAAGTCTCCGGTGAATTCCTTCCTTGTGACGGAGACCTGAAGCGCCGACGGTTCGATGTCGGCGTTATAGAGTGCCTTGATGGCTTCTGAAGCCTTAGAGGCGATAAAAAGTTCCGGGGTCATTAACCGAGATAGGTTTTAAGAAGTTTGCTTGCGGATGGTTTCTTTAGCTTGCGGATCGCCTTCTCCTTGATCTGGCGGACTCTCTCTCTTGTGAGGTCAAGCCTCTCGCCGATCTCCTCAAGGGTCATCTCCTGACAGCCGATGCCGAAGAACGACTTGATGATCTCGCGCTCACGGGTCGTCAGGATCTGGAGAGACCTTTCGATCTCGGTGCTGAGGGACTCGTTCACAAGGCCTCTGTCGGCCATCGGCGAGTCGTCGTTAGGAATCACATCCAGAAGGCTGTTGTCCTCGCCCTCTACGAACGGGGCATCCACAGACACATGCCTTCCGGACACCCTGAGGGTGTCGGAGATCTTGTCCTGCGGGATGTCTATCATCTCGGAGAGTTCCTCATTGGAAGGGCTTCTCTCGTTCTTCTGCTCGAACTGTGAGAGAGCCTTGTTGATCTTGTTCAAGGATCCTACCTGGTTGAGCGGAAGCCTGACGATCCTGGACTGCTCGGCAAGAGCCTGAAGGATTGACTGGCGGATCCACCACACGGCGTATGAAATGAACTTGAATCCTCTCGTCTCGTCGAACTTCTCGGCAGCCTTGATCAGGCCGAGATTGCCCTCATTGATCAAATCCGGAAGGCTAAGACCTTGGTTCTGGTACTGTTTCGCTACAGAAACAACGAATCTGAGATTGGCTCTCGTGAGCTTTTCAAGAGCTTTCTGGTCGCCCTTGCGGATCCTTTGGGAAAGCTCGACCTCCTCCTCCGGTGACACCAACTCCTCGCGGCCTATCTCCTGAAGGTACTTGTCCAGCGAGGCGCTCTCGCGGTTGGTGATTGACTTCGTAATCTTTAATTGCCTCATGTCTACTTGTAATACACAATATTCCCTGACGGAAGGCTGCGATTCCTTTCCGCCAGGGAAAATCAGAATCTCAGCTTTCTATTCCTTGCTGAATCCGAAGAAGGCCTTTCTACCGTTGGCTGTCACGCCCTCGATGTAGACCGCCCTCTTGGCGGATTTGGCGATGTTCAAAACATCCTGAGGTGTGCCTACAGGCTGATCGTTGACATAGGTGATGATCATACCCTCGGAAGCGCCGGCCTCAAGCATCTTGCCGGTCCCCACGGAAGTCACCTCAACACCTTTCTTCAGGCCGAACCTCTCAAGAGCCTCTTTGGAAGCCTCCTTAAGGGTCGTTCCGTAGAACGCGATCTCGCCGTCACCGACCTCGGTACCGTTCTCGGTGCTGCTGCCCATCAGCGTGACTTCGAAATCCTTCTCATTCCCGTCACGGACAACCGTCACCTTGGCCTTGTCGCCAGGATGGAAGGAATTGACCTTCACCTGCACGGCGGAACCGTTCCTGACTGGCTTCCCGTCGATGGCGATGATCACATCACCTTCCTTAAGGCCGGCCTTGTGGGCGGAGCTGCCTTTCGCAACCTCTCTGATATATACGCCTTCCGGAGAAGAAAGTTTCATTTTTTTCAACATATCGTCAACAGAGTCGTATTTCAGCACCTTGGCGAGACCCTCGTTGAGATCCGACATCGCTATTCCGAGGACAGCCCTCTTGACGGAGCCGAAATCAATAAGGTCATCGACGATCTTCTTCACGATGTTCACCGGAACCGCGAAGGAATAGCCCGAATAAGATCCTGTCTGTGAGACGATCGCGGTGTTGATGCCGACCAGCTCGCCTGTCTTGTTGACAAGGGCGCCACCGGAGTTGCCCGGATTCACAGCCGCGTCGGTCTGGATGAAGGACTCGATCTGGATGCCGTTGTTGTTCTCCCTCGGATCATGCGCCATGGAGCGTCCCTTGGCACTGACGATGCCGGCGGTGATGGTAGATCTGAGCTGGTAGCCCAGAGGACTGCCCACGGCCAGCACCCACTCTCCGAGCCTCAGCTGGTCGGAATCACCGAACGGAAGGGTCGGAAGTCCCTGGGCGTCAATCTTTATCAATGCGACATCGGTAGCCGGGTCTGTACCGATCACCTTAGCTTCGTAGGTCTTGTTGTTGTTCAGTGTCACCTGCACCTTGGTGGCGTTCGCGACAACGTGGTTGTTGGTCACGATGTAGCCGTCCGGACGGATGATCACACCAGAGCCGCTTCCCTGCTGCTCCCTTGTCTGAGGCTCGCCGTCCCCGAAGAAGAAGCGGAAGAACGGATCGGCCATCTGATACTTCTGCGTCACGGTCACCTCTACATAGACGACAGCGTCCACGGCGGCCTCCGCCGCATAGGTCAGGTCAGGATAGTCCGACTGTGCCAGATTGACAGTCCTTGTGACCGTCCCGTTCTCTGTCCTTGCCACTTTGTCTCCCTCATCCACGGTGGCCGCCTTAACGACACCGTAAGCCGCCAGCACGCTGAACAACACTGACAGCACCACTGTAATTAAACCTTTTTTCATTTCAGACATATTATTAAAACTTATTATTGTCAAATACCGCCGCAAGGATCCAACCCCTTGCCTTTAACCCCGTTAAAGGTGGCCTGCCACCTTTTTCAGGACTTCCGGAACGGCGTTTCCGGAACCCAAGGCAAAAAATCAAATATGATGCCATAATATTAAGGAATATTAAGGGAATATTCGTATATTTGCCTTTTACAGAGGCCTCCCTTACGGAGTCCGCCACAACAAAGAATTTAAAAACTCTACGAATATGAAATTCAACGTATCAAGCACTGAGCTGCTGAAAGGATTGATGGACATCTCCAAGGCAATCCCCGCCAAGTCCGCGCTGCCGATTCTGGAAAATTTCCTCTTTGACCTCAAAGGCAACATCCTTGAGGTGACCGCATCGGACTCGGAACTCACGCTCAGAACAGAGATTGAAGTCGATACAACACAGGAGGAAGGCAAGATCGCCGTTCCCGCAAGGCACATGATCGACCTGCTCAAGGAACTCCCTGACCAGCCGGTCGCCATCAGCACGGCCAGCGACAGCTCCATCGAGTGCAAGTGGACGAGCGGTAACTCCGTGCTTCCTTTCTTCCCTGCCGAGGACTACCCTGAGATCAAGGGGACGGGCGACGACGCCGAGAAGATCGAGTTCCCGGCCGAGAGCCTCATCGAAGGCATCAACAGCACGATCTACGCCACGGCAGACGATGAGATCAGGCCTGCGATGAACGGTATATTCTTTGACTTCGGCCCCGAGTCCACCACCATGGTGGCCTCTGACTCGCACAAGCTGATCTGCTACACCGCGAAGGAGGTCAAGACTCCTGAGAAGTGTTCCTTCATCCTTCACAAGAAGCCGGCAGCCGTGCTGAAATCCATTCTCGGCAAGGATGACGGGACTGTTGAGATCGCATTCGACTCCAGCACGGTGCTGTTCACATTCGGAAGAACCACTATGGTGTGCAGGCTGATCGTGGGCAAGTACCCTAAGTACCGTGACGTGATCCCTCAGAACAACTCCAGCGTGCTGAAGATCGACAGAGCCCTGTTCCTGAACACCGTAAGGCGTGTGGCCGTCTGCGCCAACAAGGCCTCGAACCACATCAAGCTCGACCTCAAGCCGGGACAGATGGAGATCACGGCGCAGGATCTCGGTTTCGCCATCGCCGCCTACGAGAAGATCAGCTGCGACTACAACGGTGACGAGCTTTCCATCGGGTTCAAGTCCACATTCCTCACCGAGATCCTCGCGAACATGAGCTGCGAGACTGTGGTGATGAAGTTCGCCGACGCGCGCAGGGCCGCCCTCATCATTCCTTCCGAGGACGAGGAGGAAAGCGGCAAGATCTGCGGAATCCTGATGCCTATCATGGTCTAATCCACGTAATTGACAGGCTATGGAACTTTCTCTTGAGAGGCCTCTGCTTTTCTTCGACATCGAGAGCACGGGGCTAAGCATCGTGAATGACTGCATCGTGGAACTCAGCTTCGTCAAGGTGTTCCCTGACCACCACCACGAGGTCAAGACGTGGCGTGTGTGTCCGTGGGACTACACCCTCCGCAGGCAGCACCCCATCGATCCGGGCGCCAGCCAGGTGAACGGTATCAAGGACGAGGATGTGGCCGGTGAGAAGAAGTTCATCGAGATCGCTTCCGAGGTTGTGGAATGGCTGAAGGACAGCGACCTGGCCGGCTACAACTCCACGAAGTTCGACCTGCCGATGCTGGCCGAGGAGATCGAGAGGGTGAGGGCGTACTGCAAACGCAGGATCGAGGATCCGAAGAACACTCCGGAGAACAAGGCGAAGGCCCAGGCTACACTGGAGGCGACGGACATCGACCTTCACTCCAAGCAGATGATCGACGTGCAGACAATCTACCACTACATGGAGCCACGCAACCTCAAGGCCGCCTACCGGTTCTACTGCGGCGGCGAGGACTTCGAGAACGCACACTCTGCGGAGGCTGACACGATGGCGACCTACGAGGTGCTGAAAGGCCAGCTGGACATGTACCAGTCGCCGACGAAGTACCATGAGGTGACGCTGAAGAACGATGTGGAATTCCTCTCTGGAGTGGCCGGAAGGCCCCGCACCGTGGACTACGCGGGAAGGCTGGTCCTCGGCAAGAACGACGAGCCTACGATCAGTTTCGGGAAGCACAAGGGCAGGACGGCCAGGGAGGTGTACGAGACCGAGCCGGCCTACTTCGCCTGGATCGACAACGGTGAGTTCACGATGGACACGAAGCGGCAGTTCGCCCGCCTGAAGGAGCAGTTCGAAAAGGAGAAGAGAGAGGCGGCCAAGGCTCGTGAAGCAGAGATGAGCAAACCTCTTGAGGGTGAGGCGTTTGACAGCGCAATCGCCGGCCTTAAGGACAAATTCGGAGGCGGCAGGCTTTTCTAGGGTGTCCGGGCGCTTGTCGCAAGCACCGACAATGACCCGCCCCTTCTCGCCGACAACCAAGCGCGCAAGATTGATTCATGAATATAATCGTAAAGACATCGACCGGCAGGATCGTCGTGCGGCCGGACACGACATGGGAGAAGGACAATGAGGATTTCTACCCTCCTGAGTTCGTGGACGAGCTGACATATTCGCCGGTACTTTTCGCCCGCATCCTGAAGCCGGGTCGGAGCGTCGGCAGGAAATTCGCGTCAAGATACTACGACTCAGTTGGTTTCGGAGTCCTCCTCTACCCGGAAAATATGCTTGACGGCACCCCTGAAGGTTACGCCCAGGCCATCTGTCTGGATCACACATCCTTTCTGCCCACGCCGATGTTCCAGCCGCAAAGGCTGGAAGAAGATGGCCGATTCAGCCTATTCAGAAATGAAGTTGAACTTTTCACTTTCGACCGCCCATCCTTGAATATGATCGAGGACGCTCTTGTGGAAGCTACCAGGCTACTCTACATCCGCACCGGCGACCTCATCGCCGTAGAGTTGTCCGCCCGGACCCCGCTCACGACCCGCAACAATGCCATCACCAACATCACCGGCACTTTCGGTCAAGACAAAGTCCTTGATTTTCAGATAATATTCTAAACGACATTTCGTGATGAACAGGGTTCAGTGAAGTGTCACCACAAACCCTCCGCGCTTCGCGCTCCCGCTTATAGCCGCGGGTGGCTAAGGTTTGTGGTGACCCTTCACTGAACCTGGATGGCTAAATAAAGCAATACAAAGCAAAATAAAGTATGTCATCGCATAGCAATATGATATAATTATGCATAAACTAACATAAACACGCAAGCCGCCGAAAAATCAAAAGTCAAATTTTGGTAACGTGCAAAATTTGACTTTTGCCTTTTTTCGGTGGCTAATTGATACTTTATCGCTTCGACAAGCCCAGCGACCAGTTTTTCCTTCTGGAAGTCCAGCGTGCAGTCACTCCTTCAGGGAAATCGGCGACCAGTTATTTTATCAGGAAGATCAAGGGCCTACTTTGCCATCAAGCGGCGGAAGCCTTTGGCGATGCGGTCAAGTCCTTGCTGGAGACGGGCGCGAGGGCAGGCAATGTTGATGCGCATGAAGCCGTCGCGACCGTACATCACGCCGGAGTTGATCCAGACCTTCTCGGTCTGCAACAGACTGTTCTCGATGTCGTTGGCGCACATTTTCAAAGCCCTTACATCCACCCAGGCCAGATAGGTGCCTTCAAGCTTGGTGACCGGGAACTCCGGCAGACGCTCCTCGAAGAACGAGACCATCGTGCGATAATTCGCGTAGACATATTCATTCAGCTCCTTGAGCCACGGCTCGCCCGCGTTGTAGGCCGCCTGAAGGGCGAGAACGCCGAAAGGATTGACATCACAGAGTTCGTTGATGTTGATGACCCGGTCGATTAGTTTCTTCCAGTCAGGGTTGTTGGTGATGATGTTGGAGATTCCGAGGCCGGCGATGTTGAAAGACTTGCTCGGCGAGTTCATCGTGACGGTGTTGTCCTGCGATGCCTGCGAGAGCGATGCCATCGGAGTGAAATGATAGCCAGGCATTTCCAGCTCGCAATGAATCTCGTCGCTGATGACGATCACGCCGTTGCGGCGGCAGATGTCGGCCACCCGCTCCAGATCCTCCCTCGGCCAGACGCGGCCGCACGGATTGTGAGGGTTGCAGAAGAGCAGCACCTTGGCCATAGGGTCGGCGGCGCGCCTCTCAAGATCCTCGAAATCAATGTACCAGGTGGCCTGATCGCCTTCGGTGTCGTAGATGAGCTTATTGATGGACAGTTCGCAGAGAGTGTTCTTCGCAGTGGAGAAGAAACAGTTGTAGGCGGGACTCTGGATGATCATCTTCGGCAGTTCGCCGTGGGGCCCGCGGCCATGATCAGGCTTCTCGACAACCTCGCCTCCGACGATCTCGTACTGCGTCAAGGCCTTGACCACCACAGACATGGCAGGTACCACGCCAGGGATGTAGCTGTACCATTCCTTCTCCGTGTGCCAGCCCCTGCGACGCTCCCACCAGTCGATGGCAGCCTCATAGTAGGAATCCGGCACATGCGTGTAGCCGAAAATCCCCTGATCGACCCTGTTCCTAAGCGCCTCCACAATCTCCGGCGCAACCTTGAAGTCCATGTCTGCCACCCACATAGGGATGACATCCTCATCAATCGGCCCGACCGGACTCTCGGCATCCCACTTCACGCAGTTGGTTCCGCGCCTGTGGGTCAGTTCATCAAAATTATATTTTCCCATAATAAATGAATATTTCCCCTCAATCACAAGCCTTGCCATCTTCTCTTATCCGCCATAACAAAAGGCGGGGAATAATTCCGGGAATGCGGCGCAAGGCAGTTTCTGACTATTCCCGGACAATTAATCTTCGAAGATAGCAAAAAACAATTATATTTGCGAGCGATGAAGACTTATGAATATATTCTGTCGGCCACGATCCTTCTCGTCAGCATCTGCGGATGTGCGAGGAAAAGCGCCGTGGCAACGGCTGCGGACGAGAGCGAGCCGTTGTTTCTGGCAGTTCGACCGCTACCGGAGGGAGGATATTCACTGATCTCACTCTCCCCTTTTGACGGTTCCCGCGACACGCTGATCATCAGCCGCCCGCTAAGCAGACTGATCGTGATGAGCACCTCGCACATCGGCTTCCTCCGCGCCATCGGCGGCGAAGACGCCATTGTCGGAGTCTCGGGCGCTGAATATGTCTACGACTCCACTGTGAGGGCAAGAATCGGCGAGGGCAGAATCCTTGACATCGGCTAAGACGCAAGCCCCGACTATGAGAAGATCATGGCCCTGAAGCCGGAACTAGTCCTTACATATTCAGTGTCACCCGTCAAATCACAGTTCCTCACCAAGCTGGAATCCCTGGGAATCAGATCTTTCACCGTCAACGAGCATCTGGAAAGCCACCCCCTCGCCCGCGCCTCCTATGTCCGCCTTTTCGGAGCGCTGACAGGAAACATGTCCGCGGCGGACTCGGTTCTGGCCGTGGTCTCGAAGAATTACCAAGCCCTGAGGGACTCCGTCAGAGCCATGATGACCGTTCCGGGCGAGGATCCACAAAGCGCTGATGCCGAGCAAAGAATATGTGCAAGAAAGATTCTGGTCAACATCCCCTACAAGGATCAGTGGTTCATTCCCGGCCAGGAGAATTACCTCTCTCACCTGGTGCGAGACGCTGGCGGAGAGATTCTCGGCTCAGAGCCAGGCACTTCCATCTCCGGACAAATCTCCGTCGAGCGGGCATATTCATTATCCAAGGAAGCCTCCCTTTGGCTGAACGTCGGATGGTGCCGCACACTAGACCAACTCCTGTCCGTCAACCCCCTCTTCGGTGACTTTCTAATGAATATTCAGAAAAACGCCGCCGCGAATGGTTTCGGCTCCGCAAGTGGTTCCGATTCAGTGGGTAGTTCCGCTTCAGCAGGCAGTTCCGCTTCAGTGGGAAGTTCCGCTTCAGTGAATGGATTTGTCTCCGTGGGAGGATCCGCGTCCGTGGTAGGATCCGCGTCCGGAGATGAATCCACCCATGCTGATGGTCAAGCATCGCCCCAAGTCATCTGGAACGACAATTCCCGCCAAAACGCCAAAGGCGGCAACGACTTCTGGGAAAGCGGCGTGGTCCGCCCCGACCTAATCCTCCGCGACCTGATCCGAATCCTAAGCGGCAGCACCCCTGCCACTCAACTTACTTATTATCAACCCGTTGAATAAGACACCTCTCCCGCCTCAATCCATCCTCTCCTTCATCCATTCCTCTTCTTCATCCATCCATCTTCTCCATCCATCTCCTCCATCCATCTTCTCCATCCATCTCCTCCATCCATCTCCTTCATCCATCTTCTCCATCCATCTTCTCCATCCCTTTCCTCCATCCATCTTCACCATCCATCTTCACCATCCATCCTTTCCTCAACCGCATCCCTATCCTCACCTTCTACTACGTCCTTAACCTTTTCCTCCATTACGTTCCCAATTCCAACTTCCATCACGTCTCCGATTCCATCCAACATCACGTTCTAAATTCCACCATCATTCCTTCCTAAATTTAATCCAAGCCCCACGAGCGACTTCTTGGCCGAATCACGCCCGCAGGGTCACGCATGATACCACGCGAGCGAGTTTCCACGCAAATCTCGCCCGAAGACTCCCGCTTGATACCACGCGAGCGAGTTTCCACGCTATTCTCGCCCGAAGACTCCCGCTTGATACCCACAAAGCGACTTTCCACGCTATTCCCGCCCGAAGACTCCTGCTT
>ERZ779922.1145-NODE-1145-length-19595-cov-7.097492_pt1 | contig 19595 bp, 13 predicted proteins | sample MGYA00511544_ERZ779922 | MGnify/ENA primary metagenome ERZ779922 (study PRJEB29588, sample SAMEA2154516) | human gut metagenome | biome: human gut; feature: human-associated habitat; material: faeces | place: Denmark | collected 2008/2010 ... | reverse complement strand
CGAAAAGGCTAAGATCGAGCTGTCCGGCGTCACCAGCAGCAACATCAACCTGCCCTATATCACCGCCGACGCCACCGGCCCCAAGCATCTGGACGTGACCCTCACCCGGGCAAAGTTCAACGAGCTGACCGCCGATCTGGTGGAGCGCACCATGAAGCCCGTCCGTCAGGCCATGTCCGACGCGGGTCTGAGCGCTTCCGACATTCAGAAGGTGCTGCTGGTTGGCGGCTCCACCCGTATCCCCGCCGTGCAGGATGCCGTTAAGACCATCACCGGCAAGGAAGGCTTCAAGGGCATCAACCCCGACGAGTGCGTGGCCGTTGGCGCTGCCATTCAGGGCGGCGTGCTCACCGGCGACGTGCAGGATATCCTGCTGCTGGATGTCACTCCTCTGTCCCTGGGCATTGAGACCATGGGCGGCGTGTTCACCCGTCTGATCGACCGGAACACCACCATCCCCACCCACAAGAGCCAGATCTTCTCCACCGCCGCGGACGGCCAGACCTCCGTTGAGGTTCACGTCCTGCAGGGCGAGCGTGAGATGGCTGCCTACAATAAGACGCTGGGTCGCTTCCAGCTCACCGGCATCGCTCCCGCACCCCGGGGCGTGCCTCAGATCGAGGTTTCCTTCGACATCGATGCCAACGGCATCGTGAAGGTCTCCGCCAAGGATCTGGGCACCGGCAAGGAGCAGAACATCACCATCACCGCTTCCACCAACCTGAGCAAGGAAGACATCGACAAGGCCGTTCATGAGGCTGAGCAGTACGCCGCCGAGGATAAGGCCCGCAAGGACGAAGTGGATACCCACAACGCCGCCGACCAGACCGTCTACCAGACCGAGAAGACCCTGAACGAGCTGGGCGACAAGATCGACGCTTCCGAGAAGGCTTCCATCCAGTCCGCCGTTGACCACCTGAAGGAAGTCAACAAGGGCACCGACATCGAGGCCATCAAGAAGGCCACCGAGGAAGTCCAGCAGGCGTTCTACAAGGTTTCCGAGAAGCTGTATCAGCAGGCGAACCCTCAGGGCGGCGCACAGCCCGGCGGGAACACCCAGAAGCCCGGCGACGACGGTGTCGTTGACGCCGACTACGAGAGCGTTGACTAAATCCGAATGCCTAAGGGGCGGCAAACGCCGCCCCTTCTCGGCATATTTTCCTGAGTTGGCAGTTGAAAGTTGACAGCAGCAGAAACTGCTGCGTTTTATCCATGGCTGTCAGCTGTCCACTGTCAATTGTGGAAGCTATAAATGAGGTGAATTGAGTATGGCAGATTCCAAAAGAGATTACTATGAGGTGCTGGGCGTTAATAAGGACGCCAGCGCCGAAGACATAAAGAAGGCCTACCGCAAGGCGGCCATCAAGTACCACCCGGACAAGAACCCCGGGGACAAGGAGGCCGAGGAGAAGTTCAAGGAGGCGGCCGAGGCCTACGACGTGCTGTCGAACCCCGACAAGCGTGCCCGCTACGACCAGTTCGGACACGCCGGGATGAGCGGTGCTGCGGGCGGGGCCGGCGGCTTCGGCGGCTTCAGCGGCGGCGGCTTCTCGATGGAGGACATCTTCTCGCAGTTCGGCGATATCTTCGGCGGCCACTTCGGGGGCGGGTTCCGCTCCTCGTCGTCGGGCGGCCGGCGGGTGAACCGCGGCACGGACATCCGTGTCAAGGTGCGGCTCACGCTGCAGGAAGTGGCCAACGGCGTCACGAAGAAGCTCAAGATCACCAAGACGATCGCCTGCGACAAGTGCGGCGGCACGGGCGCCCGCGATGCGAACGCCTATTCGACCTGCTCGACCTGCAACGGTACGGGTTATGTGACGCGTGTCGAGAACACCTTCTTCGGCCGCATGCAGACCCAGGGCGTCTGCCCCACGTGCGGCGGCGCGGGCAAGGTGATCACGGCCCCCTGCGACAAGTGCAAGGGCGAGGGTACGCTGCGCGGCGACGAGGTCGTCGAGATCCAGATCCCGGCCGGAGTGGGCGAGGGTATGGTGCTCACCGTCTCGGGCAAGGGCAATGCGGCGCGCCACGGCGGCGTGAACGGCGACCTGCAGGTGCTCATCGAGGAGGAGCCGAATCCCGAGCTGGTGCGCGACGGCAACGACCTGATCCACAACCTCAACATTACGGTGACGACGGCCCTGCTGGGCGGTACGGTCGAGGTGCCGACCGTGGACGGACGGGCCAAGATCAAGATCGCTCCCGGAACGCACGCCGGCAAGGTCCTGCGTCTGGGCGGCAAGGGTCTGCCGGAGGTGAACGGCTACGGCCGCGGCGACGAGCTGGTTGTCGTGGACATCACCATCCCGTCGAAACTCACCGCCGAGGAGAAGCGCCTGGTCGAGCAGCTGGCCCAGCAGCCCGATTTCCAGCACGCCGAGTCGGTCAAGAATCAGAACATCTTCGAACGCATGAAGAGTTTCTTCCGCTGACGGGCCGTGCGGCCCGGCGGAGAGCGTTCCGACGCTGCAGCCCCTGCCACCGGCAGGGGTTTGCCGTATGCGGCCCGCGCGTCTGAAGCGATAAAATCGCGGTGCCGGGGCACCGAAAGCAATAAATCTCGGAAGATATTCGTATCTTTACCGAAAATTAGTTCAGAGCAGCTATGTTAGGCTTTTCCCCGTTCAAGAAACACGCGAACAAGTTCAACTACATTCCGCGCTACTACGATCCCGAGAAGGAGGCGCGCGAGCAGCGCCGGGCCGAGTTGCGCGGCGAGCGGGCCGAGGATGCCGGGCGTGAATATACCCCCGGACAATACATCCGCACGCAGCGCGACGCACGTGCCGCCCGCCATGCCGGCGAGCAGGGGCGGGGCCGGACGCGGGTGCTGAAGATGGTCGTGGCGGCGGTCTTCGTCATGCTCTTCATCTACCTGCTCTATCCGAAGCTGGCCGAGTTCTTCCTGCGGGCACAGCAGGGAAAGGCTCCGGCCGGGCAGACGCAGGTCGAGCAGGGGACGTTCGATCCCTATGCCCCGATCCTGGTCGTCCCGAACGATTACGAAGAAGAATAACGGCAGATGGCAGATAAAATCAGATTGTTGCCCGAGGTGGTCGCCAATCAGATCGCCGCGGGTGAGGTGGTCAATCGCCCCTCGTCGGTGGTTAAGGAGATGATGGAGAACGCCATCGACGCCGGGGCCGCTTCGGTGAAGGTCAATTTCCGCGACGGGGGCCGCGAGCTGATCCAGATCGTCGATGACGGTTGCGGCATGTCGCCCATCGACGCGCGCATGGCCTTCGACCGCCATGCCACAAGCAAGATCCGCGACGTGGAGGACATCTATGCCCTCCATACGTTCGGTTTCCGCGGCGAGGCGCTGGCCTCGATCGCCGCCGTGGCGCAGGTCGAGCTCCGCACGCGGCAGGCCGACGACGAGATGGGCACCCAAACCGAGATCAACGGCGGGCAGTTCGCCGGGCAGCGTCCCGTGATGTGCCCCGTCGGCTCGCAGTTCTTCGTGCGCAACCTCTTCTACAACGTTCCGGCCCGCCGCCGGTTCCTGGACAAGAGCACGACTTCGGCAGCGCAGATCAAGAGCGAATTCCAGCGGGTTGCGCTGTGCAATCCGCAGATCGCCTTCGAGCTCTATGCCAACGATGCCCCGGTCTATTCGCTTCCGGCCTCTTCTCTGGCCGGCCGCATCGTCGATGTGGTCGGACGGCACATCAAGCAGAACCTGCTGGAGGTGGGGGCCGAGACCTCGATCGCCTCGATTGCGGGATTCATCGGTCGGCCGGCCGCGGCCAAGAAACGCAATACGGAGCAGTATCTCTTCGTCAATGGGCGCTATTTCAAGAGCACCTACCTCACGAGTGCCGTGATGAAGGCCTACGAGAAGCTTATTCCCGTCAATGCACAGCCCTCCTATTTCCTCTACCTCAGTATCGATCCCGGACGGATCGACGTCAATGTCCATCCGCAGAAGACCGAGGTGAAGTTTGCCGACGAGGAGGCCGTGTGGCAGATCGTCCATGCCGCCGTGCGCGAGACGCTGGCCAAGACGGGAGCGGTACCCCTGATGGATTTCGACAGCGAGGGGCAGGTCGATATCCCCGTCCTGCAGCGCGGGGTCGTCTACAACGAGCCGAAGGCCATGTCCAACAACGACTACAATCCCTTCCGTGAGGAGTATATCGACCCTTCGGCCCCCGATCCGAATGTCGATTTCACGGGATTCGACGTCCCGTGGAGCGATCCGGCCGAGGCCATGGGAGGCGGGAGCCTCTCCGATGCCGCCGCTCCGGCGATGCGGACCCCGACGGTGCCGCCGTCGGTCCGTCCGCTGGATCCGGCTCCGGTGCCCCGTATCCCGACTGTCCGTCCGACTGCGGCGTGGGGCGGCGCTGTCGGTGACGGTGAGGCGTTCGACGACATCGCTTCGGATGCTTCGTTCGACGGCGGCTGCCTGTCCGTTCCGTCGGGCGGTGAGGCCGGTGAGGAGTTCACCGACATCGTATCGGGCGGTGAGTTCGGCGAGAGTTCGCTCGATTTCGTCTCTTCGGATGATGCGGAGTGCACGCAGAGTCGCCTTGAGGTCGGTGCGCATCCGGAGTTTTCCGACCCCCTGTCGTTGGGAGGAGGGCTTCTTGCGGCGTTGCTCGACGGCCGTTTCGTCGTTGTGGACATCCGCCGGGCCCGGGAGCGGATCCTCTATGAGGAGTACCTCCGCATGGCCGGCTGTTCGACGGCCGTGAGCCAGCAGCTGCTCTTCCCCGAGCGGCTGGTGCTCTCGGCCGAGGAGTACGACCTGCTGGAGGAGCACGCTGTGGAATTTGCTTCGCTGGGCTTCGACATCGAGTGCTGCGGTGCGGGGGCCGTCGAGGTGAAGGGCACCCCGGCCGACCTCCCGGCCGATGCGATCGACTCGATGATCTACGACCTGCTGCAGGCCTTCTCGACCCCCGTGCCGCTTGCCGACGTGCGGCGCGAACGCATCGCCTCCGTCATGGCCCGCAGCGGTGCCCGCACCGCTCCGCGGAGTCTGGGCCGCGAGGAGGCCGAGTCCCTGCTGGCGCAGCTCGCCGCGACGGGCAACGTCAGCTTCTCGCCCTCGGGCAAGGCCATCCTTGTCGAAATCACGCCCGAAGAGTTGCGCGCCAAACTGGGATAATTCGGTGAAAAAAACGTACATTTGCAGAAATTTCAAACGTCCATGAATCCGTATTTTCAGACGCCTCCGGTTGTCAAGAACCTGATTATCATAAATGTATTGGCCTATATGGCCACGGCGTTGCTGCCCGTCGGCGACCAGATCTACCGCCTGTTCGCCCTCTCGGTCGGGGCTCCGGAGTTTCTGGGTATGGAGTTCCACTCCTACCAGTTCATCACCTACATGTTCCTGCACGCCAATTTCGAGCACATCTTCTTCAACATGTTCGGTCTGTGGATGTTCGGGCGCACGCTGGAGTACGAACTGGGCTCGAAGCGCTTCCTCATCTACTACATGGTCTGCGGCATCGGTGCGGCGCTGATCCAGGTCGCCACGGCCTGGCTGGCCGGCGAACTGCCAATCCAGCTTGTCGGCGCGTCGGGTGCCGTGATGGGTTTGCTGCTCGCCTTCGGCGTCATGCACCCCAATGCCGTCATCATGCTGCTCATCCCGCCGATTCCGTTGAAGGCCAAATGGTTCGTCATCATCTATGGCGTGATCGAACTCTTCCTCGGCTGGACCGGTTACGGCGGCAATGTGGCCCACTTCGCCCACGTGGGCGGCATGCTGTGGGGCTACCTGCTGCTGCAGTGGTGGAAGCGTAACGGTGCGATCCGGTTCTGACAGCCATGGGCGACAACGCATACTACGACGGTTACGGTTCGCGCGGCCCGAAGAAGGGGCGCCGGAGAGGGGTGCTGCGGCTGCTCGACGCACTGCTCACGCTCTGCTCGCTGGCGGTGGGGGCGGTGATGGTCGTCACCTATTTCGTACCCTATGTCAATCCGGGGCGGGTGTGGTTTCTGCCCGTGCTGGGGCTGGCCGCTCCGGCCGTCTACGTGGCGGCCGTGGTGCTGATGCTCTACTGGGTGATCCGCTGGCGGCGCGTGCAGGCGCTCACGATGCTGGCGGTCGTCTTCATCGGCCTCTTCGACGTGTCGCTCTTCTGGCGGCCCGAGATCCGGCGCACCTACGGCGAGGTCTCCGACCGCGGGACCTTCGAGTTCATGTCCTACAACGTCCGCGGCTTCTACGGCGAGGATGGCCAGAGCAGTGTGGACAGCGTCGTGCAGCTGATCGAACGGCTCGATCCCGATATCGTCTGCCTGCAGGAGTTCAACGGCCGTCTGGCCGACCGCTCGGAGCGTTTCCGTATCCTCTCCGACTCCTATGAGAGCGCCCGTTTCGGGCAGACTTCGGCTCCCGACTCGCTTGTCGGGGCCTCGATGATTATCCTGAGCAAATACCGCATCCTGCGCTCGGCTACCGTTCTGTCGCCTCATTCGGCGGTCTGGGCCGACGTGCTGATCGACGACGATACGGTCCGGGTCTTCAACAACCACCTCCGCTCGACGGCCATCAATGCCGACGACAACGACTTCATCACCTCCCGCATCCTCTCCGATACGGCCCGTGAGGTGAAGATCCGCAGTATCGTGAGCCGCCTGCGCGAGAACAGCGAGCTTCGGGCCTATCAGGTGGACAGCATTGCCGCGGTGATCGAGGCTACGCGGACTCCGCGGATCGTCTGCGGCGACTTCAACGACACCCCCGTGTCGTATGTCTACCGCCGGATGGCTGCCGGACTCGACGATGCCTTCAGCGACTGCGGTTCGGGCTATTCGTATACCTACCGCGGTTTCTTCAACATGCTGCGCATCGATTTCGTGCTCACCTCGCCCGAGTTCCGGGCCGTGGTCTACGAGGTTCCCGAAGTGACCTTTTCGGACCACCTGCCCGTTGTCGTGCGTCTGAAACGCACGCCGCGCAAGTAGGGCGGCGGACCCGAAGTTGTCCCCGAGAAAAAAATGTCCGGCAGACCGAGATGGCCTGCCGGACATTTTTCGTTTTCGATCAGTCGCGCTACTCCGTGATCTTCTTGCGCGGATGCACCATGTTCTCGGGACGCAGGATCTTGTTGAGCTCCTCCTCGTCCATGAGCTTGTGCTCGAGCACCAGGTCGTAGATGCCCTTTCCGCTCTGCAGGGCCTCCTTGGCCAACATCGTCGAGGTTTCGTAACCCAGATAGGGGTTGAGGGCCGTGACCAGACCGATGCTGTTGTAGACCATGCGGCGGCACACCTCCGGGTTGGCCGTGATGCCGACGATGCACTTCTCGCGCAGCGTATTCATGGCATTGACCAGCATCTCGATGTTCTCGAAGAGCGAGAGGACGATGATCGGCTCCATGACGTTGAGCTCGAGCTGTCCGGCTTCGGAGGCCAGCGTGATGGCCAGGTCGTTGCCGATGACGCGGAAGGCCACCTGATTGACCACCTCGGGAATGACCGGATTGACCTTTCCGGGCATGATCGACGATCCCGGCTGGCGCGGCGGGAGGTTGATCTCGTTGAGACCGCAGCGCGGGCCCGACGAGAGCAGGCGCAGGTCGTTGCAGATCTTCGACAGTTTCACGGCCAGACGCTTGAGGGCCGACGAGTTCATGATGAAGGCACCCGTGTCGCTCGTCGCCTCGATCATGTTGGCGGCTTTGGTCAGGGGCAGGCCCGTGATCTCGCGCAGGTGCTTGGTGCAGAGCTCCGCATAGTCCGGGTCGGCGTTGATGCCCGTACCGATGGCCGTGGCACCCATGTTGATCTCGTAGAAGAGCCGCATGTTGGTCTTCAGACGGTCGATCTCCTCGGTCAGCGTTGCGGCGTAGGCCTCGAACTCCTGCCCGAGGGTCATCGGCACGGCGTCCTGCAGCTGCGTGCGGCCCATCTTGATGATGTCGGCAAACTCCTCGCCCTTGGCGTGGAATGCGGCGATGAGCTCCTGCAGCGACGTCACGGCGCTGTCGATGCTCCGGGCCAGTGCGATGCGCACGGCCGTCGGGTAGGCGTCGTTGGTCGATTGCGAGAGATTGACGTGGTTGTTCGGATGGCAGTAGCTGTATTCGCCCTTGTGGTGGCCGAGCAGTTCGAGCGCCCGGTTGGCAATCACCTCGTTGGCGTTCATGTTCGTCGATGTGCCGGCGCCTCCCTGTACCATGTCCACGACGAACTGTTCGTTGAACCGGTCTTCACGCAGCTCTTCGCATGCCCGGGTGATCGCGTCGGCGATCGCCGGATCGAGCAGCCCCAGGTCGCGGTTGGCGGCTGCAGCCCCCTGCTTCACGTCAGCCAGCGCGTGGATCAGGCGCGGAAAGAAGTTGAGCCGTACGCGGCTGATGTGGAAGTTCTCCACGGCCCGCATGGTCTGAACACCGAAGTAATACTCTTCGGGAATCTCCATTTCTCCGAGCAGATCGTGCTCACGGCGCGTTTTGCCCGACAGTTTGATCTCCGTAAAATCCATAGTTTCGTTAATTTTTTGATGTTCGTCTTACAAATATAGCATTTTTCCCGAGATTTGGTTATAGAAAAAAACTTTCTATCTTTGTATTTGCATTCCCCGGCGACGATTCCGGGGCGTGCGACGTTGCAAAACAGTTCAAAAAACCATGATTTTCGATTCTCTGAAGAACAGCGGACTCTACTGTTCGCTTCATCCGCGTCTTGCGCGGGCGTTCGAGCTGATCGGCTCGACCGACTGGACGGCTGTCGAACCGGGCATCCACGAACTCGACGGACGCGACATCTACGTGAACGTGATGGATGTCGATCTGAAGCGCAAGCCGGATGCCAAGCTGGAGGTCCACAACGAGTACATCGACATCCAGGTGCTCATCTCCGGACGCGAGGAGTCGTTCGGGTGGAGCGAGCGCCGTAACCTCCGCCGGCCGCTTGCCGAGTTCGATGCCGGAAACGACATCCAGCTCTTCGACGACGAGCCTCAGACCTACTATACGGTGCGTCCGGGGCAGTTTACGATGCTTCTGCCCGAGGACGGGCATGCCCCGATGGTGGGCGAGGGCCACATCCGCAAGATCATCGTCAAGGTGCGCCGCTGATCCGGGCCTCCGCAAGGTCTCTGAAAGCCGGGATTTTCCCGGCTTTTTTCGGTTTCTTCAGGACAATAATTCCGTCAGTCCTGCGTTTCGTTTCCGACCAAAATCTCAAATCGATGAAACGATTCTTCATCCTCTGTTTTGTCTTGGGGAACCTCGCCCTGCCGCTTTGTGCACAGCTGCCTGAGCGACCCGTTGCTTCCGGCCTGGAACTTGAGGCGGCCGGCCCGGGTGATCCCTCCGCCTTGGCGATGCGCGAGTCGCAGCGGCTGCAACAGGCTCTCGGACTCAATGACAAACAAACCCGTAAGGTCTACAAACTTTTTTATGCATATTTCAAGGCGCAGATGCCACAGACCGGAAGGTTCGGCGCTCCTCGAGGTATGGGCGGCGGCCCGGGTATGCGACCCGGCATGGGGCCGGTCGGTCCCGGCAGGATGGTCGGACATCCCGGAGCTCCCGATGGAATCGAACGTGGCGGACATCCGCAGTTTGCCGGAGCAAAGGATGCCGCGAAGGAGCGTGAGGCATGGCGCCAGACGCAGGAGAAAAAGTTCCGCAAGATCTTTACTGAGACTCAGTTTGCGGCCTGGAAAAAGTTGGAAACACTTCCGGCTGCGCCGCATCGCAGAGCTTCGGAAGACCCGGTTCGCCCCGGAGAAGGCTCGGCAGAGTGAAAAACTCGGGCTCCAAACAAGATCCCGAGTTTTTTGTCCCCGGAGGCGGAGTGCGGGTTGTCAGGCCGCAACGGCCGAGCGTTGGGGACGGCGCAGGATGAAGCGGATGCTGCCCCACGAACAGAGGGCGCAGACGACGAAGACCGTTCCCGTCGAGAGGAGCGTGTCACCCAGGCCGACCAGCGGCGAGACGATGCCGCCGAAGGCGAATCCCGAGGCGCCGAGCAGTGCCGAGGCCGTGCCGGCGTGTTCGCGTGTGCAGTCCATGGCCAGTGTGGTGGAGGTGGTGAAGGTCAGTCCCATACAGAAGAGCAGGGCGAAGAGCAGCGCTTCGTAGATCCAGAAACTGCAGCCCGAGGCCAGTGCTGCGGCTTCGGCTATGGCGAAAACGATCATGCCGATGCATCCGGTCAGTGTGCCCTGTTCCGGGCGGCGGAAGCGTACCGCCGAAGTTGCGGCCACCCCGATCGCCACGGCATTGGCGGCGAAGCAGAGGCTGAAGCCGAAGGCCGAGAATCCGTAGTGCTCCTGCGTGATGAAGGGCGAGGAGGCGATGTAGGCGAACAGCACGCCTTGTGCGAAACCGAACTGGAGCACGTAGCCTACGAATCGGCGGTTGCGGAGCACGCTGCCGAAACCGTGGAGAATGTCGCGCCAGGCCACGGAGCTGCGGCGTTCGGCGGGGAGGGTCTCGCGATAGTGCCAGCTTCCGGCAAGCAGGACGAGACCCAGGACCAGCAGGATGCAGAAGATGCCCTGCCAGCCGATTCGGTCGGTCAGGGCTCCGCCGATGATCGGGGCCGTGACGGGTGCCACGCCGTTGATTGCGCCGATCACGGCCAGCATGCGCCCCAGTTCGGCCCCCGAGAACTTGTCGGTGGCTACCGAACGCGAGATGACGATGCCGCCCGATGCGGCAACCCCCTGGATGAACCGCATGGTGACGAACTGTTCGATGCTGTGCGCCGCGATGCAGAGTACGGTCGATACCAGGAAGAGCGCCATGGCTGCGAGCAGCGGCCTGCGGCGGCCGTATTTGTCGCTCAACGGGCCGAAGAAGAGCTGTCCGACGGCCAGTCCGATCATGCTGGTCGTCAGTCCCATCTGGACCATCGACGACGAAGTGGCGAAGAATTCCGCCATCGAAGGGAGCGTCGGCAGGTACATGTCCGTGACGAAGGGGCCGAAGGCCGTGAGCATGCCCAGCAGGATCAGCAGAAAGAGTCGCGAATTGTCGTGTTGCATGTGTCTTATCTGTTTTTGAACGTTGCAAATGTACTCCGGATTTTCCGCCTTTGATTGGTCATTTGCGACAGCAGATCGTTCATTTTCGGCTGTTGAATAGCCGAAAAATCCCGAAGTCACCGACTTCGGGATGAATCTTTGCAGGGCCTGCGACCCTTGTCTCCCTGTTTTTCGTGCGATGTTCCGTGTCTTTCGACTCTGCCTTCTGCGACTGTTTACTTGCCGATGCCCCGGTAGCGGAACCCGGCCGCCAGCACCTCCTGCTTGTCGAAGATGTTGCGCCCGTCGATGATAGCGTCTCCGCGCATCGTCTGGCGCAGGCGCGGCCAGTCGGGCATGCGGAACTCCTTCCATTCGGTCAGGAGCACCACGGCATCGGCCCCTTCGGCCGCCTCGTACATCGTGCGGGCGCAGGTCACTCCCTGGCCGGGCAGCATGCGGCGGCACTCCTCCATCGCTGCGGGGTCGTAGACCGCGATCTCGGCTCCGGCCTCGAGCAGACGGCCGATGACCACCAGCGACGTGGCCTTGCGCATGTCATCGGTCTCGGGCTTGAAGGCCAATCCCCAGATGGCGATGCGGCGGCCGCGCAGGTCGCCCAGCAGCTCGGTGAGTTTCCGCACGGGCACCACCTTCTGCGCCTCGTTCACCCGCTCGACGGCCTCGATGACCTGCATCGTGTAACCGTGTTCGCGGCCCGTGTGGGCCAGGGCCTGTACGTCCTTCGGGAAGCACGAGCCTCCGTATCCGCATCCGGGGTAGAGGAACTTGTTGCCGATGCGGACGTCCGAGCCGATCCCCTTGCGGACCATCTCGACGTCGGCGCCCACCAGGTCGCAGAGGTTGGCGACGTCGTTCATGAAGGAGATGCGGGTGGCCAGCATGGCATTGGCGGCGTATTTGGTCATCTCGGCCGATGCGATGTCCATGAACATCACCCGGAAGTTGTTGATCAGGAAGGGGCGGTAGAGCCGGGCCATGAGCTGGCGGGCCCGTTCGCTGTCGGTCCCGACCACCACGCGGTCGGGCGACATGAAGTCCTTGATGGCCGAGCCTTCCTTGAGGAATTCGGGGTTGGCGGCCACGTCGAACGGGATGTCGGCCCCGCGGCTGCGGAGCTCCCCGGCGACGATCTCGCGCACCCGGCGCGCCGTACCTACGGGCACCGTGCTCTTCGTTACGAGCAGCGTGTAGCGGCTGATGTGGCGGCCGAACGTGCGGGCCACCTCCTCGACATGGCGCAGGTCGGCCGCCCCGTCCTCGCCGGGCGGGGTTCCGACGGCCGTGAAGACCACCTCCACGCGGTCCAGACAGGCGGCCAGGTCGGTGGTGAAGTGCAGCCGTCCGGCGTCGAAATTCCGCCGCACGAGCTCCTCCAGCCCCGGTTCGTATATCGGAATCCGGCCTGCGTTCAGCGCCTCGATCTTCGCCCGGTCCGTATCCACGCACGTGATGTCGAGTCCCATCTCCGCAAAGCAGGCACCCGATACCAGCCCCACGTAGCCCGTTCCGACGATTGCGATCTTCATCATGGCTGCCGGCGGTTTGTCAGACGTTGCCGTTCATGGCGGCGGCTACGGCCTCGGCCAGCTGGCGGCAAGGCTCGCCGTTGGCTGTCGAGTAGCCCTGTTTCATCTCCACGGGCGGGCATACCGGCTCCCATTTCACGCGCTCGGTGAACTCCTTCATGCGGCGCACGGCGGCTCCCGCCCAGGTGAACGAACCGAAATAGGCGAAGCGCCGCTGCGGGATGCAGCGTGCCTCGATGCGGCGCAGCAGCTGCTCGACGGGCGGGAAGAGCTCGCCGTTGTAGGTCGGGCTGCCGACGATGAGCGTGTCGTAGCGGAAGACATCGCGCAGCACCACCGACGGATCGGCATACGAGAGGTTGTAGACCCGGATCTGCCGGATACCCTGCTCGGCCAGCTCGCGCGCGATGCGCTCGGCCATCTGCTCCGTGTTGCCGTACATCGAGCCGTAGGCGATCACGGCGCCCGGCTCTCCTTCGTAGCGGCTCATCCGGTCGTAGAGTGCTACCACCTCGCCGATACGCTCCTGCCATACGGGGCCGTGCGTCGGGCAGATCGTGCGGATCTCAAGCCCTCCGACCTTCTGCAGGGCCTTCTGTACCGGGGCCCCGTATTTGCCGACGATGCAGGCGTAGTAGCGCCGCATCTCGTCCCAGTAGCGCTCCACCTCGACCTCCGAGTCGGTGATGCCCCCGTCGAGCGCCCCGAACGTGCCGAAGGCGTCGCCCGAGAAGATCACCCCTTCGGCGGCATACCACGTGACCATCGTCTCGGGCCAGTGGACCATCGGAATCAGGTGGAACGACAACACCTTGCCGCCGCCCAGGTCGAGCGTGTCGCCCTCCTTGACCTCGAGCGTACCGGCATCGATGCCGTAGTATCCGCCGATCATCTGGAGCGTCTTGGCGTTTCCGACGATCTTCAGGTCCGGGTAGCGCAGGCGCAGGGCTGCGATCGATGACGAGTGGTCGGGTTCCATATGGTTTACGACGAGGTAGTCGATCTTGCGGTCGCCAATCACCTCGCGGATGTTCTCGAACAGGCGGCTGCCGAACGACTCCTCGACGGTGTCGATCAGGGCGACCTGCTCGCCGACTACCAGGTAGGAGTTGTACGAAACGCCGATCGGGAGGGGCCAGAGGCCTTCGAAACGGGTCGTCGTGCGGTCATTGACGCCGACATAGTGGATGCCGGGCCGGATTTCAGTAATAGCCATATCGTGAATCGTTTTGGTTTCCGGGGCGAATTTACGAAAAAAAATGCAGATCGCGCCCATTTTCCGCAGCGATCCGGCCCGTCGGTCGGTCCGGAGACAACCTTTGGGGACCGACATCGGTTGTGGCTGTTTGGGCGGAGCCGCAGATTGCTTCGGTGGCTCATGCGTCTGTTTGGCGGCAAAAAGGAGCGGCGCCTCATGCAGAGGCGCCGTTCCGGAATCCTTGTGGACCGACCTCAGGGCCGGACCTTCGTTTTTCTGACGTTCGGATTATTCCATGCTGGCCGAGCCGTCGTGCAGGGTCATGGTTTCAGCGATGTGTTCATTGGGGTTGTTGAAACTGTCCTGGCCGCAGTAATAGTGGAATTCGAAGTGGAATCCGCGCTCTCCGTCCCAGTAGCAGGGGAAGGCTTCATATGTGAGGCCATTTTGATACGACGGCAGGTCGGAAACATAAACCGCTCCATAGTTTGCGTTATCAGCAACCTGCTGCGGCGAGACGGTCACGACATTGTACTCCTTGCCCTCGATGGTGACCTTCTTGTCGGGATTGATCGTGAAGATCACGTTGTAGGTTCCCTCGCCCCAGTTGGTCATGCGGAATACGGTCGTACCGGCCGCACGCTCGATGACGACACTGTTGTCGTCTCCGACCCAATAGCCGTTGTAGGAGTAGTCGGCGGTCTGTGCGATGGGCTTGCCGTCGGCTCCCTTCACGTAGTCGGCTTCGGTCAGGTCGGTCGAGAGCAGCTTCGTCGGATCGGAGAGGATGTAGAGCGGCTCTCACTGCAGGGCCAGGGCCGTCGATACGGTCGTTTCGGCGTATTTCGACTTGATGGCGAGGTTCGAATCCTCCAGGCTGCCGCCGTTTGCAACGGCGATCTTCACCGAGTAGGTCGCTCCTTTGGCCAGGTTCTCCACATTGTATACCGTGATGGGAATCATTACGGAGTACTGGCCGTTCTTGAATTCGGCCGTTTTCGGGATGTCGAAGAATTCGGCAGCGTCTTCCGGAATCGTGGGCGTAAGCTCCACCGTGAAGTCGCCCTGTGCATTCTGGCGGTAGATGGCCACCTCAATCGTCTGATCACCCGTTGACGAGGCATCGAACTCCTGCAAGATGGCTTTCTGGACGAAGTAGGCCGTGTTGGCGGCTTCGGCCGAGGGGTCGAACTTCGTGGCGATCTGGTCCTGGTCGCATCCGATCGCCGTCAGCGCCAGGCTCGCTGCCAAAAGTGTTCTGATGATATTTTTCATGGTTTTTGTACTTGTATTGTTTGGTAGTCCGTTTCTGACGATTAGTTGGCCGTGTCACCGATGGGGTTCTGTACGGCGTTCGGGTTGCCGTCGATCTCCACCTGCGGCAGCATCAGCACCCATGCGTAGGAACCGGGCGACTGCGTGTCGTGGTTGTTCAGCAGCGAAGCCGGGTCGAAATCGGGGTTGTCCGCAGCATCGGTCTCGACGCGCTTGAAGCCCTGGCCCAGACGCTTGATGTCGAAGATGCGGCCGAACTCGCCCCACAGCTCGATACGGCGCTGTACGAGGATCTCCTCCAGCAGCGACTGCGGGGCCTGCTTGGCACCGGCGCTTCCGAGCGTCAGACCTCCTTCGTCATACGTTTTGCCCGACAGCTCACACTTGTATGAGGGGTCGCGCAGGGCCATCAGTTTGGTCAGGTAGTTCTTGGCCTCGGGGTCGTTGCCGGCGTGGCAGTAGGCCTCGGCAGCGGTCAGCAGCATCTCCTCGGCACGCATGTAGATGTAGTCACCCAGCCACGTGTTGCCCTGGAACTTGAACTTCACCTGGCAATACTTGATCGCCTGTCCCGTAGCCTGATACTGCGAGTTGTCGAAGTTGCCGAGCCACCATGCACGGCGTCCGTCCTCTGCGCCCATGCGGTTCCACAACCACGATGTGCAGCAACGGCGGGCTTTCTGGGCATAACCGTCGTGGTCGGCATCCATCTGCGACTGGTAGGAGGCGTACATACCGTAGTTGTCCGGAGTCTTGATCTCACCCCACATGACGTTCGACAGGGCCGTGATGTCGTTCATTCCCGACTTGAGCTGGGAGATGTCGAGCGGCTGGTTCGGACCCTTCAGCGCCTCCTCGGCTGCCATATAGGCATCCTCCCATTTGTGCATGGCCAGAGCCACGCGGGCCTTGATGCCGTTGGCCACGTAGTAGTCCACCTGGGTCTTGTTCGATCGCGTGACGCCGGCCTTGTTGGCTTCGTCGAGCAGGCCGATACCCGTCGTCAGGTCGGGGTAGATGACCTCTTCGTAGACCTGCTTGTTCGTCGAGCGGGGTGCGCCCTTCGTGGCCGAGGTCGTAGGCTCGGTGTAGACCGGAACACAGAGGTCTTCCGGATAGTAGTAGTAGGCGCGGGCGTAGAACTGGGCCAGCATGTGGTAGCAGAACGCACGCAGCGTGTAGGCCTGTCCGAGGACGAACTTGCCCTCGTTCGTTGCAGAGAGCAGTTCGGCCGAAGCGATCAGGCTGTTGCACGAGTTGATGGTCGTATAGTAGCAGTTCCACTCCGTGTAGCACTGCAGACGCGAGTCGTCGTACCAGTTCTTCACGTTGTAGGAGAAGGTCTGCCACATCCAGCCGCTGCCTGCTCCCGAGAGGATGTAGTCCTCACCGAGCGCATCGGCCGTGAGGTAGCTCGACGTGATGCCGAAGCCCACGCCCGAGCTCACGCCGTTGGTCCAGGCCCAGGCACCCAGACCCGAAAGGGCTCCGGTCAGTGCCGACGTGGCGTTTTCGACGTCTCCATAGACGACGTCGGGCTTCACCGCGTTCGAGGGAAATGTTTCGAGTGCGTCCTTCGCGCAGGAGAACGAGAGGGAGGCGATGACGCCCAACATTAATATCTTTTTCATATACAGAATCTCCGTTTATAAGTTAGAACTTGATGTCCAGACCTGCGACGAAGCTGCGCGACGGCGTGTAGACGTACGACGTGCTTCCGGTCAGCGAGTAGGTCGGGTTCATACCCTTCAGGTGTGTGAAGAGCGCGAGGTTGTCCATCGAGCAGTAGACACGCACGTGCTTCATGCCGATGTAGCTGGCTGCCTTCTGCGGGATCGTATAGCCGATCGTGATGTTCTTGATGGCGAAGTACGAGGCATCCACCAGGAAGCGGTCCGAGGTGATGCTGCTCGTGCCGACCTCCACGCGCGGAACGTCCGTGATGTCGCCCGGTTTCTGCCATGCGCGCGTCAGGTGCGAGTGGTAGGTCTGGCCGTAGTAGAACGGGTTCATGGCGCCTGCGTAGATGTAGTCGAGCACCTTGCCGCCGATCGAGTAGGTCGTCAGGATCGAGAAGTCGATGCCTTTCCACTGGAGGTTCGTGCCGATGCTTCCGAACAGGTCGGGGATGCGGCTGCCCATCAGGTAGCGGCTGCTCGTGGCCTTGCCCGTGTCGGAGGTGATGTACTCGTTGGTGATGTTGCCCTTGTCATCCGTGTCGTAGGCCCAGTAGAGCGCGGCTCCGGTTGCCGGATCCACACCTGCGAACTTGGGCAGGTAGAACGTATTGACGGGCAGGCCCTCGCGGATGATCGTCGAGCCGCCGATGATCTCCTTGGCCTCGGGCGTCAGCTTGAGCACCTTGTTGTTCTGCGTCGATGCCATGACGGTCACGTCCCAGCGGAAGTCGGGGCGGTTCACCAGCACGCCGTTGAGCGAGATCTCCCAACCCGTATTGCGCATCTCGCCGATGTTGTCGAGGTACGACTCGAAACCGGTCGAGAAGGCCATCGGGCGCTCCATGATCATGTCCGTCGTCTTGCGGTTGTAGTACTCGATCGTGGCGTTGAGGCGGTTGCCGAAGAGCGTGGCCTCGATACCTACGTTGAAGTTGCCGTTCTTCTCCCACGTCAGTTCGGGATTCTCGAGCTGTGCGATCGAGAAGCCGTAGTCGGTACCCGTCGAGGTGATGCTGTAATAGCCCTGCCAGCCGTAATAGGTGTCGATATTTTCATTACCTTGTACACCATAGGAGGCCTTCAGCGTCAGGTTGTTGATCCAGTGGATGTCGCGCATGAACTCCTCCTGCGAGATGCGCCACGAAGCGCCGACCGACCAGAAGTGTCCCCAGCGGTGATCGGGGGCGAAGCGCGACGAACCGTCGGTACGCCAGCTGCCGTCGATGTAGTACTTGTTGTCGAAACCGTAGTTCAGACGGGCGAAGTAGGATTCGATGGTGTGGCGGTCGGTCTGCGAACGGGTGTCGTTGATCGAGGCGCCGACAACTTCGTAGATGCCGCTCACCAGACCCGAACGCGAACCGGTCAGGTAGTTCTGCTCGTAATCGTAGTACTCGTGGCCGAGCAGGGCGCTGATCTCGTGCTTCTCGTTGAACGTCCGGTTGTAGGTAACCAGCTGGTTGAACGTGTAGGACATGTAGCGGTAGTTGTTCTTCTCGATCAGACCGCCGTTCGATGCCTGGTTGCCGAAGTACGGATTGTAATACGACATGTTGTTCGACGTGCGGTAATCGACACCGAAGTTGAGCGTGGCCTTGAGGCCCTTGAGCCAGCCGGCCTTGTCGTCGTCGCTGCCGAAGGTGAGATAGGTGCGGGCCGAGAGGCTCTCGGTGGTGTTCGACGTCGGGTCGTCGTAGAAGCCGGCGATGCAGTTTGTGTTGGAGTCCTGCGGACGGGCCGAACCGTAGTCGAACTGCTTCTTGCCGTTTTCGTCGAGCAGCAGGGCGCCCGTCTCGGCATCACGCATGTAGACTGGGTAGATCGGGGCCATCAGCTGGGCCGAGTAGAAGACGTTCGAGTTGGCCGATCCGGTGTAGCGGTTCGAGTTGCTCTTCGAGTGCGAGAAGTTGGCGTTCATGCCGCCGGCGAACCAGTGGCGGGGCGTCGTGTCGTAGCTGACGCGGCCGGTGTAGCGCTGGAAGTTGGTGGTCTTCAGCACACCGTTCTCGTCGAGGTAGCTCAGCGACATGTTTCCGCGGTGGATGTTGTTACCGCCCGATACCGAAGCCTGGTACTCCTGACGGAAGGCCGCGTTGTCGGTGACTTCGTCGATCCAGCTCTCGTTGTAGGCCGACTTGGCATCGGCACGCACTTTGCCCGTGGCGGGATCTACGAGTTCTGCCCACGAGTAGTTCTTGAAGGGGTTGTATCCGGCACCCAGCGTACCCGACAGACGCGACGATGCGTAGGTGCGGGCGGCTGCGTCGCTGTAACCCGAAGTGAAATAGGCCGAGTTGTAGAGCGACTGCCAGGTGAGCTCGATGAACTCGCGCTGATTAACCAGATCGTAGTTGGGAATGGCACGCGACGAAACGCCGAGCGTTGCCTTGAACGACACCTCGGTGTCGCCGTCACGGCCGCGCTTGGTATTGATCACGATGACACCGTTGGCACCGCGGGCTCCATAGAGGGCGCCGGCCGAGGCGTCCTTGAGCACGGTGATCGACTCGATGTCCTCGGGGTTGATCGAGCTGATCGTACCCGAGTAGGCGATACCGTCCACGACATAGAGCGGCGAGGAGCTGGCGTTGAGCGAACCGAAACCGCGGATGGCGATCGTGGCGTCCGAGCCGGGCTGTCCGGTTCCGGAGGTGGTCTGCACGCCGGTCACCTGGCCCTCAAGGGCCTTCGATACGTTGGCAACGACACGTTTCTCGAGGTTTTCAGACTTGATGACGGCGGCCGATCCGGTGAAGGACTCCTTCTTGGCCGTACCGTAGGCCACCACGATCACATCGTCGATGTCCTGCGTGTCCTCGCCCAGATGGATCGTGAGCGACGTCTTGCCGCCGACGGCAACCTTCTGCGTTTCGTATCCGATGAACGAAACCTGCAGCGTGGCATCGGCAGCTGCTGAGAGCGTGAACTGTCCGGCAGCGTTGGTT
>ERZ779922.1138-NODE-1138-length-19649-cov-11.686333_pt1 | contig 19649 bp, 15 predicted proteins | sample MGYA00511544_ERZ779922 | MGnify/ENA primary metagenome ERZ779922 (study PRJEB29588, sample SAMEA2154516) | human gut metagenome | biome: human gut; feature: human-associated habitat; material: faeces | place: Denmark | collected 2008/2010 ... | reverse complement strand
TCTGGCGCATCCGGCGCACATCCACGCTGTCGGCCATCCGGGTGATGGGCTTGAGCGCCTTGGAAACGGCGCTGTCGGCGATCTCTTTCACGCCCTGCACCACCTCGCCGCACTCAATGCCGCGGGCGGTCTCCACGATCACGTATTCGCCGGTTTTGATGTCGGCCCCGGCAGGGTCGAAATAATAGCTTTTGCCGTTTTCCTTGAAACGGACAGAGATGACTTTTTTCATACTGTTCCTCACAGGGGAAACTCCCCTATCTTGTAAAAAGGCCCGCAGAAGGGCCTGAAGATCCATTCTATTCTTTAGTATAACATAACTGGAGAAAATATGCCATAGATGCAGAAAAAGTAGCAAAGCGTTTGCCCACGAAAACGTGACGGACTGCCAAGGGCTCCCCTACTAGGAGCAACAGCAACAACCGCCGCCAGTGGCGGATAAAGGGCGTTGCTGTTGGGGCCGCGGCCAGCAAGACATAAGTGTTGTTTACAACACGAATTGGATGCTGGGAGCCGCAACCCGAGCCTAGCGCGCAGCGCCTGAGAGGTTTGAAGCGTAAAAATTTTCATCCTCTGCAACATTCCGTCCCGCTCATTCGTATCCCACTTGAACTCCGTCTGAAATTTGATCTCCAAAACGTCAAAAAACTGAGGTATCACCCGGATTTCACAAAAGATTTTCAAGATTTGCTAAAGAATCTCCGGGCAAGCCTTGCAAGCCCCGGAACCGGGTGTATAATAGGGATATCGACTTTGAGCCGCTCTGAGAAAAAAGAGCAGCCGCGCAATGCGTGGGAAAACACAGAAACGGTAGGAAGAAATGGAAAAATTCAGCGTCAAAAAACCGTTCACCGTTCTGGTTGCAGTCATCATGGTCATTATGCTGGGCCTTGTGTCCGTGCAGAATATGCAGACCAACCTGCTGCCAAACGTGAACACACCGTACCTGATGGTGGTCACGGTCTATCCCGGTGCCAGCCCGGAGCGTGTGGAGAACGAGGTCTCCGACGTGATGGAGAGTGCGTTGGGCACCATCTCGGGCGTGAAAAACGTCACCGCCACCTCGGCAGAAAACTACAGTCTGCTGCTGATGGAGTTTGAGGATGATACGGACATGAACAGTGCCGTGGTCAAGGTGTCCAACAAGGTGGATCAGACCACCTCCAGCCTGCCAAGCATCTGCATGACCCCCTCCATCATTGAATATACCCTGAACATGAACGCCTTTATGACCGTGGCCGTCAGCCGCGAGGGCAGCGATTCCTATGAGCTGGCCGATTTCGTCAACGACACCATGGTCCCCTATATCGAGCGTCAGGGCGGCGTTTCCAATATTTCCGCCAATGGCCTGGTCACCCGGATGGTGCAGGTGCAGCTCGATCAGGAAAAGATCGATGCCATCAATGAAAAGCTGCTGGAAGTCATTGACGTGCAGCTGGCCGATGCAAAGGCCCAGCTGGATGCTGCCGAGGCCCAGATCGAGGCAGGCAGAAAGCAGTACGAGACCCAGCTGGCCAGTTACGACAAGCTGGTCAGCGATACCATCAACAGCCAGTATTCCGGCGAACTGGAGGATTCCTTCATGCTGGTCAAGAAGCAGGCACAGGCCCTTCTGGACAGTGTCAACCAGCTCATTGCTGTGGTCAACGAGCCGGAGATCCAGCAGGCCCTGATCGATGTGCGGGACGGCCTGCAGCGGGTCGTGGACAAGTTCAACGAGACCGGAATGCAGGATATCGATTCTCTGATCGAGATCGTGGCGGAGCTGCGCGATATCACCGATAAGCTGACCACCGCTTTGCAGGAGCTGCAGCAGCGCCTGAACGCGCAGGGCGACACCGCCGGTACAACGGCCGGGGAGCTGGCCGATGATCTGCAGGTGCAGCAGAGCCTGAGCAACATTTATAACACGCTGGAGAGCACCATCAAGGCCATGGACGACGTGCCCGGCCTGATGGACCAGTTCACCCAGATCGTGGGCTCCTATTCCCAGCAGCAGCTGCAGGCCTATATCAAGTTCACCGAGGCCCGCGAGATGCTGAACAATTACGAGCAGCAGCTGGCAGATGCCAAGCAGCAGTATGAGGATGCCAAGCAGAAGGCCATGGAGAACTCCAACGTGGCCAAGATGCTGGATATCAACACACTGGCACAGCTGATCTATGCCCAGAACTTCTCCATGCCCGCCGGTTATGTCAAGGATTCCAGCAACAAGTCCTGGCTGCTGAAGGTCGGCGAGGAGTACGACAGCATCGAGGATATCTCCGGTGCCCTGCTGCTCCATGTGGACGGCTTTGGCGATGTCCGCCTGTCTGACGTGGCCGATGTGCAGATCATCGACAACGCGGAGGACAGCTTTACCCGCCTGAACGGCGAGCGCTCCGTGGTGCTGAAGATCTTCAAGAGCAATTCTTCCAGCGCCGGTGAAGTTTCCGGCAACTGCAAGGCTGCCTTCAAGGAGCTGGAACAGAAATACGATGGCCTGCATGTGGTCGTGCTGTCCAACCAGGGCAACTACATCAGCATCATCGTCAGCAGCATCCTGAGCAGTATGCTCATCGGTGCGGCCCTTGCCATCATCGTGCTGGCCATCTTCCTCAAGGATATCAAGCCCACGCTGGTGGTCGGCATCAGTATCCCGCTGTCGGTGCTGTTTGCCGTGGTGCTCATGTACTTCACCGGTCTGGATATGAATATTATGACGCTGGCGGGCCTGTCCCTCGGCATTGGTATGCTGGTGGATAACTCCATCGTCGTCATCGAGAACATCTACCGTCTGAGCAGCCGCGGCGTGCCCGCTGCCCGCGCGGCGGTCCAGGGCACCAAGCAGGTGGGCATGGCCATCATGGCTTCCACCCTCACCTCTGTCTGCGTGTTCCTGCCCGTCATCTTCACCTCCGGTGTCATCAAGAGCCTGCTGCAGCCCATGTCCATGTGCATCGGCTACTGTCTGGCTGCTTCCCTCATCGTGGCCCTGACGGTTGCCCCGGCGGCCTCCTCTACCCTGCTGAAAAACTCCAAGCCCAAAGAGCTCAAGTGGTTCGACAAGGTGCAGGATCAGTACGTCAGGAGCCTAGAATGGTGCTTCCAGCACCGCTGGGCACCGCTGGGCGCGGCAGTGGTGCTGCTGGTGTTCTGCGGCTGGCGTGTGATGTCCATGGGCGTTGAGATGCTGCCCACCATCACCAGCAACGAGGCTATCGTCACCCTCTCCACCGAGAAGGATATGACCAAGGAAGAATCCTATGCCGTGGCTGAGAATGTCATTGATGCCCTGCTGGCTGTGGACAACGTGGAAGAGGTGGGTGTTACCACCGACAGCCGCGTGGCCGGAATGGATGTCGGCCAGCTGGGCCTGCCCCAGACCATCACCGACCTGCTGAACGCCGCCAACAGCTACGGCACCTACCAGATCAACGTGATGCTGGACGAGAGCCTCTCCTCCCGGCAGATCGAACAAGCCCGTGAGGCGCTGGAGGAAGCTGTGAACGGCGTGGAGAACTGCACCGCCACCGTTGAGATCAGCGGAATGCAGGAGCTGACCAGCCAGCTGGATATGGGCCTGACCGTTCAGGTCTCCGGCAACGACATTGATACCATGACTGCCCTCTCCGAGAAGGTGGTGGATATGGTCAACGAGATGGACGGCTTTACCAATGCCACCAACGGTCTGGGCAGCGGCGATGCCACCATCAACCTGCAGATCGACCGGGATAAGGTCCGTTCCTACGGCCTGACCGTGGCGCAGGTCTACCAGCAGATTGCCGCCAAGCTGACCACAACCACCACGGCCCAGACCCCCGTTGCCATTGATGGCTCCACCATGAACGTCCAGATCAGCAACAATCTGGACCCCATGACCAAGGAAAACATGATGGATATGACCTTTACGACCTCCGTCATGGCCGCCGACGGCACCACCGAGACCGGCACCTGCACGCTGGGCGATATGGCCACCTGGGTCACCGGCTCCGCCCCGGACTCCATCACCAGCAAGAACCAGACCCGCTATATCAGCGTAACGGCGGATGCGGTGGAGGGCACCAATACCACCACCGAGACCCGCGCGCTGGAAAAGAAGCTGAACGCCTTTGCCGCATCCGATGAGATGCCCGAGGGCTGCAGCTTCTATATGGGCGGCGGCTCTGAGATCAACGGCATGGTGGTGGATCAGATGGGTCAGTGGATGTTCCTGGCTCTGCCCTTCGTCTACCTTGTTATGGTGGCCCAGTTCCAGAGCCTGCTCTCCCCCTTCATCGTTCTGTTCACCATTCCGCTGGCCTTTACCGGCGGCCTGCTGGGCCTGCTGCTCACCGGCCAGCAGCTGACCATGATCTCCCTGATGGGCTTCATCGTCCTGATGGGCACGGTCGTCAACAACGGCATCGTGTTCGTGGATTACGCCAACCAGCTGCGCATCGGCGGCATGGAGCGCCGCGCGGCCCTGATCGCCACCGGCAAAACACGAATGCGCCCCATCCTGATGACCACCCTGACCACCGTTCTGGCCATGCTCCAGCTGGTGTTCAGCGGCGATATGGCCAGCCAGCTGATGAGCGGTATGGCCATCGTCATCATCTTCGGCCTGACTTACGCCACCCTGATGACCCTGTACGTTGTGCCCCTGATGTACGACATCCTCTTCAAGAAGCCGCCGCTGAACGTGGATATCGGCGATGAGAACCTTGACGACATCCCCGATGATGCCGCCGAGTATATCGCCCAGAACACCGCTCAGCCGGAGTAAGAAAACTTCCCCAAAGCACCCTTCACAGCCATGTGAGGGGTGCTTTTTTGATACTTGCAGGATAGATAAAATGATGATAAAATATAAACGTAGAAAAGTACTCTTTTTCTGAAATGAAAGGATGGCGGAAATGCGGTTCGTACAGTTGGATGAGAAAAATGAAGAACGCATGAATGCTATCCGTAAATTCACCCTGATGGATGACACCTTTATGACACAGGTGTTTTCAGGGGATAAAGAGAGCACACAGGAATTGCTTCGCATTATTCTAAAACGAAAGGACCTGACCGTCGCAAGGTCTGCAACACAGCTTACGATCGGCAATCTGTTTGGCCGTTCTGTACGGCTGGATATTTATGCAACGGATGATGCAGGCAAGCAGTATGATATCGAAGTACAGCAGGAAGATAAGGGAGCCGCTCCGGAACGGGCGCGGCTGAACAGTGCGCTGTTTGATTCCCGCCTGACGACTTCTGGTGAAAAATATTCTGACCTGCCTGAGACATATATTATATTTATTACGGCAAATGATGTTTTGGGAGATGGTCTGCCGGTTTACAATATTGAACGGACGATTCAGGAAACTGGGAAGCTGTTCCATGACCGTGCGCATATCGTATATGTGAACGGCGCATATCGAGGAACGGATGAGGTCGGCGCGCTGATGCAGGATTTCCGCTGTGATGACTATCGGGATATCCAAAACCCCAAAATAAGGGCAAGAGTAAAATACTTTAAAGAAGAAACGGAAGGAGTGGCAGCTATGTGCAAGACAATGCAGGTGATCGTTGATCGGGAACGAGAAGATGCCGAGGTGGCAAAGGGAAAGCGCATTGCGCTCAATCTCTGGAAGAACGGAGAGCATGATCTGGATAAGATCGCCAAGACCACAGAACTTTCGTTAGAACAGGTGCGGGAAGCAATTACCGAACCGTGTTCTGCATAAGAAACCTTCCCCAAAGCACCCTTCACAGCCATGTGAGGGGTGCTTTTTGTCAATCTGCTAAAAAATTTGCCGCAGCTTTGGCACAGTCTCTAAAAATTGAGGGGATTCAATAAAAAATATTGACAGGGGGGGGTAGATGTAAAATGAGGTCACAATGCAGAAGGTGTAGGAGTATGCTTTCTGTGTGGTAAAATATCATTTTACATTGGAGGTTCTTACAAATGAAAATGCTCAAGAAAATGGCCGCCCTTCTGCTGGCCGGCGTAATGGCTCTGGCACTGCTCACCGCTTGCGGCGATGACAGCGCACCTTCTTTCGCACAGAAGACTGAAGATGCAGCTTTTGGTGCTATGAAGCAGGCCACAGGTATTCAGGTAAATGATGTAGATTTGAAGAAACTCGCTGAGAGCAAGATTGATTTGATCGACACCGAGAAGGGCACTTTTGATTCTCGGAAATCCTACTCCGTTGAGGATTACAAAAAGTTCCAGCAAGATATTTCGACTGGTAAGGGTTCTATGACGATGGCATTGCCTCTGATGAAGGATGGCAAAATGCAGAATGGCATCTATGAAGTAATGGAAATTACTGCAGATAACATTGGAAGTCTGAATCAGGGTACGGATACTATGCAAGATTTGCTGGATGGAATGGCAAGTGCATATGGTGTGTCTGTCAAAATTACGAAAATTGGTGTTGCAGCTAAGACTGTCAATGGCAAGACTTACGCTGCAGTTGCAATGACTTATGAGGTTACTGCAAAGCCCCAGCAGTAATATCTAATCTGACATACAAGCCCCGGAGCGCCTACCCCTGGCCCTCCGGGGCTTTTTTCTGCCTATGGGGCAGAATTTACAAAAAATCTCTCGAAATATTGGGTAGATTCCCTTAAAAAATGCCAACACAGAAGGGGAAAACTGTGATATAATCAAAACAATAAAGGATAAAACAGAGAGTGTGCTGTCCCCAAAAAATACAAAAGGAGGCGAGCCCTATGGCACAGTTTCTCTCCAAGCCCTTTGGCATGACTCCAAACGGCGAAAAGATCAATGAATACATCATCTCGAACCCCGGCGGGCTGGCGGTCAGTGTGCTGAACTACGGCTGTATCATCAAGAATATCTGGGTGCCCACCAAGAGCGGGCCGGTGGATGTGGTGCTGGGCCACGACACCTACGCCGATTACGTCAAGGACTTTGAATCGTCCGGCAGTACCTGCTGCGGCGCGTTCGTGGGCCGGTACGCCAACCGCATCGAGAACGCCGTGTTCAACGTGGGCGGCAAGACCTATCAGCTGGAAGCCAACAACGGCAAAAACCACCTGCACGGCACCTTCCCGCGCAAGCTGTATGAGGTAAAGACCTTTGGCGATACCCTGCTTCTGGAGGCCGAAAGCCCCGATGGAGAGGATGGTTTCCCGGGAAATCTGAAGATCTCGGTGCGGTATATCCTCACCGAGGACAACGCCCTGCGGATGGATTACCGTGTCTCCTCTGATGCCGACACCATCATCAACCTGACCAACCACACCTACTTCAATTTGGATGGCGGCGGCGATGTGCTGGGCCAGAAGCTGCGCATCTATGCGTCCCGCTATCTGGAGGGCAACAACGAGACCTGCCCCACCGGCAATATCCTGCCCGTGGCGGGCACGCCGATGGATTTCCGGGCGGGCAAGCCCATTGGCCGGGACATCGACACCGGCTTTTCCCAGACCACCATGGTGGGCGGCGGCTATGACCACTGCTTTGTCATCGACAGGGGCCGCGGGGCCAGCCAGAGCCTGTGCGCCTGGGCTTCCAGCGATAAGACCGGCATCAGCATGAAGGTCTATACCACCCAGCCCGGCGTGCAGCTCTACACCGGCAATTTCCTGCAGGACTGTCCTGCCCCCGGCAAGGGCGGCGTGCCGATGCAGAAATACGGCGGCTTTGCGCTGGAGACCCAGCATTTCCCCTGCAGCCCCTCCCACCCGGAGTTCCCCTCCACCGCCCTGCGGGCCGGGAAAGTGTTCCGTGCCAACACCACCCTGCGGTTCTTCACCGGCAAACAGTGCGGGAAACTGTAAAATGCAGCCCTCTCATTCAAAGCCTGGCGGCTTTGCCTGAGAGGGCTTTTTTTCTGATTTGCACAAAGCGTTCCATCACTCCATGTGCAAAAAACAAAAAATGCTTGTAAATCAATGCGCAAAAAAATAAATGGAAACAAAAATCCATCCTTATAAAATTCCCGTTACTTGATTCTGCGGCCAAAACGTTGTATCCTTGTGGCAGAAGGCGGGCCTGCCCCGCGCAAGCAACTTTGGTGACGAGAAGAGAGGTACTTTTATGGCAATTTTGGTTTCCGGCGGTGCCGGTTATATCGGCAGCCACACCTGTATCGAACTGCTGAACGCTGGCTTTGACATCGTGGTGGCAGATAACTATTACAACGCTTCCCCCGTGGTGCTGGATCGGGTCAAGCAGATCACCGGCAAGGACTTCCGGTTCTATCAGGCCGATATGACAAAGCACGAGGACGTGGAGAAGATCTTCACCGAGTGCCCCGATATCGATGCTGTCATCCAGTTTGCCGCCTATAAGGCAGTGGGTGAGAGCGTTTCCAAGCCCATCGAGTACTACTATAACAACCTCAACTGCACGCTGGTCATTCTGGACGTGATGCGCCGCCACAACTGCCGCAACTTCGTGTTCAGCTCTTCCGCCACCGTCTACGGCGACCCCGCCAGCGTGCCCATCACCGAGGACTTCCCCGTGGGTGCCACCACCAACCCCTACGGCACCACCAAGGCCTTTACCGAGCGCATCCTGACCGATGTCTGCAAGGCTGACCCCACCCTGAACGTGGCCCTGCTCCGTTACTTCAACCCCATCGGTGCCCACAAGTCCGGCCTGATCGGCGAGGACCCCAACGGTATCCCCAACAACCTGATGCCCTACATCGCCAAGGTGGCCGTGGGCAAGCTGGAAAAGGTGCACGTCTTTGGCAACGACTACCCCACCCCCGACGGCACCGGCGTGCGCGATTACATCCATGTGGTTGACCTGGCCCGGGGCCATGTCTGCGCCATCAAGAAGCTGCAGACCAATTGCGGCCTGTTCATCTGCAATCTGGGCACCGGCCACGGCTACAGCGTGCTGGATGTCATCCATGCCTTTGAGAAGGCCTGCGGCAAGAAGCTCCCCTATGTGATCGATCCCCGCCGCCCCGGTGATATCGCCGAGTGCTATGCCGATCCCACCAAGGCCAAGAACGAGCTGGGCTGGGTGGCTGAGTACGGCATCGAGGAGATGTGTGCCGACAGCTGGAACTGGCAGAAGAACAACCCCGATGGTTACCACACCGTGAAGTAAACAGAACTGTTCTCAAAACGCACCTTTGAACGTGAAAATTCAGGGGTGCGTTTTCTTTTGCCCGGAAATCTGCCGGAACAGGAGAAAGATTTCTACAAAAAACAGCGGGGACAGGCGAGAATTTTTGCCGCTTCCCGCCTTGACAATGCCTTTGAGTTAGCATATATTAAGACTGTTCACATACACTAACATTTTGTCGAAGGAAAGGCATCTGCCATGACATTAAAGGAACTGAAGATCGGCGAAAGTGCCGTGATCGATACAGTGGGCGGAACGGGAGAACTCCGCCAGCATTTTCTGGATATGGGGCTGATTCCCGGCGAGAAGGTCACGCTGGTGAAATTCGCGCCCATGGGGGACCCCATGGAGCTGCAGATCCACGGCTATGAGCTGACCCTGCGGCTGGACGATGCGGCACGGATCGAGATCACCCCGGCGGAAGCACCCGCAGCAGCTCCGGCACGGAAGGCCGGCCGGATGGTGGAGCACCCGGGCCTGGGCGAGGGCGGCCGCTACCACACCAAAAAGGGCGAACACCCGCTGCCGGATGGAACGGTGCTGACATTTGCGCTGGCCGGAAATCAGAACTGCGGCAAAACGACCCTGTTCAACCAGCTCACCGGCTCCAACCAGCATGTGGGCAACTTTCCGGGCGTGACGGTGGACCGCAAGAGCGGTGCCATCCGGGAGCACCCCGATACCGAAGTCACCGACCTGCCCGGCATCTACTCCATGTCGCCCTATTCCAGCGAGGAGATCGTGACCCGGCAGTTCATCATTGGCGAAAAGCCCACGGGCATCATCAACATCGTGGATGCCACCAACATCGAGCGCAACCTGTACTTAACGATGCAGCTGATGGAGCTGGACACCCCCATGGTGCTGGCACTGAATATGATGGATGAGGTGCGCGGCAACGGCGGCACCATCAACATCAACGAGATGGAAGCGATGCTGGGCATCCCGGTGGTCCCCATTTCTGCCGCCAAGAACGAGGGCGTGGATGAGCTGGTGGATCACGCCATCCATGTGGCAAAGTATCAGGAGCGTCCGGGCCGGATGGACTTCTGCGGCGAGGATGACCACGGCGGTGCGGTTCACCGCTGCATCCACGGCATCATCCACCTCATCGAGGACCACGCCCGGGCGGCGGGGATCCCGGTGCGCTTTGCCGCCACAAAGCTGGTGGAGGGCGACCCCCGCATTGAGGAGGCCCTGAAGCTGGATCAGAACGAAAAAGAGATGATCGAGCATATCATCCTGCAGATGGAGCAGGAGCGCGGCCTGGACCGCGCCGCTGCCATTGCAGACATGCGGTTCCACTTTATCCATCAGCTGGTGAATCAGACCGTGGTAAAGCCCCACCAGAGCAAGGAGCAGCTGCGCAGCGCAAGGATCGACCGCTTCCTCACCGGAAAATACACGGCGATCCCGGCGTTCGTGGGCATTATGGCGCTGGTGTTCTATCTGACCTTCGGCGTGATCGGCGCGGGGCTGCAAAGCCTGCTGGAACTGGGCATTGAGAGCCTGACGATCCTTGTGGACAATGCCCTGACGGCGTGGAACGTCAACGATGCAGTGCATTCGCTGGTGATCGACGGCATCTTTACCGGTGTGGGCAGTGTGCTGAGTTTCCTGCCCATCATCGTGACCCTGTTCTTCTTCCTTTCCCTGCTGGAGGATACCGGCTATATGGCCCGCGTGGCCTTTGTGATGGACAAGCTGCTGCGGCGCATCGGACTTTCGGGCCGCAGCATCGTGCCCATGCTCATCGGCTTTGGCTGCACGGTCCCCGGCGTGATGGCAAGCCGCACGCTGCCCTCGGAGCGGGACCGGAAAATGACCATCCTGCTCACGCCCTTTATGAGCTGCTCGGCCAAGCTCCCGATCTACAGCCTGTTTGCGGTGACCTTCTTCCCGGAGTACGCCGCACTGGTCATGGTGGGCCTGTATTTTCTGGGCATCCTTGTGGGCATTGGTATGGCTTTTCTGCTCAAGGGAACGCTGTTCAAGGGCGAGGCCGTGCCCTTTGTCATGGAGCTGCCCAACTACCGCCTGCCCGGCCTGAAAAATGTGGCCCAGCTGCTCTGGGAAAAGGCCCGGGATTTCCTCGAGCGTGCCTTTACGGTCATCTTCCTGGCAACCATCATCATCTGGTTCCTGCAGAACTTTGACTTCCAGCTCAGCCTGACCGCAGACCCGCAGGAGAGCATCCTGGCCTGGATCGCCAGCGGCATCGCTCCGTTGTTCGCACCGCTGGGCTTTGGCGACTGGCGGGTGTCCACGGCGCTGATCACCGGCTTTATGGCAAAGGAGAGCGTTGTATCCACCCTTACCATCCTGTATGGCTCCTCTGCCGCACTGGGCGCGGCGCTCAGCCCGGCGGCAGCGGCTCCCCTGCTGGTGTTCTGCCTGCTCTACACCCCCTGCATCGCCGCTGTGGCATCGGTCAAGCGGGAGATGGGCGGCCGCTGGGCCACCGTTATGGTCGTGAACCAGTGCGTTGTGGCATGGCTTGCCGCGCTCGTTGTGCGGTTCCTCGCCGTGGCGGTGCTGTGACCCTGTCTTGAAGCATATCAAAAGCCCGTACCGTGAAAATTTTCATGGTGCGGGCTTTTTGCGATGAAAAAAATATAGGGATCAGGAGATTTTACGCCACCTGCCCTTGACAACAGAGATTCCTTATGCTAAAATACTTCGAAAATGAACAATTCAAAAAGAGAGAAAGAGAGGCGCGCAATGCGTGAGCTGAACCCCAGTGTGGAATTTGCCAACAAGACGGGCCTTGTGTACAGCGCCGTCTGCAAGCCGCTGTGCCAGAAGCTGCATCTGCCGCAGACAGCGTTTGATATCCTGATGTTCCTTGCCAACAATCCCAACTACACGACCGCCCGCGATATCGTGGAGGTGCGCCACATCAAGGCGAACCTTGTCTCGGTGAATGTGGACAAGCTGGTGCAGGAGGGCTTTCTGGAGCGTCGTCCGGTGCCGGGTGACCGCCGCAAAACGGAGCTTGCCTGCACCGAAAAGGCGCAGTCCATCATCGAACAGGGCCGCAGGATGCAGGATGATTTCATCCGCCGCCTGATGGCAGGGCTGGAGGAAGAAAAACTCGAGATATTTTTTGAAGTCATCGATACGATGAACGAAAACCTGGATGCGATCCTAGAAGGAGAAGAATAAGATGAACCTGCTGTTTACCATTATTGTTACCTTTTTTGCCGGAATGGGCGCGGGCCTGGGCACCGGCTTTGCGGGCATGAGCGCTGCCGCTGTCATCAGCCCGATGCTCATCACCTTCCTGGGGATGGACCCCTATATGGCGGTCGGTATTGCCCTTTCCTCGGATGTGCTGGCCAGTGCGGTGTCTGCCTACACCTACCACAAAAACAAAAACCTGGATATCAAAAACGGCCTGATCATGATGGCCAGCGTGCTGCTGTTCACCGTGGTGGGCAGCTGGGTGGCAAGCCTGGTGCCTTCCACCACCATGGGCAGCTTCTCGGTGTTTATGACGTTCCTGCTGGGCATTAAATTCATCGTCAAGCCCGTTATGACCACCAAAGAAGCCATGCAGGGGGTCTCTGCTAAGAAGCGTGCCCTCCAGTCCATCGTCTGCGGTGTGGTCATCGGGATGATCTGCGGCTTCATTGGTGCCGGCGGCGGCATGATGATGCTGCTCATCCTGACCAGTGTGCTGGGCTACGAGCTCAAGACTGCCGTGGGCACCAGCGTGTTCATTATGACCTTCACCGCCCTGACCGGCGCGGTCTCCCACTTTGCCATCGGCGGCGCACCGGACTGGACCGTGTTCATCCTCTGCGTCCTGTTCACCCTGCTGTGGGCCCGCATCGCCGCTGTCTTTGCCAATAAGGCCGATGCCAAGACCCTGAACCGTGCAACCGGCATCGTTCTGGTCGTGCTGGGCATCGTGGTCATGGGCTTCAATCTCCTGACAAAATAAACCGCAAAAGAAAAGAGCCTGTCTCCCGAAATTCCTTGGAGACAGGCTCTTTTTGTTGTATTGCGTCAGAAGCTATGTTATACTTACTGTGCTGCCCTTCCATTACTCCCGCAGCAGGGAGGAGGTGGATAGCGATGGAATACCTCATGAGTTTTTTGGTCTCGGTCGGAGCACAGGTGATCGGACACTTCCTGTGCAAGTGGCTTGACCCGGACGATGAGAAGGGCGAGTAAGCACAAGGCCCCCGAAGAGCGGACATCTCTTCGGGGGCCATTTTGCGTGGATAGCTTAGAACCTCATGAATTCCTTGCAACCTTAGTATATGCGATTTTTGAAAAAAGTCAAGTGGTACGCAAAAAGTTTACTTTTCTTCGATGGTGGAGTGCTCGATCACCCAGTCGGCGGCGCGGCGGATGGCCTCGCTGCGCTGCATGGCGGGGATGTTGGCGTTGGCCTTGACCTCTTCCAGCGTTTTCTTGGTGCGGTCGGCGCGCTCCTGCAGGTTCTTGGTGATCTCCTCATCGGTGGGCACCAGACCCTCGTTCTGGGCGACCTGCAGCAGAGCCATCCGGGCGCGGGTGTTCTTCTCGGCGGCGGCGTGAACGTTGGCCGTGAAGTTCTCGCGGGTCTGGTGGATCTGGCTCAGGTAGCGGTCCAGGCTCATGCGCTGCATCTGGAGCTGCTGCTGGATGTTCTGCATCTCCTGCTGGTAGGTGCTCTCCACCAGAACGCTGGGGAGCTCGCCCTCAGCGGCAGAGGCCAGCTGGGTCAGCACCTGATCCTTGGCGCGGTTCAGGGCGCTGGCGTGCTTGCCGTCGTGCAGCTGCTTGCGCACCTGCTCCCGGAACGCTTCCATGGTGTCCACCTTGCCCACTTTCTTGGCAAAATCGCTGTTCAGGGCGGGCAGCTGGCGGACGCAGACATCGATCAGCTTGATCTTAAAAACAACGGGCTTTCCGGCCAGGTCCTTGACGTGATAGCGTACCGGGAAGGTGACGTTGATCTCGAATTCCTCGCCGCCCTTGTGGCCCAGAATGCCGTCCTCAAAACCCGGGATCATCCGGCCGCTGCCCAGCTGCAGGGTCTGGTTCTGTGCGGAACCGCCCTGGAAGGGCTTGCCGTCCAGCAGGCCCTCGTAATCGATGTGAACGATGTTGCCCTTGACGGCCGGGCCCTTGTGGGGCACCAGCTCGGCAGCAGCATTGCGGCGGCGCTCCAGCACAGCGTCGATCTCCTTGTCGGTGACTTCCGGGGTGACGCACTCGGTCTTGAAGCCGGTGGTCTGGGTCAGGTTCAGCTCCGGCTGCAGCGGGGTGGTGGCGGTGGCTACAAAGCCCTCGTCCTTTTTGACGCTGACCAGGTCATAGCTGGGCTCATCCACCGCCTTGAAGCCGTGCTCGGCCATGGCGGCCTCGTACAGGGCAGGAACATCGCGATCCATCAGGTCGTTGATGGCATCATACCAGAATGTGTGCTCGCCGCGGTCGGCCTCGATCTGAGCACGGTCGGCCTCGCCCTTGGCAAAGCCCTTGATGGTGTAGCTGGCGCGGGTGCGCTCATACACCGCATTGGATGCGGTCTCCAGCTCTTCAGCCGTTGCGCTGAAGGTCATCTTGCAGACACTCTTTTCGGGAGTTTCCACGCTTACCAGTTTCATAGGAATCCAACCTCCGTGTTGCCCCAAAAGGAGCGATTTCAAACATTAGTAAAGTTATTATAGCACAAGTGGGGCAAAAGCGGTATAATAAAAGAGAGAAAAAAGTGCGAAGCGGGCGATTTTTGCCCGGCGGAGCACGAAAGGATGTGCATCGGATGCGCTTGTTTGACGTTCTCGGGCCGGTTATGATCGGCCCCTCTTCCAGCCATACAGCGGGTGCCGCCCGGATCGGCTACACGGCCCAGAAGCTTCTGGGCGAGATCCCGGCACAGGCGGATATCGGCCTGTACGGCAGCTTTGCCACCACCGGAAAGGGACATGGCACGGATAAAGCCCTGGTCGCCGGCCTGCTTGGCCTGCGGCCAGATGACCCCCGCCTGCCCGACAGCTTTGCCCTGGCCGCAGAGCAGGGCATGGCATTCCAAATCCATCCTGTGGAATTGCGCTCTGCGCACCCCAATACCGCTGTTCTCACCCTGACAGGCCGGGAGGGGCGGGTGCTTTCCATGAAAGCCGCTTCGGTGGGCGGCGGGCGCATCCGCGTCACCGAGATCGACGGCGTGCCCGCCGACTTTGGCGGCGACAGCAACACCCTCATCATCCACAACGAGGACACCCCCGGCTGCATCGCCGAGGTGACCACCTGCCTTGCCGTGCGCAGGATCAACGTTGCATCGATGCAGGTGTTCCGCGCAGGAACCGGCGGCTATGCCGTTATGGTACTGGAGTGCGATTCCCACATCCCCCACCCGCTGGAACGGAAGCTGGCGACCCTGCCCGGCATCCTGAAGGTGACCTGCCTGAACATCGACGAGCCCGAAGAAGACGCGGAGGAATGACCATGTCCTTTTTATCCTGTGAAGAAATGCTGGCCGCTGCCCGCGGCCAGAACCTCTCCCTTGCCGAGGCCATCCTGCGCAGTGATCTGGCCGAGAGCCGCCTGACCGAAGAGGCCAGCCGCCATGCCATGCATCACCTGTGGCATGTGATGGAGGCCACCAGCCGGGATTATGACCCTGCCCAGCGCAGCCGCAGCGGCCTGTCCGGCGGCGATGCCGCCAAGGTGGAACAGGCCCATCAGGCGGGCAGAAGCTATGGCGGGGATTACCTTGCCAAGGTGACCGCCGAAGCCCTCAAGACCGCTGAGTGCAACGCCTGTATGAAACGGATCGTTGCTGCCCCCACAGCGGGCAGCTGCGGTGTGCTCCCGGCGGTGCTGCTTCCCCTTGCCCGTGCAGGCGAGGCCGATGAAGAAGCCATCTGTGATGCCCTCTATGTGGCCGCAGGCTTCGGGCAGGTCATCGCCGCCCGGGCCACTCTGGCCGGTGCCGAGGGTGGCTGTCAGGCTGAGGTGGGAGCCGCCAGTGCCATGGCCGCCGCCGCCCTCTGCCACCTGAAGGGCGGCACGCCGGAGCAGTGCGCCGCCGCTGCCGCTATGGCACTGGGCAACCTGCTGGGCCTGGTCTGCGACCCTGTGGCCGGTCTGGTGGAGGTGCCCTGCATCAAGCGCAATGTTGTTGGTGCCGTGAACGCCGTTTCCTGCGCCAATATGGCACTTGCGGGGGTGGATTACGCCATCCCCTGCGATGAAGTCATCGATGCCATGGGCCGCGTGGGCAGTCTGCTCTCCCCTGATCTGCGGGAGACCGGCCAGGGCGGCCTCGCCGCAACGCCGACCGGTGTCCGTATCGCTGAGCGACTGGCAGAGGAAGCCTGAGGTCCGCACGGGAAATATTGAAAAAACGAAAAGACGTACTTTTCTGTGTGGAAAAATAAAAAACGAAAATAAAATCAAAAAATCTGCAAAAAACTGTTGACAAACCCCGCCCTGCGTGATAAAATACATCTTGTTCCGACCGGAACGTATGCGTTGGTAGCTCAGCTGGATAGAGTGACTGACTACGAATCAGTAGGCCGGGGGTTCGAGTCCCTTCCATCGCACCAGAAAATGCCGTGAAATCGAAAGATTTCATGGCTTTTTTGTTTTGTAAGCCATGGTTGCACGGTTTCTGCACGGTTTTTGCACGGTCGGTGTTTTCCATGTCCGATGATGTAGGGCGCTGTATTGCATTGCAATCAGTGCCCTTTTTTGCATCAGGTAAGCAGTGCCAGGCGCAGCTTTGCCTTCATTTCCGGGTCGGCATCCTTGAGCAATTCCAAAAGAGCCGTCATGGAGATGGTGGGTTCGCCTGCGGCAGGTACAGCCTGCGGGCTGGGGGTGTCGGGCTTGGCATAGAAGCCGCTTTCAAACTTCTTGCCCAGCTCCACACGGGAGGACTGCTGGATATGGGCGTAGGTGTTCACCAGCATATCCGCACTGGCGTGACCTGTGGTCCCCTGCACCGCCTTGATGTCACCGCCGGAGATCATCAACTGATAGGTGGCACTGGAATGCCGCAGACCATGAAAGACGATGCGGGGAAACTCCGGGTGCGCATCCTGCCATTTCAGGAACTTTTTGCGGATGAGCACCGGCTCCACCGCCAGACCGTTGGGGAGCCGCAGCAGCATCCCGCTGTTGCGGTATCGCTCCGGGTCGAGAGCTTCTTCCCTTTTCAGCCGTTCCAGCCACTGCTTCAGCTCCTCCCGCAGGGCGGCGGTCATAAAGATGGTGCGGCAGGAGGCCTCGGTCTTGGTGTCCTTCAGGATGAGGGAGGTCTTGCTGCCCTCCAGCTTGTCCGGGAAGATGCGGAGGATGCAGCCCTTGTCCACCTGTGCCAGCGTGTCCTTCTGCACCCGTTGCATGGAACGGTTGACGGTGAAGGTGCCCATGCCGTTGGCAGCATCAAAGTCGATGTCCTCCGGGGTCAGACCTGCCACCTCCCCTTCTCGCAGCGCACCCACCAGCGTCAGGTGCACCGCCAGATGCAGGATGGGGTCCTCCATGCTGTCCAGCGCTGCCCGCATTTCGTCCACTTCCCAGATGCTGCGCTCTTGGGTGGTCTTTTTGGGCGCTTCCACCGGGACGGGGCTTTTGATGAGAATGCCCCACTCCACCGCCAGCAGAAAGGAAGTGTGCAGCAGTTGGTGGACCTCATGGAGGGTAGTGCCGGAGAGGGTGCGCTTCTGCTGCTTGGGCGAGAGGTCTCGCCGCTTGCCGCCCACATACTGTCCGCAGGGGGTCTTGCTCAGGGTGTCGTACAGGGCTTCGATGTGGTAAGGCCGCAGCTTCTGCATCTGCATCTCCCCGATATAAGGGATGATGAGGTTCTGGATGAGCGCCAGATTGGACTGGTAGGTCTTGGGTGCCCACTTGTGCTTGCTGCACTGCTTGGGCAGCCAGTCCATCAGGAACTCTGCCACCGTCACGGTGGACGGGATCAGGAAATTGCCGGTCGCCAGCTCATGCTCGATCTGTTTCTGGCGTTTGACCGCCTCCTCTTTGGTGGGAAAGCTCTCCCATTTGTCGCAGCTCTTGCCGTGCTCATCCTGATAGGTGTAGCGGACACTGTAAGAGCTGCCGCGTTTCGTGATATATGCCATAGATTTGCCTCCTTATCAAGCTGCCCGGTAGAGCCACGCATCGAAGCTGTCTTTCGGGATGCGGATGCTTCCGCCTGCCCGCAGGACACGGAATTCGGTGGTGCTGTTGCACAGATTGTAGGCGGCACGCTGGCTGATGGCCAGCATCTGTGCGACCTCCTTCACCGTATACACCAGCTTTGTGGTCTCAGGGCTGTTGGTCGGAGACTTGACGGCATTGGTTCGAGTGACCACCTCCATTGTAGCCGGAACAGAGTCCGACTGCAAGAACTTTTTCGTATAATCTTCAAATTTCACAGATGCGTTCTTCTCAAAATTCATATCCATATGCTTTTCTCCTTATACTTCATGACGCACCACAGGCTCCTGCGTGCGGTTCTCATAAAATCGAATGACCTCTGGCGGGATGCTGTCCAGCGTTTTCAGGGCGGCTTCATAGTCCTGCCGCAGCTTGGCATCCTCCAGACGCTTCAAGACGCTCCCTTCCTTCGCTTTATCCAGCGAGGCAGAGAGCGTCTTGTTCTTCTCTTTCAGCTTTTCGTTTTCGGCGGCGGTCTTGGTGAAGGCGACATTGTACTTTCGCAGCTGGTCCTTCATCCGTGCTACGTTGGGGATATAGCTGTCCAGCACTTTGCTGATCTCTGCCGCACGGCTCTTACCGTTGAAGGGGGTGATGCCCACCAACAGGGCATCCAACTGCTCCTTCTGCTTGGTCAGTTGGGTCATCTCCTTGAAGATGCGGGGCGGGATGTGCTCCCGCCCGGTCTGGCTGGCACTTTCGCCCCGTTCCAGCTCCGGGTACTGCTTGACCATGTGCTGCCAGAACTCGTCCTGCCACCTCACAAGATTCTTGCGGTTGCCAATGATCTCCTTGGCGCTCAGCCGCCCGTCAGCAGTCAGGGGCACAAAACAGAGGTGCAGGTGGGGCGTTTTCTCGTCCATGTGGACAACAGCCGAGATAAAAGTTTGGGTGTTCTGCTTGCTTTTCAGAAACTCCAAGGCATACTCGAAATACGCCTTGATCTCCCGGTTGGTCTTATCCTTGAAAAACTCCGGGCTGGCGGTGACAAGCGCCTCCACCACCCGCACACTGTCCTTGCGGACACGGCAGTGGGCGGCGGCTATCATGCGGTCGGCTTCTTCCCGGTACCTGCCCTGCGGCTGCACCAGATGGAGGTTGTAGCGGCTCCGGCTCGTGTCGATGTCCGGGTTGCTGGCGTACTGCTCCTTGGTGCGCTCGTTGTGGGCTTCGATGGGGCTGATGGCAGGCCCCTTGTACTTTTTGAATCTTAAAATGCCGTATTGGGCTTTCATAGACCACGCTCCTTCTTGGGGTGTACAAAAAATCTGTACGAACTTCAAATAACCTGTACGGTCTGTACGACGTACAAAAATCCAAAATACAAACGATAACACGTTTTAATTTGCTTCGATTTGCCGTACGGGTGCGTACAAGTACAGACCGTACAGGTTGTACGAACTTCTTCCGTGAAAAAATG
>ERZ779922.1133-NODE-1133-length-19694-cov-2.578899_pt1 | contig 19694 bp, 14 predicted proteins | sample MGYA00511544_ERZ779922 | MGnify/ENA primary metagenome ERZ779922 (study PRJEB29588, sample SAMEA2154516) | human gut metagenome | biome: human gut; feature: human-associated habitat; material: faeces | place: Denmark | collected 2008/2010 ... | reverse complement strand
AATAGCTGCCGTAGCGGTAGCCGAGGAAAGATCTCCCGCAGGTGCCGTATCATCATGACGTTCAGCACAGAAAATACCATAAATCCATCCGTCTTCATGAGCCGTCAAGCGCATATCATAAATATTTGTCGCAGGAATAATGTCCTCAGGCATAGTCACGGGATAATCCCAAAAACGGAAATTATCTATGCCGTCAGGACTTTCAGCCACTGCGAAGAAAGATTTACGATCCGCTCCTTCAACACGCACCACCAGCAAATATTTACCATTCCATTTGATAGCTCCCGAATTTAACGTAGCATTCATGCCGATACGTTCCATCAAGAAAGGATTTGTCTTTTCGTCCAAGTCATAGCGCCAAAACACAGGAGTATGGGCAGCAGTCAGAACAGGATATTGATAACGTGTGAAAATTCCATTTCCACCTTCAACAGGTATATTCTTACGAGTTACCAGTTTCTCGTAATCATCAAATAAGTCGCGAATTTTTTCTTTAAATGCTTTCATCTATTTAGTATTTTAATTTCATTTCAAATCAGACACAAAAATGGTTTTAGGATGCTTATAAAACTCCACAAAATCAAGTGCAGATATTTGTCCCGGATACGGGGCATAATAATGCGCTTCCTTTTCGCGGGCATTTCGCCAGACCAATACATAGCTGACAGGATATTTGTCCACTATAGGAAACAAGGTTTCCGTCCACCAGGTGGAATCCGGGATAGCTTCATATCCAGTCTCCGTCACTGCAACCGGTTTTTTATGCAACCTTCCGACCTCCGTAAGAATCGTCAATGACTTCTCCATTGTATCCACATATTTTTCACGCTCAAACTGATAAGTGTCAAACCCGAACAAGTCTACCATGCCATCACCCGGATAGCGTTCCAGATATTCATTCACATTATCGGGCTCACTACCCGGAGAATAAGCATATAGCAAATGATTCACTCCCTTTTCCTGTAGATAATCATAAGTCATTTTCCACAACGACTTATATTCTTCGGCAGAACAAAGATTTTGTCCCCACCAAAACCAGCTCCCCGTATGTTCATGCCAGGGACGGAAAATCACCGGTATTTTAACTCCTTCCTTCGTGACAAGCGAATTCATAAAATCTGCTACCCTATCCAGCCATCCAAGAAACTTCCCATGATTCTCTCCTCCGGGAAGGACGGAAGCAACTGCCGTTGAATCACTCACATCCCAAGACGCTTCTCCCGTCACAGGGTTATCCACATGCCAGCTAAGAGAGCAAACACCACCCCTGTTATAGTGTGCTATAATCTCTGCTCGTATCCGTTCGAAAAGAACATCATCCAAGTTCTTCTCTCCTCCCCTTTCAATACGCCCCAGGTCAAAAGCCATCACTGCCGGATAATCGCCACACACACTTTTGACATCACTACGGTTCTCGTCTCCATCCCACCGGATACCATATACCGGATCATCCTGATGACCAAACATGAATCCTTTCTTCGGCAAGCGGATTAACTTATCCAACAATGCCTCCGTCTCCGCAGTTTTCGAAGCAGACTGTTGCTCTCTTATCACACATCCGCCCATTCCTAAAGCAAGCAGGAAAACGCCTGCCATAACTAGTTTATTTTTCATCTTCAAGCTATTAAGTATTATTTAAAAGAGGGTAATTGATCGCGGGTGATTACATAATCCTGTGACATTGCATCCACCCACCAATCCTTATCTGCATACCTATGGGATGTCGCAGTAAAAGCTTCCGAATCCAATTCTTTCGTACGGCTGTAATCATACCACGGCATAAAGTATGTCCATTTTGCCCCTGCCTCCCACTGGGCGGATATCCGGGCAAGATGATACACTTTCCCGCTTTGTTCGCCATTTCCACATTCGCTCAATGCCACCAGCTTACCCGGACAAGAAGCAGTTATCGTACCGTACTGCCTGAAACAGTATTCCCCAGTAGTGTACTCATCCTTTGCAGGATACATATCACGCCCCACCATATCGACGTATTCATCCCCCGGATAAAACTCGCTATCCTTAGTTTGTGTAGTCCATACCCAAATCAGATTGTTGATTCCTTCTTTCTTAAAATAATTGAAAATATAAATCCATAGTTTCTTGTACGCTTCCGCCCCGTCATTTCCCCACCAAAACCAGGCTTTTCCATTCTTATAATTATAGATATTACCGGCAGCCTCATGCAAAGGACGCCATATTACAGGAATTCTCTTATCGCGAAGCAACTTCAAATAGCCCGCCAGCTTCTTCAAATCGGCCTTGACGACTTCGTTTTCCCAAGTGCCCTCCTTTGTAGCGTTAGCAGCACTGAAAACAGTCGTCGTCCTTTTTCCCGTACCCGGATCTACAGAACCGTCCCCCGGAGTATAGTGCCGTTCGGCACTTCCTTGGACACATGGCACTCTCCAATGCCAGCCCGCACCCACAAGCCCGTTCTTGTTCCACCAGTCTTCCACTATTTTCGTTTTCGAATAATCAATCCACGAACAAGGGGAATACTCCAAAGAGAGATAGTCAAAAAAAGCAATAGCCGGATACTTGCCTGTATGCTGATATACCCATTCCGCCTCATTGACATTCCAACTCGGGCATGCCATTGTTCCGGACAGTGTTTTCTTATTCCTGTTCTCCCTTAAGAAATCATATACTTTCACCGCTTGCTCCGAAGCACCGGAAGTACAAAGGACAGGTGTAATAACAGGTTCCTCTCCTTTGCCCGAATGCCCGGCAAATTCTTCTCCCGACGAACATGCCATAAGTACGAACGCAGTCCCTGTCAGGAACACTCGGGATTTCACTATACCAATGGTCGGTCTACTTTTTTTCATTGTAATATTTTTAAGTTTAATGTAGGTAATAAAGAATTATCTTTCCGAAAGCAAAAGTAGAGATGTGCACATGAAATATGGCTCCCAAATGGTTTTCACACTATCCTATTTGTCACATGATACATTTGGAACAGTATTCAGATACATTCGGGGAAAAAAGAATCCCTGACAAAATAAACATTGCCAGGGATTTCGTCAAGCAGTTCCGTTCTAACTAACGGATGCCGTCTTATTTTGAATTATTTTTCAGGCTCTCCTAATATCCTCTTTATATGCTGCTTCAAGATATAGAATGCCGGATCGCCCATAGGGCCATGGCCATGACCCCCGATTTCATAAAGGAATGTTTCTTTGTGCCCGACCAATTTCATCATCCGCCACATATACGCATTCTCTTCATAACGTCCGAAAAGTTCCAATTCCCGGTCGCCTGTAATGAGAACCAAAGGCGGAGCATCCTTGCGAACATGAAACAAAGGAGCAAATTCATCAACAGTAGGCTGAAGATTATCTATGCCATTCATCTTCCGATAAGAAAAATGACTAATCACCTGCCCGCTGAAAGGTATCAATCCGGCAATAGAATCAGCATCTATATCATATTTTTTCAACCATCTTTTATCCAGACCGACCATAGCCGTCAGATAGCCGCCTGCAGAATGGCCGGATATAAATATCTTATTCTTATCACCCCCATATTTTTCCACTTCCCGGAAAGCCCACGCAACAGAAGCAGCGGCATCATCCAGACATTCGGAAATAGCCACCTTCGGAAGTAGGCGATAATTTACGGCAATAACCACCATTCCATTTTTCTTCAGCCTGCCCGGTATTGATTTATTGCCTTGGGTAAGCCCCCCGCCATGAAACCAAACTACCACAGGACATCCGGTCTTATTTTCCGGATAATAAACATCCAGCTTGCAACGCTCCGTTGCATAAGGGTCTTTTGAAGAACTATATGACAAATCCTTTACAGTACGATACGTAATATCCTGGGCATAAAGGACGCCACACATCAAAAGACTCAATAAAAAACAAATTCTTTTTATCATTCTACTTCTATTTATCAGTTAAGTGCAAACTCACTATCGAATTACTGTCCTATCTTCTTTTCAATACGGATATTGGCAAAACTATGGTCTACATTCCATTCTACATTAGGTTGCATTGCCAAAGTTAAAGCTATTTTTCCGGAAACCAATCCGGCAGTAGCTACATTTTCAAGTTCCAGAGTTACAGTATACCATTCTCCAAATGTATTCATATTCTCATCTAATGAATATTTCCACTGGTAATTACCGCCATTCAGCTTAATCAGATAACCGCCTGTCTTCGACGTAATGTCATAGAACGGATAATCCGAAGCCGAATTAACTTCAAATTTGAACAGGTAGTCAGAAGGATTAGCGGCAACTTCCTCATCTAATATAATACTGCCGGAAGGCAATCCTGTATAACTCCAAGCCTTATAAGTGCCTTTTACCCGGAAAAAAGAACCGGCCAAAGCTACAGGGTCTCCTGTATTGGAACCATCGGTTATAAAATCCTTACCGCCCCAAATACCATAATCCGAAGGATTAGCCAAGTCCCAAACAAGATTGTCCGTTTGCCGATAAGGTAATTGATAAGAGCAATGTCCTTCTGTACCATTCCATTCCACTACAATCATCGAGTTATCCGGAATATCCCCCGGAAGTTTGGCAGTAATCACCTGGTCTGTCACGCTTTCTATCTCCAGTTCCGTATCGCCAAACTTGATGACAGATGACGAATTCTTGCCAAATCCATATAATTCAAAATATTTGCCCTTTATCTGTAAGGACGTGCCGGGCAAAGCAAATTCATTATACAGACCGTTTATTTCCATCACAGGGACATCCAGTTTGAATTCACAAGTCGTATTCCCCCGCTCTGTTTCATAATATAATTTGTTCGTGATTTCTTCAGGCATATCCCCCGGTAAAGGGAAACACGCCTTTTTTGACGTCGCATACACTTCCGACAAATCCACTTCCATATTATTGAAAGTAATTTTCGTCACATTGCTCAAGTTCTCCCCGACCAACACAATCATTTCACCAAATCCCCCTTTGGTCAGCGGAACCTGTAAATCCGTATCATCCGGAGAATAGATGCCCTGCACATCGGGTGCTCCAAATGAGTTCATGCCATCATCATAACCATCATTATAAGTTACAACATCCTGACAAGAGAACAGAGTTGCCAACAACACTGTCCCTATCAATATTCTATTCAAAGTCTTCATATTATTCATAAATTATTGGGTTGAACATACGGCTTAGTTCCAGCCCGGATTATTTTTATCAATAGCCATATTGGTAGAAACTTCCAACGATGGCAACGGATACAGCAGGTGACGGAATTCACGACGTTTGTTAATACTTCCCTCGTCATAAGGAGTACGCGTACCATCTTCATTGATTCCACCCAAAGAATTCATTACGTCCAAATATATTCCCCAACGGAGCAAATCCCAACGACGGTCACCTTCATAAGCCAGTTCCTTTGCACGTTCCTCAAAAATGACCGAACGTAACTCCACTTTCGTTTCAATAGCACCGTCTCCGGTTACAGAAGCCTCTTTGGCATTCGAACGGATACGAATATCATTCAAAGCATCAATCGCATCCTGTGAAATCCCGTCATTCAATTCGCATTGTGCCTCTGCGTAAATCAATACAATATCAGCATAACGCAAGAATGGCCAATAAGCATCCGTACGGCCAATCGTGGGGTCTGTCACATCGGCATATTTAGTTGTAAAGGCGAGGCAATTAGATGATATGCTGTTCGTATAGGTGAGTCCGTCATTGAATGGCGCTACAGGTTCCTGCACTTTCACGTCGTCCATATTCTTACCGGTAGCCATCAACTTATATTCCGGGGTTCCCGGATAATAATATCCCCTGCCATTCTTCACCTGACTGTCATACTGGAAGCGATGCTTGACTCCTTTCGTTATACGGTAATCCTCGTTATCAAACAAGCAATACCAATGAAAACGATTGCCTACCCAAGGGCCTTTCTGCAATACCCCTCCGGCATCCTGCATGCCGCAGTACCATTGATGTACTCCGTTACCATACTCTTCGTCAGCACTCCTTGTCCGTACGGAAAACATATGTTCACTTTCATCAAAACCGCTTTTCTTCCACAATTCATCAAAAGACAACAGTCTGTAAGTCCCATAACTCACATCAGGATTCCTCCCCATTATAATACCTGCATAATACGCCGCTTTCTCATAACAGTCTTTCCAGTTAAGCGATTCATAACCTGCCACCTGTGTCTTCTCGAATGTATTCGAAACCGGATTAGTCAATATTTTCGTTCCTGCATTATAACTATAGGAAGGACCGGACTTCACAATCATCTTTTCTCCTGCCGGAAGCGCACCCGCCCCCATAGTGGCATACACTTTTGCCAGCAGGCCAATCGCAGTGCCCGCAGCGACATGTCCCTTTTGATATTCGGCATCCGTATTTTTATACATCATACCGGCTGCCTGCTCTAACAAACGTATAATCTCCGCATACACATCAGGAATAGGACGACGAGGCTGGTTATAGCTGGCTCCTTCACTGATAGCGACATCAAACAACGGAATTTCACCATATGCACGGGTCAGCAAGAAATAAGAGAATGCTTTCTGAAAATAAAGTTCTCCCAACGCATTCCGTTTTACTTTCTCATCCGCACCGGTTATTTCATTTACATAATGTATGGCTACGTTTGCCCGATGAATCAAATTATAACAACCCGTCCAAATAGAAGTCGCATACTCGTCCGCCTGAAAGTTTCCCGCTCCCAAATTACTGAAAGCCCAGTCCGGCCCGGTTATATAATCGGAATCAAGTTCCAGGCAACGTGGAAAACTACTATAACGGAACATATTGTTTCCCCATTTACTATATACTCCGGTCAGCCATAAATCTACAGCCGCATTATCATTGCCCAACTGGTCGGGACCGACAAAAGCATAAGGTTCCTCCTTCAAAAAGTCACTGCAAGAAGCCAGTCCCAGACTGCCCGTTGCCCAAAGACTTAAAACAACATACAATTTATATAATTTCATAATTCTATATCTTAATGGTCAGTTTAAAAATCGACTTTTAGTCCTAATGAGAATGTACGGCTGCTCGGATAAGAATATATATCCACACCACGCCGGGAAGTATCAGAACCGAAGGCGTTTACTTCAGGGTCAAACCAACTATATCCGGTAATGGTAAACAAGTTGGTAGCATTTCCATAAATATTGATAGAACTGATACCTTTAAACTTAGGTCTCCATGTATAACCGATACTAAGATTCTTCAACTTCAAATAAGAGCCGTCTTCCACGTAGCGATTTGAAATTAACATAGTCCGTTCATAACTATTCACCGCTTTAGGCCATTTGGCAGAAGCCCTATTTGCTTCTGTCCAACGAGTATTATAAGCATCTACAGGAATATTAGCCGTATTGCCCATCTTTACTTCCATCAGGTTACCATTAAAAATATCATTTCCCTGGCTTCCTTGCAGGAAAAAACTCAAAGTGAAATTCTTCCACCGGAAATTATTGGTTATACCATATACATAGTCAGGGTTCGTATCACCAATCACTACCCTGTCTGCATTCGTTATGGCAGGGTCATCGTCAAAATTCCGGTACTTTATTTCTCCTATCATACTCTTTCCTTTCGCACGGACACTTGGATCCGGGGAAGCCATGACTTCAGCCAGATTATTATAGAAACCATCTTCTACGTACCCGAAAATTGTTCCGATAGGATAGCCGTTACGCTGCAAGAATACATCATCCGCTTTATACCATAGTCTTGCGGAAAACTGGTCAGAATCAAGTCCGCCAACTTTATTTTTATTGAAAGATATATTGGCGTCGATGTCCCACTTCAAAGGAGTATTCCGCAATACATAGAATTTCCCGGAAATCTCCAGCCCTTCATTCGTCACATATCCCCTGTTCACCATCATACTTGAGAAACCGGTGCTGGAAGGTATTTTCACCTCCTGCAGCAAGTCGCGTGTTTTCTTATAATAATAATCCACAGTCAGGTTGACGCGATTATTAAAGAAGCCTATATCCAATCCGGCATTATACTGGGCAGTTGTCTCCCAATGCAAATCTTCCGCTACGGGACCACGCCATTCCACTTCTGCGAAACCGCTGCTGATAGCACCACCACTAAAAGGATAATTAGCAGGATTCAACATGGGCAAAGTCCGGTAACTTCCAATCCCCTGATTACCCGTCTCACCATAGCTGAGACGCAACTTCAAATTACTGAAAATATTCAGATTCTTAATAAATTTCTCTTCCGACAAACGCCATGCTACAGCTCCCGAAAGGAAGTTTGCCCATTTATTGTTTTCCGTGAATTTGCTGGAACCGTCAACACGATAAGATGCCGTAAAGATGTATTTATCCATCAACGTATAATTGATACGCCCCAAAAATGAAGCCAATGACGAATCCGTACGGTCGCTCTTCAATTTGCCGGGAAGTGTACCTAGGCTCATATCATATTCCTGAGTCAAATCACTGGGGAATCCCGTAGCCGACATCGATTTACTTCCATAGTCCCTCTTCTCGACAGTAAAACCGCCCACGGCATTAACGGAGTGGATTTTCTTGAATGTCTTATCGAAAGTAAACAATGACTCGGCAGTAATTCCCATACTCCAGTTGGTAGACTGTCCTGCCTTACCGTTTATATTATTAGCTTCGGAACCTTCTGATGTCCTGCGACCATAATACGTGCCGCGTTCCCTGTTTGTATAATTAATACCCAAGTTCTGACGGAATTTCAAGAACGGGAACAGCTTTATTTCCAAATAAGAAGAAGTAAATACATTATTGGACTTCAGGTTATCCTTTGCCGAGTTAATATAAGCATAAGGGTTGGATGCCAGCCAGCTCAATTCGTCCGAGTTCAGTGTCTCATCGTCACTCGGGTCATAAGTAGTCGGAAACACGAGCGCGGAACGGATAACTCCATAATCATTAGAGTTCGTCCGGGAAAAGTCGGTGTCCGTATGAGAAAAGCTGATATTCACTCCCATATCAAGCCAACTCTTAATCTTGCGCCCCATATTGGCACGAATCGAATAACGTGTAAAACCAGATTCCTTGATAATACCCTGTTGTTTCAGATAGTTGCCCGAGAACGAGTGCCAGCTACCGTTTCTGGAGCCACCGGACACACTGATATTATATTCTTGCGAGAAACCGTCCTGATAAATCAAATCCTGCCAATCGGCCACACCGACTTTCGTTGCATTGCCGTACTCATCCGTGTAAATGCCCGGATTCAGAAAATCTTCCGGTGCAGGATTGTACTTACCTTGAGACTTGTCGGAATTGCTATACGACCACTTTCCCGGATAAGGCAAAGAAGTGTATGCTTTTCCATGATACTTATAACTATTCTCTACTTGCTCATTCCTGTATAGCGCATATTGATAAGCATCCAATACATCTACGCGGTTAGCAATCCGGGAAAAAGAGAAATTAGCAGTAAACCTCACCTTATCCGCCCCCGGTTCTCCACGCCTGGTCGTAATCAATACAACACCGTTCGCACCACGTGAACCATAGATAGCCGTAGCCGACGCATCCTTCAAGACTTCAATTGACTGTATATCATGCGGATTGATAAATGCCAGAGGATTGGACTCATTATTTCCGGAATTGGCATCGCTGCTTGGTGTCCCCCCCGCGTCATAAGGTACGCCATCTACAATATACAAAGGCTGTGAATCCGTAGAAAAAGAGTTCGTACCACGAATCTGTATACTGATACCACCACCGGGAGCACCGTCACTTTGATTCACTACCACACCAGCTATTTTTCCCGCAAGTCCCTGGCTCAAATCCGCCGGATTTCCCCTCATCAAGTCATCCCCTTTGATTTGTGACACAGCGCCGGATAAGTCCCTCTTTTTCATCGTACCATAACCCACTACCACGACCTCATCCAATAATTCCGCGTCATCCGACAGCTCCACCTTTATTTGGGACTGCCCACTTTTCAAAGTTATTTCTTTCGATTTATAGCCGACAAAAGTAACGGACAATACAGCCTTTTCCGGCACACCGTTCAACGTAAACCGACCGTCTACATCGGTTATCGTACCTTTGGACGTACCTTTCACCACTACATTGGCGCCAATGACCGCCTCACCATTCTTATCGACAACCGTACCCTTAATTGTCCTACTCTGCTGTACAGCTTCATACTCCTCCGGTGCGATAGCCCGTACGTTCACTATTCCTCCGAATAACAACGCCAGACAAGCCCCTGTTATCAACATATTCTTATGAAAATTCTTTTTCATATATATCAAATTAAATGTTAACCTTTAAAATTTGCCATTTCTTTTCACACCGCAACTATTTTTTCTCCTTGAGATTCAAGGATTTCAGTTTGACTACTCCCGCTTTTGTTGCACTGATACCCAAACCGTCAACAGAATTTTTATATGCCGGTTCCAGTTCAAGAACAGCTTTCTTTTTTCCTGCAGGAACCTTAACCTTGGATTTAATTTTCTGATCTTTATCATCTTTAGCGGAATAAGTTGCCATAAACATGACATCCATAGGCAAAGCCTCCTCAAACTCAATCACAATACAATCATATGCCGAGCAATCCAGGCGGGACAGCCACCATCCGCCTCCCTGCCAATTTTTAGTAAAAGTAATGGTTGCTGTTTCCGCATCAAACTGTGCTTCCCCCCAAGATTTAAACTTTTTGGTTTCCACATTGTAATCTTTCGCCCACACTGATGATACAGTTAAAAGCAAAAGTACGGCAATTAATAAATTTTTCTTCATAATACATCGTTTTATTAAGATTAATAAAAAAGTTATCGTTTCATTTCTTCCAAAACCAGAGATTTCACACAAACCGTACCCGGTTTCGAACCACTGATACCCAGACCGTCTATGGATTTCTTATAAGTAATATCCAACATAATCGCCGCCTCTTTTTTTCCGGCAGGAATTGTAACGGACTCCTGCGATAATTGATAATGTTCGGCAGGCAACATCTCATAATGAGTGTCATTCTTCGCATTATATACACCGACTAATGAAGGATCTACCTTTAAACTTACCTTGGAATCATCCCCTGCAGGATATGACAATTTCACTGTAAACGTTTTCGTCTGGCTCGTTACTTTACGATTAAAAGTAAAAGTTTCCGTATTCTTACTAGCAGCCACATTCAGGTATGCCGAATTATCGAACGGTGACTTTTCGCTGTAATCCGTATTATCACAGGCAACCAGCAGAAATAACAAAACTGCAGCTGCAAAGCACTGATAAAGTTTATGTATTCTCATAGCTTACATCGTTTAATGAACCGAAGCAGGATTCAGGAATTGAATACCTCCACGGGTCTGTTTATAAATAATATCAGTATCGTAGTAATCGGCAGAGATATTGTAAATAGCAATACCTCCCAATGGCGTTTCCATATTGAGAGCACCGTAAGCAGCTCCGGCGATGGCATTGCGCGTCACTCCGTTATTGTCGGTTAATGTACCGTCAGGTGACGGCCAACAGCAGACGATCCGGTGCGGCCTTGCCATATCCGGTGGCATAGAGCACGGAGGTTTCTATATCATATTCATCGGATGCAGCGGAAATATCAAGTACGAAATAGTTGAAAAGGCTGCGCTGCGCTTCCGGCAACAATGAAGGGGTACCTTCAAAAACTAACAGACACGGTGTCTGTCCCAAAGCATCTACCAGTGGCTTTAACACCGAAACATCTACCGCAGAGCCTTCCGAACCGAGGGCAATCCCGTCAAATGTCCCTGTACGCACTGCCTCAACAGCAGAGGTAATAGAGGTATTCTGTTTATCTTTAGCCGTGCAATCTATATAGTAAAGCACCTTCGTTCCATAATCCTCACGTACCAACTTCATATCCTCCCGGTCATATTCGGAAAGACGGTCTGCATTACGCATCGTTACTATATCGATACTATCCGGCAACGCACGAAGAAAATCCTTCTCACCGATAGATACTTCTGGAGCATTATCCAACCGGGCATAAACGACAGCGTGTTTCGTTGCCTTATACGCACGTAGATTCTGCGTATATGCCGCATATTCTTGCGGATTCTGTTCCTTAAACCCATTCACCTGACTATCGTGTATTTCCATTTCCGTCCAGTCGTCGCAACTGATGGTGGCAACCGACAGGAAAGTAGTCAGTAGGCATAACTTAAAGATTGATTTATATTTCATAATCTCATTGATTTAAAGGTTCGTTCTAGTTTGAAGATTGACTATTCTCAATGGAATGGTCTTTCTTATCCCACCAAAGTTTAGTTCCTGCGGCATCGGGACCATTCAGCATTTGTACAGCTTGATCTATGTATTTCGGATTCCCCGTATATTCATCGGCAGGGAAAGGCAGACGACGGGGACCGATCGTTACATTCACACTATTGTTGGGGTCTTTATTCTCCACGGCAGGCAACAACTTCGGGTAGCCCGTACGACGATGTTCCGCCCATGCTTCCAGTCCCAGCGGGAATATTGCAATCCATTTTTGAGTAATGATACGCTCCAGGTTCCGTTCAAAATTCTCCGCTCCAGGTTCCCAAGCAATCGTAATGGTGCTTACAGCCGAATGACTATACTTTATATCAGCCCCGTCCATCGGGTTCACATAGTCTATAGGCTTTTTCTCTGTATCCTTCACATATCGGTCCGCTCCGGTGGTTCCGCCGCGCTCTTCGAATGAAAGGGCAATCGCCTTTTCATACAATGCCTGCGCATCACCTCCCATATCCCAACCACGCAACGCGCCTTCGGCACGAAGGAAAGTCACCTCCGCCGCATTCATCCAGAGATACGGGTCGGTGCTGGAAATCACCTGCTTCGAGTAAAGATTAATCATGTCGTCTTTCTTCTGGGTGAATATGCCGATACGTACACCATAATAGTCGTATACATCGACTTTCTCGCCATCCTGATCGACTGTCTGCACCCCTTTGACAAACATCTTATCCAAACGCGGATCTTCATAACCTTTCATAATAGAAACCAAATCGGCACTGATACGGTAGTCATTCCAATTATTAAATAACAATTCCGAACGGTTCTCCGCCACATGAAGCATGGCGTTATCCTCATTCGATTCAATCACTCCGGCTTCCACAGCCTCCTGCGCAATACGTTGTGCTTCAGTAGGATTGACATAGCTCATACGCATGGCAATACGAAGTTGCATGGAATGTACAAACTTACGCCATTTGGAAATATTTCCGTAATACAGATCTTCCAATTTGCGGAAAGCCTCGGACGACAAGTCTTTATTTTCTTCCAGTACTTTATCCGCTTCTTCCAGTTCCTTCAGCATCTGTGTATATACTTGTTCCTGCGAATCATAAGGGACAGCCAAATCTTCACCCGAATTATCATTATCCATCATCTTCGAGTAAGGAATCGGACCATAAATATCCGTCACACGATGCATGATACAGACACGGAGGATTTTACCGAAAGCTAAAGCCACAGAATCATCCGTCTTGTTCAGCATATCACGATACTGCGGATACATATCTTTGATCGGATCGGCAAATGGAGATTTCAGCCATCCCTGTTCGGGATTGAAAGTGGAGAATTTCATCACCCAAGTGTCTACGATTCCTTCCAGATAGCCACCATAAGCTCCTCCTGCCATGGCATCCATAAACTGGTAAAGGTGCTCACGTGTAGGGATAACCAACCCCTGCATTCCTTTGAGCGTAGCACCGACAATATGATTCTCACGCTGCATTTCTTCTCCGTCCGCTTCATACATACTCCGGTTGATATCACTGTCGAAACAACCGCCCAACGGGAGCAGAAATAATGAAAGGATCATTATCAGAAGAATGTTATATATTCGTTTCATGTCCATCATAGTATTTAGAAGTTAATCTTTATGTTAAATCCTATATTCCGGGTACTCGGCATCATGAAGTAGTCGATTCCCTGATAATAGTTGTTCGTAGTAGCTACTGCTTCAGGATCGAAAGGGGCTTTACAGTAGATCATCCAGAGATTTCTTCCCACAAGGGATACATTGATATCACAAACATTGCCTAGCCAGCGACGCGGAATAGTATAACCGATATGTGCCTCCTGCAGTCGCAAGTTGGTAGCACTATAAGTATAGTAAGTAGGCAATCCGCTCTGCGAAGCTACTACCTCATAGAAACTCTGTGGATTCACCCGGCTGCGCCCATTCACCCACACCCCTCCGGCATCACGCGCGGCAGCAGAGGTTTCAGATACTCCATAGAGATCAAGATAGGCCTGTGTTGCCGAATAAACGATTCCTCCCAGACGGGCTGTCAACAGGAAACCGGCATTGATACCTTTATAAGAAAAGCTATTATTCCAAGCCAGATTTGCCTTAGGAAGTACGCTTCCCAACTTGATATCACCTGCATTGTCGATGGCTGTCACATTGCCGCTATCGTCGATCAGTATATTACCGTTAATATCACGTTTCAAATCGGCATGTGTATAAAGATCACCCAAAGTACCACCCTCTTTCAGGATAAATTTCGCCTTTCCGAATCCGCGTCCTTCATCGGTTTTGAGTTCCAGTTTATCCACATTGTATGTCTTGCCCGTTTCCGGATGAACGTAATCTTTTACCAATTCTACGATTTCATTCTTGTTGGCCGAGAATGTAAAACTGCTGTCCCAACTGAAATCTCCCCAACGATGTCCATAAGACAACATAGCCTCGAAACCGTAGTTACGTACATATCCTGTCTGCACATACAGTTTATCGTATCCCGACGATACGGGAAGCCGCGGGTCGAATGTCTGATTGTAAGTATTAGCGTAATAGAATGATCCGCTCAACTTGAAATCTTTAAATAAGGTTGCATCCAACCCTATCTCCCACGAGTCGGTACGTTCGGGATATAATTTACCAATGGGATAATTCGTCTGCGATTTCCAGTCTTGCTTATTGGCATCATACGAGTAAGTAGGATAAGTAAGAAAACGCGGATAAGGATTACCGACAGAACTAAACGATCCGCGTACTTTAAGATAATCCACCCAATCGGGCAGTTTCAACATTTCAGTGATGACTGCCGAAAGTCCTACGGAAGGATAGAAGAAAGAAGCCTGCGGAGAATGCGTCAACTGGGAAGCCCAGTCGTTACGTCCTGTCACGGTGAGGTAGAGCATACTTTTCCACCCTACTTCGGCACTGGCAAAAACTGACTCGGTCGCTTCACGCCACCCTACCTGCGTAGCACGTTTCTTTGCGTTGTCAAGATCGTAGACATTGAACAAATTAGGAATACCCGTTTCGCGTATCGGTCCGGCGTAGCCCAATTCTTTACTAGTCACTCCACTATAACTGGCACCAATATTGGCAACTATCGTAAAATCCTGAATACGTTTGTTGATGTTCACCAACACATCGGCATACGTCTGTGAATATTGTCCGTTGTTTACCGTATAATGTCCCTGCGTACTACCGTCAGTCAGCGTATTACTACTGCTTGCATAGAGTTTACCTTCATATTCGCTATGAGTATTGTCGATGCGGACACGCCCTGCCACGTTCAGCCAGTCAAGAATCTGGTAACTCAAACCTGCCGAAGCCATATAACGTTTCTTGTTGTTCAGACGGAGATTACGGTAAGCAATCCAGTAAGGATTCTGCATACGGAGGTCACCTTCGCCCTGTGGCCAGAACTGTACACTGATCTTTCGCGCTTCATCCCAACGCTCGAAATTCTTCACGATAGAGAAATCGTCTCCACGAGGGAAAAGATAAGCAGAAACCAATGGATTGGAGTACTGCCCCTGATTGGTCATATTACGGTCGTTCTGGAGAATATAGCTTGCACTTACATCCAGTTTCATCTTATCATTCAAGAAACTGGTCGTATTGCGGAAAGTGAAATTATATCTGTTATACCTATTGTTGGGAACCATCCCTGCCGAATTGACGGCAGCTGCAGAAAAGAAAGTCTGATTTTTATCTGTTCCGGTAGACAGCGTAATGGAATTTGTATATACCGCACCCGTATCAAAAAAATCATCCGGTTCATATCCTGTTTGAGCAGCCGGGGTCAGCTTCGGTCCCCAGCTATAAATATTGGAATTTCCTGTTTTACCATTACTTCCTGTACCATAACGTCCTTGGAAATCGGGCATCTTAAAAGCATTCAACCATTCAATGCCACTTGATACACCGACTTGCAGTTTGCCTACCTGTCCTTTTTTCGTAGTAATCACAATCGCGCCATTCGCCGCATTACTACCATAAAGGGCGGCCGCCGCTGCTCCGGTCAATACGGAAATACTTTCTATGTCTTCCGGATTAATATCAGCAATGGCCTCGGTAGCTCCCTTTGAACCAAATTCCGTATCTCCTCCGCCACCGAAATTATACATAGGAATACCGTCAATCACGTACAAAGCATTGCTACTCTGTTCAATGGACTTCGTACCACGCATGACCACTCTACTTGCCCCACCGACACCGGAAGAACTCGTATTGATAGTAACTCCCGCTACTTTACCATTCAGGCTGTTCACAAAATTAGCATCCTTAATCTGAGTCAGTTCGTCGGACTTTACTCGCTGTACGTTGTAGCTCAATGCTTTTTGCTCGCGTTTGATGCCGAGAGCAGTTACTACAACTTCCGATAGCTGTTGCGTATCGGCTGTCAGTTGAATGCGGTAATTATTCTGGTTGGTGACTTTAATGCTTCCTGAAGTATAACCGATATAAGTAAATGTCAGTGTATTTCCGGTGGAAGCTTTGATCAGGAAGTTCCCGTCGATGTCTGTGATAGATCCGGCGGCAGTGCCTTCCACTTTGATGTTCACTCCGATCAAGGGATCGTTGTTTTCATCAACTACCTTACCGGTGATCTTTTTGGTCGGGTTACTTTCTTTCTTTTGTTCCGGAATAATCATGATATATTTCTCTTTCAGTTGATAGGTGAAACCTGTACCTTTGAGAATTTGAGCGAGCGCATTTTCCAACGAAGCCGCCTCTATATTGAGGGTGATGGCCGGTTTGTTTTTCAGTTGGGAATCGTTGTAGCCTACGGACATGCCGGATTGTCTTTCAACTTCTTTCAGTGCTTCAATCACAGATATACTATTCTTTTTAATAGTGATTTTAGCACCATTTTGTGCAAGGGAAACTGTTGTGGCGAGCATCAAACAGAAAAAAAGCATAAAACTTCTTCCCTTTGTCTTCTTGTCTACTATAAATTTATAAATTTGTAGCATTTTCTTAGTATTAGGTTATTGACTAAATTATTTCGAGGTAATTTGTAGAGTAAACTCTAATATTGGGAATTCAGATTTCATATCCGGGACGGAGTGAGGCCTCTGTTCCGGGTATTTTTTTGCATGGCATATAAGGTTAAAAAGTTATATTCTTGTCAGATAGCACTTGTCTTCTACTATTCTATAGTCCATTTGTCCGACCACGTTCACGATGATTTCCATCACTTCTTCGAGTGGTGCGTTGTCCTTGAAACGAAAACTGAACCTGTCGTTTTTGAGGTTCTTGATACTATATACAAAGGCATAAGGATATTTTCGCTCCAATACGTTGATGATGTCCGTCAGCGTCATCTTTTGCAGAACCAGTTCTCCGCATTGCCAGGCTGTCACATCGTCCATATCCGGATTGGAGAGATCATATTTCTTATTGTTTCTGTTATAGGCAAACTGTTCGTTGGGATGGAGAATGACACTTGTTGTCAGATTGTTATAATCTACACGGATACTGCCTGAAATGAGGGTCGTTGCTATTTCCTGGCTTTCAGGGTAGGCAGATACATTAAATTCCGTACCCAACGCAGTAATCTGTAAATCATTGGATTTCACGATAAACGGACGTTTTTTGTCCGGCTTAACCTTGAAGTTGGCTTCGCCTAACAGGAATACACTACGACTATCTCCGGTAAACTCCTGCGGATATAAAAGTGTACTTTTCGAGTTGAGTTGCACTTTTGTTCCGTCGGGCAGCGTCAAACTTCTCATTTCTGCTATCGGAATATATTGCTGTAACAAGTCGGTTTCCGCTTTTGTGCCTACAGTCGATAGATAGACCGAAGAGGCAAGCAGGAGGAATAAGATAGCAGCTGCGGATTGCCATATATGTATTGGGCGAATTCTTCTCTCTTTGGGTACGGTTGGAATACCTTGCTGTTTTTTCAGGCGTTCGTAAGACTTCTGCATTCCTTTCACGTTTTTTTGCCGTTGCGCTTTGTTCCATAGCTCTCTCAAAGCATCTTCTTTCTGGGATGCATGATCCTCATCTACCAGCCATTGATAGAATTCATTTTGGGTAGCTTCCGGATAGTTATTGCCGGTAAATAATATCAGTATTTTCTGAAAAAAGTTCCTCATTTGCGCTGTTCTTTTTAGTGGTTACACTATTAGCACAATCGAAAATGGGGGATTACTTAAAAGAAACACAAGAAAAATGCAATAAAAATAGTTTTTTTTATTTCGAGCAGGGTCAGATAGATTTGGTGTTCCACAGTTCGTACGGAAATATTGAGTGCTTGTGCTATCTCCATATTACTCATATTGTTGATGCGGCTCATTTCAAAAACTTTTCTGCGGCGTTCGGGAAGGCGGTCGAGAATTAGGCGGATGATTAATAGTGCTTCTTTATAATAGATAGGGTCGAGAGTATCTTCGGATTTTAGTAAGTCTTCGATTAGATATTTCTGCGATAATTGTTCCTGATAGGATTGTTCCAGTCTTTTGCGTTTGATGAAATTGAAAGTTGTGTTTTTAGTCATGGCGTAGATATACTGGCCTATGTCTTTGTTTTCCAGCCAGACCTCCGGTTGTGTCCATAATTTAGCGAACACATCCTGAATGATATCTTCTGCGTCCTCTTCAGATTTGAGCAAGTTTATAGCGAAATATTTAACAGCGGAATAGTGCGTGGTAAATATAATTTCGAATTGGCGGGCTAGATGAATAGGGTCTTGGTTTTGGCTCATAGGTTTATCAGGTCTGTTGGTATGAGACAAATGTATGTAAATAATTCAACAATACTAAGAAGCCAAGATTAGTATGCGAAAAAGGAAACTAAAAAAACGACTTCAAGTTCTGTGTTTTTATGAACTCTTAACTGTGAAAAGGAAAAAAATAGTGACGCTATCCAGTAGGGATGGCGTCACTATTCGAGTGAGATGGTGACGGTATACCAATGTGATACCGTCACTATTTTTAGATATGTATTTTACCAGTTTCTTTTCACTGTGCGGTAACCGTAGCCGATAATTACAAGAAAACAGATGAACGGAAGAATAAATGAAACATTGACAGCCGGTAACCACGCTATTTGTTCCAAATCAATGATGCTTGCCTGTAGCGGTGGAAGAACAGAACCTCCCAGGATAGCCATAATAAGGCCGGCAGCTCCGAACTTCGCATCATCTCCCATACCTTTCAAGGCAATACCGTAGATGGTAGGGAACATCAATGACATACAAGCCGATACTGCTACCAGACAATACATTCCGAAGATATTTTGAAGGAAGATTACACCTAAAGTGAAAATACCTCCAAAGATAGCAAGAATCATCAGCAATTTACCCGCATTGAGATAGCGCAGAATGAACGTACAGATAAAACGGCTAATACAGAATATCACCATTGCTATGATATTATATTGTTGAGATAGTACTTCCGCACTTTTCTCGTCCATACCTTGTGACATGAACAAGCGTGTTCCATACTGAATGATGAAAGTCCAGCACATAATTTGTGCACCTACATAGAAAAATTGGGCAATCACACCTTCACGATAA
>ERZ779922.1096-NODE-1096-length-20213-cov-6.023266_pt1 | contig 20213 bp, 16 predicted proteins | sample MGYA00511544_ERZ779922 | MGnify/ENA primary metagenome ERZ779922 (study PRJEB29588, sample SAMEA2154516) | human gut metagenome | biome: human gut; feature: human-associated habitat; material: faeces | place: Denmark | collected 2008/2010 ... | reverse complement strand
GACGCTCGAACGCACGGGTGTGCGTCCGTCGCTCGACGTGAACGGCATCTGGGGTGGCTATACGGGCGAGGGAACCAAGACCGTGATTCCGTCGAAGGCCTCGGCCAAGATCTCGATGCGGCTGGTGCCCAACCAGGACTACCGCAAGATCTCGAAGCTCTTCGAGAAGCATTTCCGCAAGATCGCCCCGAAGAGCGTGAAGGTCACCGTCCGATCGCTCCATGGCGGCATGCCCTACGTCGCACCGACCGACATGCCGGCCTACAAGGCTGCGGCGAAGGCCATCGAGACGACCTTCGGCTGCAAGCCCCTGCCCTTCTACTCCGGAGGGTCGATTCCGATCATCAGCGGTTTCGAGTCGATTCTCGGCATCAAGTCGCTGCTCATCGGCTTCGGACTGGCCGAGGATGCGATCCACTCGCCCAACGAGAGCTACGGACTCGAACAGTTCCGCCGCGGGTTGGAGACGATCCCCTATTTCTACAAGTATTTCGCCGAAAGCAAATAGGGACGACCGGACGATGGTTGCAGAGGAGCAGAAACGCGAACTGCTGGAGTTTGCCGTGCAGATGGCCCGCCGGGTCGGGGCGATCCACCTCGAGTGGTTTCGCCGCAGCGACCTCGAGATCGGGACCAAGTCCAATGAGTTCGATGTCGTGACGCGCGCCGACCGCGAGAGCGAGGCCTGCATTGCGCGCATGGTGGCCGAGCGCTACCCTTCGCATGCCCTGCTTGGCGAGGAGGGCGGCCGTCGGGGCGATGCCACGAGCGACTGGCTCTGGGTGGTCGATCCGCTCGACGGGACGACCAACTACAGCCAGGGACTGCCGGTTTTTGCCGTTTCGATCGGGCTTCGTTTTCGGGGCGAGCCGGTCGTCGGGGTGGTCTATGCACCCTGGCTCGACGAGCTCTTCACGGCCGTGCGCGGCGGCGGGGCGTTCCGCTCCTGCCGCGGCGGCATGCCGCAGCCGATCCGGGTCGGCGGTAAGGAGCGTCTGGGTGAGGCGGTGGTTGCGACGGGATTTCCCTACGACAAGGACCGCGACCCGGACAACAATACCGACAACGTCGTGCGGATCCTCCCCCACGTGCGGGGACTGCGCCGCTTCGGGGCTGCGGCCTACGACCTGTGCAGCGTGGCTGCCGGGACGATGGACGGCTATTGGGAGCTCGCGCTGCACGAGTGGGACGTCTGTGCCGGCGAGTTGATCGTGCAGGAGGCCGGAGGCGTCGTGCAGGCGCTGCGGCAGGATCGCGGGGTCTCGATCGTGGCCGGGAATGCGGCGATCGTGGCCGCCATCCGGGAGTATGTGCGATAACACCCCCGACGAGTCCGGAGCGATGCCGGAGACCCGAAGGGAGAGGAAGACCCCGGACTGCAGCGGCTCCTAATGTCCGCTGTGGGAGAAGATGTCCGGGTAGCTGCGGAGCATGAAAAATCCGCAACCCGTGTGGGGGTTGCGGATTTTTTGTGTGCGGAGCCGGGTCTCTGTGTGTCTGTCCGGAGCTCTGCCGGAGGAGCGGATCTTCTCTCCCGTACCCGGGGCGTCGCACCGCAGCGGATTCAGCGCATCTCCTCGTAGGCGTAGGCGACTGCGCGGTTGAGCTGCGCAACGAAGGGCTGCGTGCGCCGGAACTCCCCGACGGCGTATTCGAGCAACGCATCGGTATCCGGAAGCACCTCTCCGGGAATCGGCTTCTCGATCCCGAAGCTCTTCAGCTTCAACAGTTCGGCATACTCGCTGCCGGCGGCAAATCCGGAGGGGATTCGCTTGAGGCTCTCCGAGGTGTCGAGACGGAATCCGTCCGCCCTGCCGATGGCGCGGGTCAGTTCGTCGCCGTGGTCGAGGATCTCCTCGCGGACCGAGCGCAGGACGTGCGGCTCGGGGCAATAGAGTCCGGCGGCCAGCAGGCTGCCGCCCAGCATGCCGTCGCATGAGGGTTCGAGGTGGAGGTAGTAGCCGGCGAATCCCGACTTCTTGCCGCGCGGCGCGACAAAGGCCCCCACGTGGGTCTTGTAGGGGGTCTTGTCGGCCGAGAAGCGTGTGTCGCGGGCGATCCGGTAGGTGCAGTCCTGCGGGCGCAGCCCCCGGACCGAAGGGTCGAAGGTCGCAATGCCGGCGATCAGCCGTTCGGTGAAGGCGGCGAAACGACGCTTCGCGCGGGTCCATTCGTCGCGGTGGGCGTCGAACCATTCGCGGTCGTTGTGGTCGTGCAGCCGGCGCAGGAATCCGAGAATCTCCTCCATGTCGTTCGGGTTTCAGGCCCTTACCACGCGAAGAGCGGGTAGTCGGCCATCAGGGCGTTTACGTCGCGGCGTACGGCGGCGATGTTCTCCTCGTTCTCGGGATCGCACAGCACGCGGTCGATCAGGCCGACGATGTAATCCATCTTGTCCTCCTTCAGGCCGCGGGTGGTGATGGCCGGCGTTCCGAAGCGCAGGCCCGACGTCTGGAACGGCGAGCGGCTGTCGAACGGCACCATGTTCTTGTTGGTGGTGATGTCGGCGCGAACCAGGCTCTTCTCGGCCTGCTTGCCCGTCAGCTCGGGGAACTTCGTGCGCAGATCGACCAGCATCAGGTGGTTGTCCGTGCCGCCCGAGACGATCTTGTAGCCGCGGCGGGTGAAGGCCTCGGCCATGGCGCGGGCGTTCTTCTGCACCTGCGTCTGATACTCCCGGTAGCTGGGTTCGAGCGCCTCGCCGAAAGCCACGGCCTTGGCGGCGATGACGTGCTCGAGGGGGCCGCCCTGAATGCCCGGGAAGACGGCCGAATTGAGGATCTGCGACATCATCTTGACGGCGCCCTTGGGCGTGGTGAGGCCCCACGGGTTCTCGAAGTCCTTGCCCATGAGGATGATGCCGCCGCGCGGGCCGCGCAGGGTCTTGTGCGTGGTCGAGGTGACGATGTGGGCGTACTTGACGGGGTTCTCCAGCAGGCCCGCGGCGATCAGGCCGGCCGTGTGGGCCATATCGACCAGCAGCAGCGCCCCCACCTTGTCGGCGATCGCGCGCATGCGCTTGTAGTCCCACTCGCGCGAGTAGGCCGAAGCGCCGCCGACGATCAGCTTCGGGCGGCACTCCTCGGCCAGGCGCTCCATGGCGTCATAGTCGATCGTGCCGGTGGCCTCGTCGAGCTTGTAGCCCACGGCCTTGAAGTATTTGCCCGACATGTTTACCGGCGAACCGTGCGAGAGGTGGCCGCCGTGTGCCAGGTCGAGACCCATGAAGGTGTCGCCCGGCTGCAGGCAGGCGAAGAAGACCGCCATGTTGGCCTGGGCGCCCGAGTGGGGCTGTACGTTGGCGTACTCCGCGCCGTAGAGCTGGCAGACGCGCTCGATGGCCAACGACTCGACCTGGTCCACCACCTCGCAGCCGCCGTAGTAGCGGGCGGCGGGATAGCCCTCGGCATACTTGTTCGTGAGGACCGAGCCCATGGCCTCCATGACCTGGTCGCTGACGAAGTTCTCCGATGCGATGAGTTCGATGCCATGCGTCTGACGGCTGCGCTCGGCGGCGATCAGATCGAAAATCCGGGTGTCTCTTTTCATATTGCAGGTATTTTGTGAATTTTCGCTTACAGAGTGTAAAGATAGGAATATTTACCGAAAAACCGCACCCGAAGCGGAAATAAAAAATATCGGGCTGCCCTGCCGGAACCGGATTGGGGGGGGCGGCAACTGCGGCGGCGGATGCAAAAAAAGGGAGAGTCGGAGAGCGGTTCGGAAATTTTTCGTACCTTTGTTCGGATTTTTTATCCGGATGAGGAACTTATCGTAACATCTAATACATTCACGACTATGAAATTACTCGAAGGAAAAGTTGCCGTCGTAACGGGCGCCGCCCGCGGTATCGGCAAGGCCATCGCGCTGCAGTTCGCCAAGGAGGGTGCCAACGTCGCCTTCACCGATCTGGCCATCGATGAGAACGGAAAGGCCACCGAGGCCGAGATTGCCGCACTCGGCGTCAAGGCCAAGGGTTACGCCTCGAATGCCGCCGATTTCGAACAGACCCACAAGGTCGTCGAGGAGATCGTCAAGGAGTTCGGCCGCATTGACATCCTGGTGAACAACGCCGGAATCACGAAGGACGGTCTGATGATGCGCATGTCCGAGGCCCAGTGGGACGCCGTGCTGACGGTGAATCTCAAGTCGGCGTTCAACTTCATCCATGCCGTCGTACCCGTCATGGCACGCCAGAAGAGCGGCTCGATCATCAACATGTCGTCGGTCGTGGGCGTCAGCGGCAACGCCGGACAGTGCAACTACTCGGCTTCGAAGGCCGGTATGATCGGTCTGGCGAAGTCGATCGCCAAGGAGATGGGGCCCCGCGGCATCCGCGCCAACTGCATTGCCCCGGGATTCATCATCACCGACATGACCAACCAGCTCTCGGACGAGGTGCGCGAGGCGTGGTGCAAGCAGATTCCGCTGCGTCGCGGCGGTACGCCCGAGGATGTGGCCAAGGTGGCGCTGTTCCTCGCATCGGACCTCTCGTCGTATGTCAGCGGACAGGTGATCCACTGCTGCGGCGCCATGAACTGCTAAGCGGCGCGGTGACGGCCGGGGAAGCCCGGCGTGCCGCAGGCGCCAGGCCGCAGACGGGGTGTCGTCCGAAGCGGTTCGGGTGCCGCCCGAAAGAGAAAGAGGAGCTGTCCGGATGGTCCGGGCGGCTCCTCTTTGTGTCGGATCGGGTGCAGGCTCCGCCTCCGGAGCCTGCCGGCCGGACAACGGGCGGTTTGCGGATGGCAAAAAAATCGTATATTTGCCCTCATGAAACGAATGCTTACGTTGCTGGCGGTCCTGACCGCCCTCTGCGGCCGCGCACAAGAGGCCGTGCTCCCGAATCCCGATGCCAAGTCGATGGCCATGGGCGGAGTCGCCATGACGACCCTTTCGGGTTCGCACGCCATCTACGGCAATTCGGCGACGGCCGTCTTCTCGATGATGCCGTCGCAGATCTCCTCGTCCTACTACGGGCAGGGCGATTTCGACAGTTATGCCGTGTCGGGGTATTGGCGCTTCGACGTGTGCAACCTCGTGCAGGCGGGCTGGCGACAGTATCTCCGCGAGCGGGGCAACAGCGACATGGCGGTCGATCTGGGCTATTCGCGGCGGATCGGCGAGCGCTGGGCCCTGGGTCTCGTGGGGCGCTACGTGCATCTTTCGCGCCCCGACGGCTCGGCCGATGCACTGGCGGCCGATGTGAGCGCCGCCTACATGCTGCCGCTCGATCTGGGCAGCTACTCGACCTTCCGGGCCGGTGCGAAACTGGGCAATCTGGGCGGCTATCTGGACGGCGTCGGGCGTTCGCTGCCGATGGATCTCACCATCGGCGCCGCACTCGACACCTACCTCTCGGACGCCCACGAGATCACGGTGGGGACCGACCTCGGCTACTATTTCTCGCCGGGCAGCGTGCGGGGATTTCAGATGGCGGTCGGTGCCGAGTACAACCTCATGCAGCTGCTGCAGGTGCGGGGCGGTTACCATTTCGGCGAACGGCGCGTCTACTACCCGAGCCACTGGTCCGTCGGCATGGGGGCGCGGTTCCTCCACCTGCGGCTCGATTTCGCCTACCTGATCGCCGACCGCGATACGCCGCTGCACAACACCTACAGCATCAGCTTCGGCCTCGACTTCTGATCCTTCCGGTGTCGGCCCTCGGCTGTTGCCGCGACTGAAAAAGGGCGTCCTCTTCCATGCGGAGGACGCCCTTTCCGTATCCGGACCGCCTCTTTGCAAACTCCGTTCCGGGACCTCAGCCCCGCTCTGCGGCGAAGTGCTCGAGAATCCCCTCGCAGCCGTCCTCGAGCAGGTCGAGCACCAGCTCGAAACCCTCGTGCCCCTCGTAGTAGGGATCGGGGACGTAGCTGCGGTCGGGATGGCGGCGGCAGAACTCCATCATGCGGTAGATCCGCTGCGCTGCGGCCCGCGACGGGGCCAGCCGGTGCAGCGCTTCGTAGTTCATGTCGTCCATGACCACCAGGGCGTCGAAGCGTTCGAAGTCCTCCTCGCGAACCTGCCGCGCGCGGTGGGTCAGGTCGTAGCCGCGGGCTGCGGCCGCACGGCGCATCCGCGGGTCGGGAAGGTCGCCCGCATGTCCGCCGTAGGTGCCGGCCGAATCGACCGTGAACCGGTCGGAGACTCCCCTTCGCTGCGCCATGCTGCGCAGGATGCCCTCGGCTGCCGGGGAGCGGCAGATGTTGCCGAGGCATACGAACAGAATCCTTGTCTTGTTTTCCATGGCGGCAAAGATACGAAAAATCGTGGAATCGGGAGGCTCGCGCCGCCACATGAAAAGGCCTGCAGCCCGCCCCGGGGCCGTTGCCTTCAGCCTTCCGGTGCAAGAATGCGAACGTTCGGAACAATAAAAGCATACGGTACGGTCCGGATATTCGGAGTTTTATCGTATCTTTGCCCCGATTTTGTAGAAACAAGAAAAGGTAAAAACCATGAAACTGCAAACGATCATTTTGCTCGCCGCCTGCGCACTGACGGTATCGGCGGCCCGGGCACAGGAGGGGCTGCCCCGCAAGGTGGAGAATGTCAAACTCCTCGATCTCGAGGGAAACGCCGCCAAGCTCCCCTATTTCGGAGAGAAGAATCTGATGATTTTCTATGTCGATCCCGACCGGCACAAGCAGAACGAGGATTTCACCATCGAACTCGAGCAGAACCACCGTGCCGACAGCGAGAACATATATGGTTTCGGCGTGATGAACCTCAAGGATGCTCCCATGATCCCCAACGGCATGGCCCGCAACATGGCCCGCAAGCGTACCGAGAAGAACGGCGCCACGGTGCTGGCCGACCAGGAGCGGATGCTGAGCACGGCATGGGGGCTGGGCGACTGCAACAACAAGTTCGTGCTGATGTTCGTAAACAAGGAGGGCGAGCTGGTTTTCCTGCGCAAGGGCGAATTGTCCGAAGCCGACAAGCAGGCGTTCTACAAGGTTCTTGACCAGTATCGGTAACGGATGGTGCGCAGACTTGCCGTTCTATGCCTTGCGTGGGTGAGCCTTGCACTCCCCGGCCAGGCGCAGGAGCGCTCGTTCATCTCGGGCGACGACACGCTGCACTACGTCTATACGCCCCTGCCGGTGGACAGCACCGCCGCGGCGGGCGATGCCCGGCAGCGCCGGGATCCCTTCTTCCGCCGGCTGGTGAAGTATTTCGAGGGATCGAACGTCGATCGGACGTTCGAGAAGAAGATCGACTTCACCTTTGCCGGAGGCCCCAGCTACTCGAAGACGACCAGCCTCGGCATCGGCCTGCTTGCCGCGGGCCTCTACCGGCTGGATCGCACCGATTCGGTCACGGCGCCCTCCGACGTCTCGCTCTTCGCCAACGTCTCCATCTCGGGTGTCTACGCCGTGGGTGTCACAGGCAATACGATCTTCTCGCAGGACCGCCGGCGGCTGAACTATACGGTGATGTTCTCCTCGACGCCCCGTGACATGTGGGGTGTGGGATACAATGCCGGACGATACAACAAGCCGGTCTCCTATACCGAGAAGCACTATCTGGTGGAGGCCAACTACCTCTACCGCATCCTGCCGAAGACCTATGTCGGGACGGTGCTGAGTTTCGAACATACCGCCGGGAAGGGATTTTCGGACCTCACCTACCTCCAGGGTGAAAAAACACACTATACGGCCACGGGACTGGGTGTGATTGTCGAGTACGACTCGCGCGACTTCATCCCCAATCCGTTCCGGGGCATCTACCTCAGTTTCCAGGAGCGGATCTTCCCCAAGGGGCTGGGCAATTGCGACAAGACGCTGTGGCGGACTATGTTCAAGGCCAATGCCTATCAGCGGGTGTGGAAGGACTGCATCCTTGCGGCCGACCTCTATGCCGTATTCAACAGCGAGGGCACGCCGTGGCCGATGCTCGCCCGTCTGGGCGACAACCAGCGGATGCGCGGGTACTATCAGGGCCGCTATGCCGACAACAGCATGATCACCATGCAGGTCGAACTGCGGCAGCGCGTCTGGCGGCGGATCGGCTGCACGGTCTGGGGCGGTGCGGGCAACGTCTTCTCTTCGCTCGACCGCTTTGACTGGTCGCATACGCTGCCCAACTACGGCCTCGGCCTGCGCTGGGAACTCAAGAAACGAGTCAATGTGCGCCTCGACTACGGCTTCGGCAAGGATACGAGCAGTTTCCTGCTGAGCGTCAATGAGGCGTTTTAACCAAACGACGGATTATGAATGCTGATCCCGACAAGAAACTCCGACGCCGCACGGTCAAGACCCGCAGCCGTTTCACGACGCTGCTGACGGTCTATTTCTTTGCGGCGCTGATCATCCCCAACTGCGTGTTGGCCAACACGGAGCCCTATTCGGTGTGGACTGTCGAGGCGCTGATCCTCATGCCGCTGGGCTTCTACATGATGTGGAGCGTGGCGTTGCGCCGCTCGGGCGTGATGATCTGGCTCGCCTTTCCGTTCATCTTCTTCTGTGCCTTCCAGATCGTGCTGCTCTACCTGTTCGGCAACTCGATCATCGCCACCGACATGTTCACCAACGTCCTGACGACCAATCCGGGCGAGGCGGGCGAGTTGCTCGGCAACATCTACCCTTCGGTGATTCTGGTGTGCGTGCTCTACCTTCCGCTGCTGTGGTTTGCGGCTCGTGAGATCGCCCACAAGCGCTACATCACGCGCACGACGCGCATGAATGTCGGACTGACCGGTGCGGCGATCTTCTCGGTCGGCCTGCTGGCCCTCTGGCCGGCATACAGCGTCAGCGAGGAGAAGCATGTACTCCGCGATGAGATCTTCCCGGTGAACGTCTTCTATAACCTCGGGTTGAGCGGCTCGGAGTTCCGCAAGACGCACCATTTCGAACGGACGTCGCGCGATTTCCGTTTCGAGGCCCGCCGCACGGCCGAGGCTCCGGGGCGCGAAGTCTACCTCTACATCATCGGTGAGGCGGCGCGGGCGATGAACTGGCAGCTCTACGGGTATGACCGGGAGACCAATCCCGAACTCTCGCAGGTCGATGATCTGGTGGTTTTCCGTGATGTGCTCACGCAGAGCAATACCACGCACAAGAGCGTGCCGCTGATCCTCTCGTCGGTCAATACCGACGAGCATGAGGAGCTCTACCGCCGCAAGGGCCTTCCGGCCCTGTTCAACGAGGCCGGGTTCGAGACCTGGTTCATCTCCAACCAGTCGCGGCAGGGGGCCATGATCGACAACCTCGCGCACGATGCGCAGCATCTGATCTACATCCGTTCGCCGCGCTACGACATGCAGTTGCTCGACGAGGTGCGCAAGGTGCTCGAGCGGAGCCGGTCGCAGAAGATTCTGCTGATTCTCCACTGCTACGGCTCGCACTTCAGCTACCACCAGCGCTATCCCCGGGAGTTCGCCCATTTCAAGCCCGACGATGATGTGGCGATCGCCGCCCAGCACCGGCAGATGCTGGTCAATGCCTACGACAACTCGATCCGCTATACGGACCACTTCCTGGCCCGAACGATCGATTATCTCCGTTCGCTCGACGACACTTCGTCGGCGCTGCTCTACTGCGCCGACCACGGCGAGGACCTGATCGACGACCGGAGGGAGCGCTTCCTGCACGCTTCGCCCACGACGACCGCCTACCAGCTCTATGTCGCGTCGCTGGCCTGGTTCTCGGAGCGTTACCGTGAGCGGTTCCCCGAGAAGGTCGCGGCGGCCGAGGCCAACGAGGCGGCACCGGCCACGACCCACGCTCTGTTCCACACGATGGCCGACATGGCCTCGATCGAAGGGCGCTGCCTGTCGAAGGAGGCGTCGTTGGTCAGCCCGGAGTATGACCGCACGGCCCCGCGCCGCTACCTGAACGACCACAACGAGGCGGTCCCCTATCGCAAGACGGGGCTGCTTCCCGAAGACATGGAGGTCTTCCGCCGGTACGGTATCTCGCTCTGACGGACCCTTCGCAGGGACGCTTTGCGCGGATGCCGCGCAGGCCGGAGCCGGCAGCCGCACCTTCGGCCCGGACTGCCGGGAGCAAGAAGGGCGTGCATGAAAATACCGCCGCTGTGATTCCCGTAAGGAAGAGCAGCGGCGGTGTCGTATTCCGGGTGCCCGCTCCGGGCTATTCGAGGAAGACGATTTTCGAGGTATCGCGTTCTTTCGGTGCGGGTGATTCGGCCGGATAACCCAGGGCGATGGCGTAGAGCAGGCGGTGCGTGGCGGGCAGGTCGAGGCGGCGGAGGAAGGGGGCTCCGTCGGGCGAATTGAGGAAGCGGGCAATGCCGCCCAGGCAGCATGTCCCGAGTCCCATCGAGTGGGCCGCGAGCATCACGTTGCCGCCCCACAGGCCGCAATCGACCTGCGAGAGGTCGTAGCTTTCGTCGCAGGCCACGAAGAGGACGACCGGGGCCCGATAGGCTGCCGGGCGGGGGGGTGCCACCGTGCCTTCCTCCCGGTTCGAGGCGGCTCCGTAGAGGCTGTCGAGCTCGGCCAGCAGACGGGGACTGTCGGCCACGCGGATCTGCCACGATTCGCGCCCCTGTCCGTTGGGAGCCCAGATGCCGCACTCGAGGATGCGTCGCAGCGTGTCACGCCCCACGCGGGCGGAGCTGTAGCGGCGGATGCTGCGGCGCGAGCGGATCGTCTCGACGACGGCATCCGATGTCGCACGGCCGTCCGTTTCGATCGTCCTGCCGTCCGGTGCCGGACTGCAGCTGCAGAGTACGGCTGCACAACCCGCTGCGGCGACCCGTTTCCATATGGATCCTGTTTTCATTTTTCTTCGGTAGTTTGTTCCGCATGACAAAGGCCGTCCTTGTTTCAAGGGCGGCCTTTGTCGTTCGGATGATGAGGTTCTTATTTGGCTGCCTCTACGGATACCTTGCGGAACTCCTTCATCAGCTTCGAAATCTCGAGCGCGGATTTGCGGGCACGCGTGCCGGCCGCCTTGTTGCCTTTCTCGACCTGTGCAGCGGCGTTGGCTGCGAATACCTCGAACTCGGCGTTGATCTTTTCTACTAACTCTTTCATAATTTAAAAACGGTATTTTTTGGGTTTGTTATCATCGCAAAGATATAAAAATAATCTAAACTCCGCCGTCGGAGGTGTGAAAAAATAGGTTTTTTATACCAAAATATTCGTAATGAACGGGTAGCGGTACGTTTTTTGTCGTTTTCGGGGCATCAAAAACCGTAATTATGCAACGTCTTTTCATGCTTTCCGGTCTTGCGGTGTGCCTTCTCGGAGGCTGTCGGCCGGCTTCTGATACTTCGGACCGGAAGCCTTCCTTACAGATCGAAACATTCCGCGCCCGAATCGACAGCGTGCCGAACCGCATGGGCTTCATCGGTTACCTTTCGAGCAATTTCGATGCCGTGATCCAACCCCGCGTGAACGGGTTCCTCGCCTCACGCCACTTTTCGAGCGGCATGCCCGTGCGGCGCGGGCAGCTGCTCTTCCGCATCGACCCCGAGCAGCTCTCGACCTCGATGCTGGCGGCCGAGGCCCAACTCGAATCGGCGCGCGCACAGGCCGTCGAAGCCCGTAACAATTACGAACGGGCCGTGCCGCTGGCGCGGATCAATGCCATCAGCCAGTCGCAGCTCGACCAGTATACGGCACAGTACCGTGCGGCCGAGGCTGCGGTGCGCTCGGCCGAGCAGGCGCTGCGCAATGCGTCGCTCAACGTCGGCTATACGGAGCTGCGCTCGCCGATCGACGGCATCGCCGCGCATGCCGAGGCGCACGTGGGTGACTATGTCGGACCGGGCACGCAGTTCAACGTGCTGACCACGGTGTCGAACACCGATACGGTGTCGGTCGATGTGGCCATTCCGATGTCGCAGTATCTGCGGATCGCCGGTAACCGCACGCCGCTGGCCGACAACGGGGGGCTGTTGTCGGACATCCGCCTGACGCTAGCTGACGGAACGCGCTATCCCCTGCCGGGATGTTACAGCTACACGCGGCGCGACGTCTCCAGTACGGCGGGGACCATCGTCCTTGTCGTGGCCTTCCCCAATCCCGACGGACGTCTCAAACCCGGGCAGTTCGCCCGCGTGGAGGCCAACGTCGGCCCGGTGCTTCCGTACGTCGTCGTGCCGCAGCGGTGTGTTTCGCAGTCGCAGAACCTCGCCTCGGTATGGGTCGTTGCCGAGGACGGTACGGTCTCCTACCGCAGGGTGACCCCCGGACCTGTCTACGGCGGGATGTGGTGCATCGCCGAGGGGCTCGAGGCCGGCGAGACGGTCGCCGCCAGCGGGCTTCAGAAACTGCACGACGGAGACAAGGTCTCTCTGCCGAAATCGTAAGCCATGGAACGCTTCTTCATCACCCGGCCGATCTTCGCCATCTCGCTGGCGATCGTTATCGTGCTCCTCGGAACGGTCTCCGTCGGGGAGCTCCCCGTCGAGCAGTATCCCGACATCACGCCGCCCGTGGTCGAGGTCACGGCCTCCTATGCCGGGGCCGATGCCGAGACGGTAAACAACGCCGTGGCCACGCCCCTGGCCCAGTCGGTCATGGGGGTCAGCGACATGCTCTACATGCAGTCCACGTCGGCCAACGACGGTTCGATGACCCTTCAGGTGACCTTCGATATCGGCTCCGATCCCGACATGGACGCCATCTTCACGCAGAACAACGTGGCCTCGGCCACCGCACAGCTTCCGGCGGTGGTCACGCAACAGGGGGTCGTGACGCGCAAGACGATGACCGGATTCCTGATGGTCTACTCGCTGCACAGCGACGGGCGCTACGACGACGAGTATCTGTCGAACTACGCCTACATCAACCTCCAGAACGAACTGCTGAAGATCGACGGCGTGGGCAAGATTTCGATCATGGGGGCCGGTGAATATGCCATGCGCATCTGGCTGCGCCCCGACGTGCTGAAGTATTACGGCATCCCCGTGAGCGAGGTGACGGCCGCCGTCGAACGGCAGGCGGGCATCTACCCTGCCGGTCAGTTCGGGGCCGAACCGGCTCCTAAGGGGACGACCTATACCTATACGGTGACCCTTCCGCCGCAGATCGCCACGGCCGAGGAGTTCGGCGCGATCGTCGTGCGGACCACCCCGACGGGCGAGCAGATTCGCCTGCGCGACCTGGCCGACGTGTCGCTCGGCAGCCAGACCTACGGGGTCAGCTCGCGTTTCGAGGGCGACCCTACGGCGCTGCTGGTGGTCTACCAGCAGCCCGGGAGCAACGCCGTGGCCGTGGGCAATGCCGTGAAGGCCACTGTCGCGCGTCTCTCGGAGCGCTTCCCCGAGGGGATCGAGGCCACGGTCATGGTGGACGGCACGCAGAGCATCGGCGCCGGCATCCGCGACATCTTCCACACGCTGATCATCGCCCTGCTGCTGGTCGTGGCCATCATCTACCTCTTCATCCAGGACTGGCGTGCGACGGTCATCCCGCTCGTGGCTATTCCTGTCTCGCTCATCGGCGCCTTCGCGCTCTTCCCGCTGCTCGGCTTCTCGATCAACATCATCTCGCTGCTGGGACTGGTGCTGGCGATTGGCCTGGTGGTCGATGACGCCATCGTCGTGGTCGAGGCCGTGCAGGTGAACATCGCCCGGGGCATGGCCCCGCCCGATGCTACGGCCGAGGCGATGCGCAATGTCGCTTCGCCGATCATCGCCACGACCGTCGTGCTGCTGGCCGTCTTCATCCCCGTGTCGTTCACCGGAGGCATTACCGGACGCCTCTTCCAGCAGTTCTCGGTGACGATCGCCGTCTCGGTGGCCATCTCGTCGTTCAACGCCCTGACCCTTTCACCGGCGCTCTGCGCCCTGCTGCTGCGCCGCCGGGATGCACCGCAGCGGGGCTTCTTCGCGGCCTTCAACCGCTGGTTCGACCGCCTGACGATGCGCTATGCGGCCTTCACGCCAGCGCTCGTGCGGCACGTCGTGCGCACGGCGCTCTTCGTGGCCGTGGTCTCGGCGGCGATCCTGCTCGTGTGGCGCCGCCTTCCGGCGGGTTTCCTTCCCGAGGAGGACCAGGGCTACGTCATGGTGATGGTCTCGATGCCGCCCGCCTCGTCGCTGCAGATGACCCGCGAGGCGATGACGGCGGCCGACCGGACGATCCGCTCGCTGCCCGAGGTCGAATCTACCTCCTTTGCCGCGGGATTCGACATGATGGCCGGCATCGCCTCGACTTCGAGCGGCGTCGTCTTCGTCAAGCTGGTCGATTACGCCGACCGCAGGCTCTCGGCCGCAAGGATCGCCCGCGAACTTACCGGCGCGCTTTACACGGCCGTCCCCGAGGCGCAGTGCTATGCCTTCATCCCGCCGGCCATTCCGGGGCTGGGCGTCACGTCGGGCATCACGCTCGAGGTGCAGGACCTCGAAGGGCGCGGGACCGGATACCTGCTCGATGCGGCCGGGCGCCTGATGGATTCGCTGCAGCGCATCCCGTCGATCGCCTCGGTGACCACGCCGTTCGATGCCGGGGTACCCCAGCGGCGGCTGCGTATCGACCGCGAGCGGGCCCTGGCTGCCGGGGTCGATCTCGGCACGCTCTACAACGAGCTGACGGCGCTTCTGGGCGGCGCCTACATCAACAACTTCACCCGCTTCGGCAAGCTCTACCAGACCTACCTGCAGGCGGCGCCCGAATACCGCCGCGACCGGCATTCGCTCGACTGCTACTACGTCACGACCTCTTCGGGCGAGAGCATCCCGGTGGCGTCGCTGGCCGAGGTGACCGACACGGTCGGGACGGCCTACGTCTCTCAGTTCAACCTCTACCGTTCGGTTTCGCTGACCGTGACGCCCGCGGCACGCGCCTCGACGACCGACGTGATGCGCACGATCGAACGCACGGCGGCGGCCGTGCTGCCCTCCGATGTGGGGATGGCCTGGAGTGGGCTCTCCTACCAGGAGGCCAAGGCCTCGAAATCGGGAGCTGCGGTCTATGCGCTGGCGATCGCCTTCGCCTTTCTGGCGCTGGCGGCCCTCTACGAGTCGTGGGGGCTGCCGCTGGCGATCATGCTGAGCGTGCCGGCGGCCGTGCTCGGCGCCCTGCTCTTCACCGGAGGCATGCACCTGTTCGACCCGCTCTACGTGAACGACGTCTACCTGCAGATCTCGCTGGTGATGCTCATCGGGCTGGCCGCCAAGAACGCCATCCTCGTCGTGGAGTATGCCGACCGGCTCTTCCGCGAGCAGGGAATGTCGCTCATGGATGCCGCGGTCGGTGCGGCCCGCATCCGCCTGCGCCCGATCTTCATGACCGCCTTCTCGTTCATCCTCGGCGTGCTGCCGCTTGTCTTCGCCAGCGGAGTCTACGCCACGGCGCGCAACATCATGGGTATGGCGCTCATCGGCGGCATGCTTTTCGCCACGCTGCTGGGCATTTTCCTCTATCCGGCGCTCTATTACCTTGTTGGGCGCGTGGGCGGTTTCGAACGCCGCCGCGAACGTCAGAAAACGAACGTACAGCCATGAAACGCCTGCTCTTGACAACGGCCGCCGTGCTGGCGGTCCTCTCTTCGTGCTCCCCGCGTCTCTATCCGCCCGAGGTGGAGACCCCCGGCCATTACCTCCATGCGGCGGGGTTCCCGCAGGACTCCGCCGGCCTCGGCGAGCGGTGGTGGGAGCTTTTCGGCGACCGGACGCTCGACACGCTGGTCGGATATGCCCTGGCCAACAGTCCCGATCTGGCGGCCGCCGCCGCTCGGGTCGAACAGGCGCAGGCCCGGCTGGGGGTCGTGCGGGCGCAGTACCTGCCGCAGGTGGGACTGGGGATCGATGCTTCGGGCGACCATACCTCCCGGACAGGCATCGTACAGTCGTATGCCGTCGAGCCGACGCTCTCGTGGGAGGTGTCGCTCTTCGGAGCCCTGAGGCATACGAAACAGGCGGCACGCGCCGGGATCGCCTCGGCACAGTGGTCGCTGCGGGGCGTGCGGCTGGCGCTGGCGGCCCAGGTCGCCACGGGCTATTTCACGCTGCTCGAAGCCGAACGCAACCTGTCCATCGCCCGTGAGACGCTACGGCTGAGACGCGAACAGGCGGCGCTCATCGACTCGATGTTCCGTTACGGCATGTCGGACGGCGTGGCGCTTGAGCAGGCCCGGAGTCTGGTCCATACGGCCGAGGCCGATCTCCCGCAATACCTGCGGGCCGTCGAGCAGACGCGGCTGACGCTTGCGGCGCTGCTGGGTAATCCGCCGGGCGTACTGCCCGGCGACGGCGACGGGCGGATGCTGCGCATCGACCGCTATCCGGAGGAGATTCCCGTGGGACTTCCCTCGGAGCTGCTCGAACGGCGCCCCGACATCATGGAGGCCCGCTTCACCCTGCGGCAGGCGGCCGCCCAGGCCGGTGTGGCCCGTGCGGCGCGCTTCCCCTCGATCTCGCTGACGGCCCGCGGCGGCGTGGCTTCGGCGTCGATCAGCGGACTGACGGGGGCCGATCCCTGGGCGTGGTCCGCGGCGGGTTCGCTTGTCGAGCCGCTGTTCGCCTTCGGGAAGCTGCGGCGGGCCGAGCGGCTGGCCGTGGCCGAGTACGACGAGGCGGCGCGCAACTACGAGCAGACCGTCTATACGGCCTTCTCCGAGGTCGAGAAGGCGCTGGTGGCCATCGAAACCTGCCGCGAGGAGAGCTTGCGCTGCCGCGAGCTGGTTGCCGCCAACGGGCGCATCGCCGTCATGGCGCGGGCGCTCTACCGCAGCGGCCTGTCGGATTACCTCGACGTGATCGATGCCGAGCGCAACCTCTACCAGTCGCAGACACGGCTGGTGGGGCTCGTGTCGCAGCAGTACATCAACTACGTTGTGCTGTGCAAGGCGCTCGGCGGCGGGTGGGAGCGGTGACCCTTCCGGCCGGAAATATGGCGTCCCGTGCGGCGTTACCTACAAATGGGGATTGCGCATTTCGTCGCGAAATCGTATCTTTGCGGGCAAAATCGAACTGCGAAAATGCGTCTATCCGAACTGAAGACCGGCGAATCGGCAACGATCGTCAAGGTGACGGGGCACGGCGGGTTCCGCCGCCGCATCATGGAGATGGGCTTTGTGCGCGGCCAGCGTGTCGAGGTGATTCTGAACGCTCCGCTCAAGGACCCGATCGAATACAAAATCATGGGTTACGACATTTCGCTCCGGCGCAGCGAAGCCGACATGGTGGTCGTCGTCTCCGATGCCGAGGCAAGCGAGTTCCTCGCCGAGGAGCAGCGGCGCAGCGGCGAGACCTGCCGCAGGACCGAAGCCGATGCCGAGCGCGAAGCGGGCGGGGATGCGGCCGGGGAGCGCCCCTGCGCGTCGGTGGACGAGATGGTCGCCCGCACGAGCCGGACGATCTCCGTGGCGCTGGTCGGCAACCCCAACAGCGGCAAGACGTCGCTCTTCAATGCCATCTCGGGCGGCCACGAGCATGTGGGCAACTACAGCGGCGTGACGGTGGGCGCCAAGCTCGGTTTCCGCACCTACCGCGGCTACCGCTTCGAGGTGACCGACCTCCCGGGAACCTACGCCCTGACGGCCTATACGCCCGAAGAGCGTTTCGTGCGCCGCCACATCGCCGAGAAGACCCCCGATGTGATCATCAACTCGGTGGTGGCCTCGAACCTCGAGCGGAACCTCTACCTGACGACCGAGCTGATCGACATCAACCCGCGCATGGTCGTGGCGCTGAACATGTACGACGAACTGGAGCGGAGCGGCGCGAAGCTCGATTACGACAGCCTCGGACGCATGCTCGGCGTGCCGATGGTGCCCGTCGAGGCGCGCAACAACCGCGGCATTGAGGCCCTGCTCGATACGGTAATCGACGTCTTCGAGAACCGCGACGACCGCGTGCGGCACATCCACATCAACATGGGCACGGTGATCGAGGAGGGGCTGCGCCGTCTGAACGGTGCGCTGAGCGACCACCGCGGCGAGCTGCCGAAGGCCTTCCCGCCCCGCTATTATGCCATGAAGCTCCTTGAGCGCGACGGACAGGTCGAGGAGGCTTTGGGCGGCTCGCCGCATTACGGCGAGTGGATCGCGCTGCGCGACGTCGAGGCCCGCCGGATCGGCGAGGCGCTGGGCGAGGACATCGAGACGGCGTTCGCCGACCAGAAATACGGCTTCATCCAGGGGGCGCTGCGCGAGACCTACACCCCGGGGCAGCGCGAGCAGGTGACGGCCACGAGCCTCATCGACGCCTTCGTGACCCACAAGCTGTGGGGATTCCCGATCTTCTTCGCCCTCATGTGGTTCATGTTCTGGTGCACGTTCAGCCTCGGGGCCTATCCGCAGGAGTGGATCGATGCGCTGGTTGGTTGGATCGGCCGCGGCGTCGATGCCCTGCTGCCCGACGGCGCCCTGCGCGACATGCTCATCGACGGGGCGATCGGCGGCGTGGGTTCGGTGATCGTCTTCCTGCCGCAGATCATGATCCTCTACCTGTTCATTTCGTTTCTGGAGGATTCGGGTTACCTGGCCCGCGCGGCCTTCATCATGGACCGTGTGATGCACCGCATCGGCCTGCACGGCAAGTCATTCATCCCGATGATCATGGGCTTCGGCTGCAATGTCCCGGCCATCATGGCCTGCCGGACGATCGAGAGCCGCAGCAGCCGCCTGATCACCATCCTCATCACGCCGTTCATGTCGTGCAGCGCCCGGCTGCCGATCTACATCCTGCTCACCGGGACCTTCTTCCCGGGCAATTCCGGGCTGATGATGATGGCGCTCTACCTGCTGGGCATCCTCCTGGCTATCGTCACGGCGCGGCTCATGCGGCGCTTCCTCTTCCCGGTCGATGAGACCCCCTTCGTCATGGAGCTTCCGCCCTACCGCCTGCCGACCTGGAAGACGACCCTCTCGCACATGTGGGACCGCTGTGCGCAGTACCTGCGCAAGATGGGCGGCATCATCCTCATCGGATCGCTCGTCGTCTGGTTTCTGAGCTACTATCCCCGCGAGGAGGTGCGCAGCGACGGGACGACCGACTATGCCAACTCCTACCTCGGGCGGATCGGCAAGGTCTGCGAACCGGTCTTCACGCCGCTGGGGCTCAACTGGAAGTCGGGCGTGGCGCTGCTGTCGGGCGTCTCGGCCAAGGAGATTGTCGTCTCGACGCTCGGCGTGCTCTATGCCGAAGAGGTTCCGGCAACGGACGGCGAGCCTGAGACGGCCACGGCGTCGGCCCGAAGCATTGCATCGGGTGATGCAGGACAAACCGATGGCGCAGAGGCGGTTATCGGCGGAGCGGACGGACCGACGGAGATCCGCGTGGCCGACCTGTCGGAGGAGACTTCCGACGGGGAGCGCTCGCTCGGGCAGAGACTGATCGCCAGCGGCGACTTCACGCGCGCATCGGTGCTCGCCTTCCTTGCATTCATCCTGCTCTACATTCCGTGCATCGCCACGGTCGTCGCCATCGGCGCCGAGGCGGGATGGCGCTGGGCGATCGCGTCGGTTGTCTACGATACGGCCGTCGCATGGGTTGTGGCATGGGTCATCTATCACGCAGCGCTGCTGTTCTGAGGCATGGAGTGGCAGGATGTGGTCGTCTGGGGGATCGGGATCGCCGTTGCGGCGGCGGTCGCGAGGCGGCTGTGGCGGCTGTTCCGGGGCCGGAGCCGCGGCTGTGCGTCGTGCTGTACGCAAAATTGTCCCCACCGGAAGAACAAATAAGGAGTGGATACACTATCTTTGCCGCCCGAAATGCGGCACCGGACGCTCCGGAACCCGCAGAAAGGTTCCGGAGCGGCTGTTTCCGGGTGTCGGGTTCCCGCCCGCCGGACGGGGTGCCCCCGCTTCCGGACTGCCGCCGCACGCATGCAACCAGTCACACGTACCGGATATGACAGGACTTTTCTACATCCTCTTTTTCTGGCTTGCGGGCAACGCCCTGAGCCTGCTCACGGGAGGTTACGTCTCGGGGAACATCATCGGGATGATCCTCCTCTTCGCAAGCCTCTGCCTGAGGTGGGTGCCCGCCGAGCGGGTGCGTCCCGCCGCGCGCTTCCTGCTCGGAGCCATGGCCCTCTTCTTCGTGCCCTACGGCGTGGGGCTGATGGACTCCTACCGGGTCATCCTCGAAAACCTCTGGGCGATCGTCGTGTCGGGGATTGTCTCCACGGTCCTTGTGCTCTTCGTCACGGGCAAAACATTCCAGAGTCTCAACCGCCGCGCCCGCCTGCGGCACATCCGCCAACAACGCAACCATGCTTGACGCTTCGTTCCTTTCATCGGACCTTTTCCTGCTGACGCTCACCGTCGGCCTCTATTGTGTCGGCGGGGCGG
>ERZ779922.1093-NODE-1093-length-20255-cov-3.852772_pt1 | contig 20255 bp, 15 predicted proteins | sample MGYA00511544_ERZ779922 | MGnify/ENA primary metagenome ERZ779922 (study PRJEB29588, sample SAMEA2154516) | human gut metagenome | biome: human gut; feature: human-associated habitat; material: faeces | place: Denmark | collected 2008/2010 ... | reverse complement strand
TTATTATTATTAAATAGTCTATATTTTGTGCATATGAGACATATTTTCCTGCGTAAAAGACATACGCTCTTTACAACTTATAGAAAAGTCTATTAAATATTCACTTTTTCTAGAAAGCGTATACATAATTATTCATAACATGATAAAATATATTGAGTAATAGGTATGAATTATCTATGTTTCCGAAGATGAGGTGAATAAATGTGATAGAAGTAATAGAAAAAATTGGAAATATTGAAAATTTATCATTAAAAAATGAAAAGATGGAAGTTGTTGTCTCAACATTTGGCTGTACTATTATTAAGATGATTGTTGAAGATAAGAATGGAGTAAAAGGTGATGTTGTATTAGGTTATGATGACTTTAATCAATACCAGACTCTAGATGGTTATCTAGGTGCATTAGTAGGTAGAGTTGCGAATAGAATAGGAAAAGGAACATTTGAATTAAATGGTGAAACATATCATTTACCTATTAATAATGGTCCTAATAGCTTACATGGTGGTATTAAAGGATTTAGTTATCAGATCTTTGATTATGAAATCTTAGATGATTATACTATTAAGTTTACTTATCATGCAAAGGATGGAGAAGAAGGTTATCCAGGTAATATGGATTTTAGTGCTACTTATCATTTAGAGGGTACTACATTGACTATTTCTTATCATGCTACGAGTGATAAGGATACTTTAATTAATATTACTAACCATTCATATTTCAACTTATCAGGACATAAACATAATATCTATAATTACACTTTAAAGATTGATGCTGATTATTATGAACATGTAGATGCGGATGGTCTTGCTACAGGTGAAAAGGAAGCTGTAGAAGGTACTCCATTTGATTTTAGAATACCTGCAAAGATTGGTGAACGTGTAGAAGTAGATCATCCACAATTAAAACTTGGTAATGGTTTTGACCATCATTTCTTCTTTACTACAGATAAGAACCAGGTTGTATTAGAAGATGAAGAAAGTGGTAGAAGATTAACAGTATCCACAACTTTACCAGGAGCACAGATCTATACCGCAAACTATCTAGATGGACGTATTGGTAAGAATGGTGAATCTTATAATGCGAGAGATGCAGTATGTATTGAAACACAGAACTTACCAGACGCTATTCATATTGAAAAGAATCCAAGCACTATTTTAAGAAAGGGAGAAACATTTGATGCGCAGACATCTTATTGTTTAGAGGTTAAAGTGTGAAACAAAAATCAATCAAAACGTATAAAAAAAGACAAACTTAAAAACAAGTTTGAATAATTTAGTAAAAATAGAATAATTGAATATTATGGTTTACTTAATTTAGAAACATCAAAACCTGATTTCTTAAGAAACTCAATTGCTGATTCTTCTGTTAAATCTTGTTGCTTTATAGGTGGATTAGGATTTCTAAATGATTCATAATCTGAAGGATTAAATGTCTCTCCAGTAAGAATCATATGGTATATACTGACAAGCATCATTCTTGCAATTGCGATAATGGCTTTCTTGTGACCTCGTCTCTTTTTGATACGAGAATACTTAATTCCAAAATAGCCCTCCTTATCTTTGATTGCTCCAAGAGCACACTGAACTAATAAAGGTTTTAAATATTGACCTGCTTTAGAAATACGAACTGATTTTTTCTTATTAGCACTTTCGTTATTTGCAGGTGCTAATCCAGCCCAACAGGTTAGTTGTTTATCCGATTCGAATTGTTTCATATCTACTCCGATTTCTGAAATAATAAGAATTGCAGATAAAGTGCTGATACCTGGTAGTTGGGTGATGTGCATGAATTGATCGAACATTGGTGCTGCACGTTTCATCATTTCGATTTCACAGTTATTAATATGGACTTGCAATTCTTCCATATGAGTCATTGATTCATTCATTTTAAACCTTTGATCAGTTTCGATATTGCAGTGTTTAATGGAATCTAGAATCTTATCTTTATTTTTACACGATCTATGGATACATTTCAGAATTTTCTCATCTTCAATGATATCTGACTCAAGTACTTCTTTCATGATTGCTTGTGCAGACTTTCCAAACGGATCTGAAAATACAGAACCAATACCGATATTGGAAACTGTCATACAGTTTTGATATCGATTACGTTCAGAGGAACGCATTCCAACCAATTTATAGCGATAGCGAGATATTTCTCGTAAAGCTCTTATTTCTTTGGGCGGTATAAATGAAAATTTGATTAGATCATATTTAAATAAATCACAGATCCATTTTGAATCTTTCTTGTCAGTTTTCTTTCCTTTAATTGCTTTGACATATTTTGGATGAGTTAAGTAAATGTTGATTTCATCTTCTAAGATGTTGAAAATTGGAATCCAATATTTACCAGTAGATTCCATGCATGCATCAAAGCATTTGTGATTAATGAGCCACTGTTTAAGATTCAGTAAATCAGGGTTTAAAGTTGAAAACGTTTCTTGGATGTATTCGGTAATACGAGTTTTCTTATTAGTAATACCGATTGTAGCCACAATGATATTCTTGTGAACATCCATGCCACAGCAGATTGGTCTAACAATCTTCATAAAAAAATCTCTCCTTTCATTGAAAGAAGAGAAGTGGCATTGACTGCTATCTAAGCTAATCACTCAGTTGATTGTACAATCATAAGTGTCCTGGCTCTAAGTCCAACTTATTTGTGCTTGAAAAGATAGCGGCGACTTATAATAATTCAGGATATTCTATTTGAGTAGAATTGCCTACTCACCCCTACGTGCTCTGTAGTATACCACCTCTCTTTGATTATACTATTATATCGAGAGGCACACTAGAGTTTTGGGGGATTTGAGTTTGGTTATATATTTGTGTCCGCGCAACGAAGGCGCGGGGAAATGGAGGAAATAATGTTGAAAAGTATTAGCTTAAAAAGAATCCGTACATTTATGATGTCTTGGAATTTCTTTATGATTACATGTTACGCAATGATATTTATGTTCAGTACAAACTATATTATTGCGAATAAGCTTTCTGATAAAACACTTGTTGATATTCTTAAAGATTTAAAAAATAACTACTATTTGGAAGATACTCCTGTTATGCTTATTGCGGACGGTATTCAGGAAGATATTCAAGATATGTATGATATGGGTGTTCTCGATTGCATTTCAACTGATATGACTAAGGAGGCTATTCTCAGAAGAGTTGAAAATGCTTTAATGCTTACTATAAAACAAAGAAGTTTTATACACATTATGCGTGAGCAAAAGAAAGAATTTATAGATGGTGATATTCAAATTCAAAATATAGACCAACTCACTGGAACATTTAACATTGATGGTTTTCGTAAGCGTGCAAAATATCTTATAGAGCATAATCCAAACGAAAGTTACGCTGTATGGTTTTGCGATATAAAGAAATTCAAATTTGTAAACGACTTGTTTGGATATGAAATTGGTGATAGACTTATAAGATATTGGGCTGGGCTTGTTGTCAAGCTTCTTGGAGATAATGAAGTTTGTGGAAGATTTTCTGGCGATACCTTGGTTTCACTTACAAAATTTAGAAGTGAAGAAGATATTCGCAAAAACTTTGAAATGGTTTGTGAAAAAGTCGGAAACTATCTTATAAGACCTGGCGTCAATTATAGTGTAGAGATTGCAGCAGGTATATATAAACTAAAGCCCGAGGATATGAGCAATCCAAATATAAATCAAATGATCGACTGGGCAAATGTTGCACAAAAAAGCGTTAAAAATACCAGCGGAAATCAGCTTGGAATTTTTGGTAAAGAGATGTGGTATAAACAATGGAGAGAACTTGTGATAAGTCAAAGCATAGAAAGTGCTTTAGAAAACGGTGAAATTTCCGTATGGCTTCAGCCACAGTTTAATTTTGTTACAAATAAAATTATTGGTGCAGAGGCTCTTTGCAGATGGACACATAATTCATTAGGTTGGATTTCTCCAGGAGAGTTTATACCTATTTTGGAAAGAACAGGACAAATCTCACAGCTTGATTACTATATTTGGGAGCAGGCTTGCAAACTTATGCGAAAATGGCTTGACCAAGGAAGTTTTATTCCTGTTTCTGTTTCTGTCAATATTTCACGAATTGATTTGCTTGATGATAAAATAGATAATCGTCTTGTTGGCTTACTTGAAAAATATAATATTCCGGCATCTATGTTAAGGCTCGAAATTACAGAAAGTGCATATATGAGCAAGCCAGAGGTTCTTATAGATATTGTCAATAAGCTTCATGAGCTTGGGTTCACTGTTGAAATGGACGATTTCGGAAGTGGATTTTCTTCTCTTAATATGCTCAAAGAGGTTCAGGTTGATGTACTTAAAATGGATCTTAGATTTTTGCAAAATCAAGACAATAGCGAAGGCGGTAAGGGCAGAAAAATCATCAAAGCAGTTATTCGTATGGCACATGAGCTCACTATTCCTGTTATTGCAGAAGGTGTAGAGACAAAACAGCAGGCACTCTTTTTGAGCAGTGTAGGCTGTGCTTTTATGCAGGGGTATTATTTTTCAAAGCCTTTGAAAGTTCCAGAATTTGAAAAGCTTGTAAAATCAATGATTGAAAAAGGCAAAAATAACAAAATTAAAGATATGGATTCTATTATAGAAAATGATATTCAGGAAAACTCTGCAAGGATTATTCCTCTTAAATACTCTCATTATCTTTTAACACCTGATTTTAAATTGGCAAAGTGCGACGCTAATTTTACAGAAATAACAGGTTATACTTGGGAAGATATTATAGAAAATCAGCTTACACAATATGATTTGATTTTAGAAGAAGAAAGAGCGGTTTATCGTAAGATAATAGATGATACTCTTAAAGATTCTAAAGAAGTTTATCTCAAGCATAGAATTAAACGCAAAGACGGAACGGCAGTTTTTGTTAATTGCTTAGGTCACCCTGCAATAAATGGCTATACTGGAGAACATTGTTTTGCGGTGAGAATAGTTGCAGATATGACAGAAAAATAATTGAAAATGATTTAAATTAAGCCCATATCATAAAGCTATTATGATACGGGCTATAATTATATATTGTACATTTTACAGAAAATGTGATATAATAACTTTAAATATCATAATTCAATTACCCTAAAAATAAAGTCTTACATTTTTGGAAAATAAAATTTTGACCAAAAGAGGTTTTTGCATTGAAAAAAAGAATAACATTCGTTGTTGCATTGGTTCTTTTGCTTACAACGATTTTTGTCTTACCTCTTACAAGCACTGTAAAGGAGCAAGAGGAGGATAAGACCATATATAAATCCTCACTTGTTATAAACGATGAAGTTAATACTGAAGATAAGATAGAATTTATCAGTAAAGATGAAGAATCTACTATTCCATATAAAGATACAGATATAGTTAGTGTTACAGCAGAGCTTGCCACTGCATCAATAAGTGAAAGCTATTTAAAATCTACACAAAAACAAAATCTGCAAAAATATATTTCTGATGAACAAAAAAACTTCTTGCCAATATTAAGAATGAACAAACAAAATTTATAAACTCGCTTGAAAATATAATAGGAAAACAAGAATCAGATAGAATAAGTTTAACTTCTGTTGTTATGAATTCGGTATCTTTTAGCTGTGAATATGGAAAGCTTTCCGAAATTAAAAAGCTTGATAATATTAAGCGTATCTATCTTTCTATAAAGCTTAATCCTTATGAAGATATTGAAAATGAGTCAACTCCTGTATCTAACAATGAAGATATAAGTGAAGACTTAGAAGAAACAGAATTGACAGGTTCAGGAACAGTTACAGCGATTCTTGATACTGGCTTTGATACTAATCATGAAATTTTTACACTTGATGCAGAAAATGGAAAATATAAGCAAGATGATTTTATGTATCTTATTTCTAATCTTCGAGCTTGTGTAAGTGGAGAATTTGCACCAACTACATTATATATAAGCCAAAAGCTATTATATGCTTATGACTATGTTGATAATGATACTAATGTTATTTCTGATAATTGCGAGCATGGAACTATGGTTGCAGGAATTATCGGAGGTAGCACAGAGAATATTTCTTCTGCAAGCAATGCTTATAACAGTCAGCTTTTACTTATGAAATGTAGTTCTGATTCATCAAAAGTGGCAGATAGTACAGTTATCTTAAGTGCAATAGAGGATTCTCTTATTTTAGGTGCGGATATTATAAATATAAGCTATGGCAGTGAAAAAATGCTTGATAATGATTTTGCGGCAAGCTTTAATGATATGTTTGAGAGAATTCATAAATGTGGAACAGCAGTTGTAATGCCTGCTGGTAACCTCGGAAAATCTGATTCTGAAAGTGCTATTGAAGATGGTACAGCATCACCGATAGCTTCACTTTCAAGAGTTATTTCTGTTTCATCTGCAGAGGGAAAAAATAACTATTCCCCATTTTTCCTTTATAATGATGAAAGAATAGAATATACATTGCCAAAGTGCTCTAACAGTAAAAGTGAATACTCTTTTTATAATATAAATGATGGAGATTATGATTATGTTATATATAATGATAATCTAAAAAATGATGGAGATATTGAACTTAAAAACAAAGTGATTTTCGTATCTGATAAGCAAGAAGATATAGAATCTGCTATAAATCTTGCTGAGCAGAAAGGTGCTTTAGCATTAGTGATTTTTGGTGATGATAAGACGAAACTTACTGAAACTACAGTAGTTCCAACTGCGATTGTAAAGGATACATCAATTAAAGATTTTGAGGAATCTGGTGGAATAAGAATTTCAACAGAATATATTCTTATAAGCGATAATGAAAACTACAAAAAGATTTCTTCAAATGCGTCTTGTGGTTCTAATGGAAGTCTTTCGATAAATCCGTTGCTTGCTGAAACTTCACCAAGCTATTCTTCAATTCCGAATAATCGTTATGGCACAGCAAATGGCTCATCGTTTTCATCAGCACTTGTTTCTGGAAAGCTTGCACTTCTGAAAGAATATATCAATAAGGATAAACGCTTTGAAAATTATTCCGCAGAGCAGAAAAATGACCTTGCATATAAGCTTATAACAAGTACAGCTGATATTATTAACGATAGAGATGATACAGCAAAAGAAGCTGTCAGAATGCAGGGAGCAGGACTTGTTAATTTAGATAATGCTTTAAGTGCAAATGCTTATATTTCAAGCGGTTTTACTGTTCTTGGAAGCAGTGATATTGGTTCATATGAAATCAAGCTTGATATTACTAATATAACTAATAAAAAAATTACTCTAACACCATCACTTATACTTTCTTCTGAAAGATATGATTCAAAGAATAAAAAGACATATCGTGAGGATATTATAAGCAGTAATTATCTTTCAAGTTTTATTGTAGATGATAAAGAAGTGGATGCTATAAGTATTGATGCGAATAAAACTAAAACTGTTACTGTTAAAATTAAGCTCAATTCAGCTTTTATCCTTGAACAAAAAGCTTATTTTTCAGCAGGATTTTATCTCGATGGATATGTTTATTTTTCTCAAGAAGCTGATGTGACAATCAGTTCGTCATTACTTGGTTTTGTTGGAAGCTATACGCAGGAAAGTGCTTTTGGCAGCTTTATATATGATAGCAATGAAAAGGTCGATAAACAAAGCAGTTATCTTTATCTCTCAACTAATAATGAAGAAGAATTTAATTATTCTATGTTGCTTGGTTATAATAAATTCACTAAGCTTTTTGATGAGAAAAATATTTCATTTAATGCAAATACCTTGAAAACCGCTTTGAATAATTCATTAGCTACAAATCCTACATTATACATACGCTCGCTTGCTAAGAGAAATCTTATTGATTTTAAGTGTGTTATAAAGAACGAGAGTGGAGCTATAATATATGAAAGCGAACCGTTTAACAGAAACAGGGCAAATTCTGATGAGGATTCTACTTCAATAAATACCGCACTTTCGTCACTTAGCAATGGAAAATACATTCTTACAATAAGTGGTAAGATAGAGGAATCTAAGGGAAATATTTCAGAACAGAAAAGAAGCTTTGAATTTAATGTTGATAACAAAAAACCAAGCAAAACATCATATAAGACATATTTTGCAGATAAGAAAACTTATCTTGAGATTTCGGGATATGATAATAATGCAATACAAGGCTTTGATATATATGTTGCAGTTTATAATGGCAAAACAGGAAAGTATGAATATAGCAGCTCTATATATAACCTTATGGAAGATGCTAAGATAGGCTTTGATAAAGATTCTATTATTTATGTTGGTCATAAATCTGATTCTAACGGAAACACTACCTTTACTTATGACATTACAAAGCTGAAGGTTGCACTTAAAAAGCTTGCTGAGAAATATGACGATGATGAGAAGCTACTTAAAATCTCTCAAAATAAGGTTGCTTTTGCGGCGTTGGATTATGCTTATAATATTTCAGATATTAAACTTTGCGACACTATTGTATATGATGACCTTAAACTTAAGTTTGTTGATAAAAACGGAAAGGCTATAAGCGGAGTTGAAGCTGAAATAAATTCAAAAAGCTTTACATCTGATGAAAATGGAAAGATTGTTTGTGCAAATCTTCCGGCAGGTGAATACAATGTTAAGCTTACCAATATTCCAGATAAGCTTTGTGTTGAGAAAAATCCATTTAAGGTATCTACCGGAGAGAGTTCAGAAAATTTTGTTATTACGATAAGGCTTATGCCTCAGGGAACTTATAAAGAGAGTAAAGATGAATCGTCAGCAATCCAGCAATCTGGCGGTAATCGTGATGAACAAAAGCCAAGTAAGGAACTGAATCCGATAGAACAACCTGATGATGCAGATAATTCTATTTATGCTTTGATATTTGTTGCGTCACTTCTTGCTATAAGTATTGCATCATTCTTAATTAGCAGAAAAAAATTTAAACATTAAATTTGGTTTTTAAAGACAGAAAGCTCATTCTGGGCTTTCTGTTTTATTTATCACTTTAAAAAAAATGTAGGCTCAAAAATTAAAAGTTGATTAGCTAATAGTTAGTTTATTATATTTGTTTATTAAAAAGTTGTCAGAAAATTGTTAGCGATTTTTTGAGATTTCTTAAACATCTATTAACAATATTTTTGCTGAAATATGTTAGAATATGTTGAAAAAAAGGGGGATTTGTTTTGAAAAAATTGAGTATTGTTAAGATTATATTAAGAGTACTATTTTCGTTGATATTTTTAGGATTGGCAATCTGGTTTATACTTCCTATGAGAGTTGCTATTTTTGATATTGGCAATTTACTTGGATTATTTTTATCTATATGTGGTCTTGCAGTTTCTGTTTTTTGGAATAAATTTAAAAGTATTTGTAAGAAAATCAGCAGTAGAAAGCTTGGAAAATGTATACTTGTGATTATTACTTCTTTAGTTACTATTGGAGTTTCATATGTTGTGGTTATTAGTGGATTTATGATTGCAGCGGCGTTAAAAGCTCCGAACGAAAATTCTACGGTAATTGTACTTGGTTGTAAGGTTAATGGGAAAAATCCAAGTCTAATGCTTTCAAAGAGGCTTGAGGCTGCATATGAATACTTAAATGAAAATAAAAATGCAGTCTGTATTGTTTCGGGTGGAAAAGGCTCTAATGAGGAAATAAGTGAAGCTCAATGTATGTATAATTATTTAACTGAAAAGGGAATAGCTTCTGATAGAATAATTATGGAGGATGAATCTACTACTACTTCGGAAAATCTTGAGTTTTCTAAGAAAATTATTGAGGAAAAAGGATATAACAAGGATATTGCGATAGTTACAGACGGTTTCCACGAGTTTAGAGCAAGTATGCTTGCTAAAAAAGTTGGTTTAAATCCTACTGGTGCGGTGAGTGCCGATACACCGTTATACCTTCTTGCAACATATCATTTCAGAGAAACAATAGCAATCGCTAATGAGGCAATCTTTGGATAAATATTTTAAATTTAAAATAAATTAAAAGCAAGTGGTGGCTTATGCTATCACTTGTTTTTGTTATGCTTGTAGGGGACAGTTTATAAATTGGTTAAAATCTTTGTATCAGTAAATATATAAAAATGCACAAAAAGATTAAACAGATTGACAATAAAATGATTGAGTGATATAATAAATATGTAAAAATATGGAGTTTTCTGTATTTTTTAGAAAAATAAAGGCGGTGTTAGCGATGGTTAATGTTTTTGGAAAGAAAGTTGTTAGTTCTGTTTTGGCAGTGCTTATTCTCCTTTCAGTATTTTTGACATTACCTATGACAGCAGAAAATGTAAATGCAGCGGTTTCTGCTCCAACAAATTTAAAAGTAACAGAGTATTCAGACAAAGCTGCAAAACTAAGTTGGTCTAAGGTTGCTGGTGTAACAGGTTATTTGGTCTATTATAGTAAGGATAATTCAAATTTCACTAAGCTAAAGACTATCAATTCACAATCTACAACATCTTATACAGTTGGTGGACTTACAGCAGGAAAAGCTTATTATTTCGCTCTTATCTCTTATACTAATATTAACGGAAAAATTACAAAAAGTGAAAGAACATCTTCTCTTAAAATTACTGCAACAAGCAGTTCATCAGTTCCAGCACCATCAAATCTTAAAGTTGCTGAATATTCAAACAGTGCAATTAAGTTGACATGGACTAAAGCATCTGATGTAACAGGATATTATGTTTATAGAAGTACAGACGGAAAAAAATACTCAAAAATAAAGACGCTTAAAGCCTCAACAACAGCTTATACAAATACTTCTCTTACAGCTGGCCAGAAATATTATTACTCTATTGCATCATATAAGAATACTTCAACAGGTGCAGTAGCTATTGGCCCAAAGAGTAGTGCTGTAAATGCTTTAACAATAAGCAGTTCAAAATTATCATATCCATCAGGATTTGCGGTTAAAGAGGTTGCTACTGACGCTATAAAGCTTGTTTGGAATAAATCATCTAATGCTTCAGGATATTATATATATAGAAGCATTGATAATAAAAATTTCAGCAAGATAAAAGCATTACCATCTTCATCAACTTCATATACTAATACAGCTCTTTACTTAGATACTACATATTACTATAAGATAGCTTCTTATGTTAATTCTAATGGTTCAATAGGTTTAAGTGATAAGAGTCCAGCAGTTAATGCAAAAACTACTTCAACTTCAGTTAGTTTTACTTCAAAAACTTCAACCTCGACTACTATAACGCTAAATTGGGATTATCCATCAGCGACAGGCTATCAGATTTATAGACTTGATATAAATACTGGAAAATATGTAAAAATTGCATCAACTTCAGCTAAGTCATATACTGATAAAAATTTGTCATCAGATAGATATTATAATTATAAAGTAAGAGCTTATCTGGTATCTGGAGGAATAACAACATACTCACCTTATAATAGCGTTAGTGTAAAAACTTGTTTGCCAGCTGTTAAGGATTTTAAGGCGGTTTCACAGACATACTATTCTGTAAATCTTAGTTGGACAAAACAAAATGGGGCAGTGAATTATGAGATTTATCAGCTTAGTCCAGATTCACAAGTATATAAATTAATAACAACCTTAAATTCTGATGTTACAAGCTATATGGTAGATAATCTTACTGTTAATACAACATATAAATTCAGAATCAGAAGTGTATCTTCGAGCAAAAGCTATAGTGATTATTCTACTTTAAGTATTACAACATTGGGTGCAACAGATGATATTATAAAAGCTAATGAACTATATGATGAGATAAACAAATATAGAAAATCAATAAATTTAATGCAACTTAAAAGAGATGTCTCTCTTGATTCTATTGCGATAACAAGAGCAAAAGAAATAAGTCAATGCTTCTCTGATAATCGACCAGATGGCACAGGTTGGAATACATTGTTGGAAGAAGAGGGTCTGGGGGATTATAGATTTGCAGGAGAAAATATTGCAAAAGGAATGCCAGACTCAGCATCTGCCGTAAGTGTATGGCTAAACAGAAGTGTAGAAGGAGGTAATATCAGAGAGGCTATATACACAAAAATCGGTGTAGGTGTATATTGTGATAGAGGAGTTTATCATTATGTGGCTATATTCTATCGCCCAATGAAAGGATAAATTCTAAATAAAATTATGCGAAAAGTCTTGACAAAACACAGAAATCAGTATATACTATTTGAGTACAACAAAGTAAAGCGGTACGCTTTCACCTATGAGGTTTAGCTGTCATGGGTCAATAACTATTCTGTGAGAACTTTTTGCGTTCTCTGATTATGCTTATTGACGCACGGATAGCTACGGCTGTACCGTGCGTTTTCGTTTTATAGTTATGTGTGGAGGTGCTTTAACATAGGCAAGCAGGAACTTCAGATAAATGAAGAAATTCGTGACAAAGAGCTGCGTATTATCGGCTCAAACGGTGAACAACTCGGAATTATGTCCGCTTCTCAGGCTTTATCTAAAGCTGAAAGTATGAATCTCGATCTCGTTAAGATTGCTCCTCAGGCAAAACCCCCAGTCTGTAAGATTATGGACTACGGAAAATATCGCTTTGAGCAGGCTAAGCGAGAGAAAGAAGCAAGAAAAAATCAACATGTTGTTGATGTTAAAGAAATTCGTCTTTCGCTCAATATTGATACCCATGACTTTAACACTAAGCTGGCTCATGCAAAGCGTTTTGTTGAGGCTGGAAACAAAATTAAGGTTTCTATACGCTTTCGTGGAAGAGAAATGGGACACCCTGAGCTTGGTATGGATGTAATGCAGAAATTTGCAGAATCTTGTGCAGAATTTGCGAATATTGAAAAACCAGCAAAGCTTGAGGGACGCAGTATGCTTATGTTCTTAGGACCGAAAACAAAGTAAACCGATTATTCGGAACTAAAAACTATATAAGTGCTTTCTTTATGGGAGCAAATCAGAACAATAAGGAGGAGCAATAAAATGCCCAAGATTAAGACACACAGCGGAGCAAAAAAACGTTTTAAGCTTTCAAAGAGCGGTAAGGTTATCCGTGCTCATGCAAACAAAAGCCACATCTTAAACAAGAAAACAACAAAGCGTAAGAGAGGTCTTAGAAAGACTGCTGTTGCTGATAAGACAAATACAGCACAAATCAAAAGACTCATTCCTTACAAATAATTTAAGAGTATTACCGATTAGAACGGTTTAATGCACAAAACGGAGGTATTATATAAATGGCACGAGTAAAGGGTGCGTTGGCTACACGCAAAAGAAGAAAAAAGACACTAAAGCTCGCTCGCGGTTATTGGGGTGCAAAGAGCAAGCATTTTAAGATGGCTAAGGAAGCCGTAATGAAGAGCGGCAACTATGCTTATATCGGTCGTAAACAGCGTAAGAGAGATTTCAGAAGACTCTGGATTACTCGTATTTCTGCAGGCTGCCGTGTAAACGGTGTTAACTATTCAACATTTATGAACGGTCTTAAGAAGGCTGGCATCACACTTAACAGAAAGGTTCTTTCTGAGATTGCTATTGCTGACCCACAGGCTTTCACAGCTCTTGTTGAGAAGGCTAAGGCTGCTTTATAATTAAATTCAATGCACCTAAGTTTGCTCTTAGGTGCATTTATTTATATTATATTGAAAAGGATTTTTAATATGAAAAATATAATTTTAATAGGTATGCCAGGCTGTGGAAAAAGTACTGTGGGCGTAATTTTAGCTAAGATTATAGGATATTCCTTTCTGGATTCAGATTTGCTTATTCAGGAAAAAGATGGCAGACTTTTAAGCGAAATAATATCTCAGGAAGGTTTAGACGGCTTTAATAAGATAGAAAATAAAATAAATGCTTCGATAGATGTAAGTCGTTCTGTTATTGCGACAGGCGGAAGTGTTATTTATGGCAAAGAAGCTATGGAGCATTTTAAGAAAATAGGAATAGTTGTATACATAAGACTTCCTTATGAAGAAATTGCAAACAGACTTGGTGACCTTACACAGCGTGGAGTTTCTATAAAAGAAGGACAGACTTTGCTCGACCTCTATAATGAACGCATTCCGCTATATGAAAAATATGCAGATGTTATAGTTGATGAGAATGGTATGGCAATACCTGAAACAGCATTATATATAAAAGAGAAGTGCAATGAATATGATAACAAGCAGAGATAATCCCAATATTAAAGAAATTATTAAGCTGCAAAAAAGTGCAAAGCAAAGGAGAGATGCAGGCCTTTTTACTGTTGAGGGTGTAAGACTTTGCAGAGATGCGGCTTTATCAGGTGCAAAAATAAATAAGCTTGTATATACAAAACAAGCTATGGAAAAATATTCGGACGATTTCAAGTTAATATCGGATTCTGGCTGTGAAAAAATTGAAGTCAGTGCCGATATTTTCTTGAAAATTTCCGATACAAAATCGCCGCAAGGCTTGCTTTGCGTTATTTCTATGCTTGACAAAAGCATTTTAGTTGATAAAATAGAAAATACGGGGCGTTATGTTGCTTTGGAAAATATCAGCGACCCGTCTAATCTCGGAACTATACTTAGGACGGCAGAAGCGTTAGGTCTTGATGGAATAATACTTTCGGAAGATTGCTGTGATGTTTATTCGCCTAAGGTCGCAAGGGGAAGTATGGGGGCTGTGTTCAGAATGAAATTCTGCATTGCTGAAAACTTTACTGAGTTTATTTCTGAGCTTACTAAAAAAGGAATAAAAACATATGCCGCAACTCCGAGAGATGCTGTGTCTGTTACTGAACTTGATTTAAAGAGTGGAATGGTACTTATAGGAAATGAGGGTGCGGGTCTTACAGATGAAACTATTTCTGCCTGCTCACAAAGAATTAAAATTCCTATGGGAGGAAGGGCTGAATCACTTAATGCGTCTGCTGCTGCGGCTATTTTGATGTGGGAACTTATCAGAAGTAAGTGATATGTTGCTGTGTGGAGGAATACTCTTGAGAAAAGATATAATATACTATCTGTGGCTGCAATGTGTATTTGGTGTTAATAATATTGCCTTTAAAAATGGTATGTCTTTTTTTAATACAGCCGAAGTTTTTTATAATGCTTCAGAGTATGATTATAAAATCTGCGATTGCTTCACGCCTAATATTATAAAAAAGCTTATGAATAAGGATTTGTCTAAGGCAAGGAAAATTCTTAATGATTGCGAAAAGCTTGGATATGACATAATAACATATGATGATGAGCTGTTTTCTGATAAGCTTCGTGCTATTTCTGCACCACCTGTTTTACTTTATGTTAAGGGTAAAATGCCTAAGCTTGACGGGAAATTGTCTGTTGCTATGGTGGGTTCAAGAAATGCAACAAGTCAAGGATTAAATGCAGCGAATGACTTTGCGTTTTCATTTGCTGAATCGGGGGCAACAGTTGTCAGCGGAGGTGCATTTGGTGTTGATACAGCCTCACATAGAGCTGTGCTTAATGCCTATGGAACAACTATAAGTGTTCTTGGCTGTGGAATAGATGTTGGGTATCCTATGGAAAATATTCCAATGTATGAGAAAATTGCAGAAAATGGTGCAGTTGTTTCGGAATTCCCACCAGGGTATCCGCCTATTGCAAAGAATTTTCCTCTTAGAAATAGAATAATCTGTGGACTTTCTGATTGTACACTTATTGTTCAGGCAGGAGAAAAAAGCGGTGCTTTAATAACGGCAAACGACGCTATTAAAGAGGGAAGAAAGCTTTTTTCTATTCCGGGAAGTATTTTTTTCAGAGAAAATAAAGGCTCTAATGAGCTTTTAAGGCTTGGATATTCAGCAGCAATAGAGCCAAATGATATTTTAAATTGGTATGATACTAAAAAGAATAACTTGAATTATTTTGCGAAAATAGATTATAATGAAAAAGTTGAAAAAATTCGTAAGCCGATTTTTGTTGAAGATAGTGTAGACAGCACTTCTGATTTTGCGATTGAAGAATCAAAACCAGAAGAAAAACCTATAAAAAAAATTCCGACAGATGTTTCGGAAGCTTCTAAAAAGGTATTTATGGTGCTGAGTGATGAGCCTGTGACAACTGATTATATTTCAGCGAAAACGGGTATGCCTATACACGAATTACTTTCGGCTCTTACTGAGCTTGAAATTTTTGGCTACATAGAATCAGTTGTCGGAGGTAAATATATAGCAAAAGGCTGATTTTAAGATAACATAAATATTGCATTAAATTTATATTACGGAGGAAACTTGAGTGTCAAAGCTAGTTATTGTTGAGTCACCTGCAAAGGCTAAGACAATTAAAAAATATTTAGGTTCGGGCTATGAGGTAGTTGCCTCAATGGGTCATATAAGAGATTTGCCCGAAAAGCGTTTAAGTGTTGATATAAGACACGGCTTTAAGCCAAAGTATGATATAATTAAGGGAAAGGAAGAACTTGCAGAAGAACTTAAAAAGCGTGCTGCAAAAAGTGAAGAGATTTTTCTTGCAACCGACCCCGACCGTGAGGGAGAGGCTATTTCTTGGCATCTTGCATATTTGCTAGATTTGCCACTTGATGAGAAAAACCGTGTTACATTTAATGAAATTACGCAGACAGGTGTTACAAATGGTATGGCGAATCCACGCTGTATAGATATAGACCTTGTTAATGCACAGCAGGCAAGGCGCATTCTTGATAGACTTGTTGGTTATAAGCTTAGTCCGTTTCTTGCACAGAAAATCAGAAAAGGTCTTTCGGCAGGTCGTGTTCAATCTGTTGCAGTAAGAATTATTGTCGATAGAGAAGAACAGATTCGTGCATTTAAGCCTGAGGAATATTGGACTATTGATGCAAAGTTTATTCCAAAGGGTGAACGCAAGGCTTTTCCTGCATCACTTTATGATAATATCGAGGGAACACTTCGCATTAAGGATAAAAATAGTAGCATAAAGCTTGATATTCGCAATGAGGAAAAGGCTAATCAGATTCTTGCTGAACTTGAAAACGAAAGCTTTAAGGTTGGTAAGGTTAAAAACGGAAGAAGAACAAGAAAGCCTGCTCCACCGTTTATCACTTCAACTTTGCAACAGGAATGTTCAAGAAAGCTTGGTTTTCAATCTAAGCGTACAATGCGTATTGCTCAGGAACTTTATGAAGGCGTTGAAATCGAGGGAATGGGTGCAGTTGGTTTAATTACTTATATGAGAACTGACTCTCTAAGACTTTCTGATGACGCACTTAATGGTGCAAGAGATTATATTCAGCAGAGATGGGGAGATAAGTATCTTCCTGCTGAACCGAGAAAGTATAAATCTCGTTCAAACGCTCAGGACGGACACGAAGCTATTCGTCCAACAACAATAGAGCTTTCACCTGATAAGGTTAAGGATAGCCTTACACCAGAACAATATAAGCTTTATAAAATTATTTGGGAGCGTTTTATTGCTTGTCAGATGTCTGACTGTATTCATAAGACAACATCAGCAGAAATTCTTGCAGGAAATTATATTTTTAAGGCATCGGGCTATCGTGTGGATTTTGATGGTTTTACAGTTCTTTATGTTGAAAGCAAGGATACTGATGAGGAAAGCGAACAAGAGCTTCCACCACTCAAAGAGGGTATGGAACTTCGTGTAAAGACTATTTCGCCAAATCAGCATTTCACACAGCCACCAGCAAGATATACAGAAGCGTCTTTGATTAAGGCTCTTGAGGAATATGGAATCGGCAGACCGTCAACCTACGCGGCAACTATTTCTACAATTACATCAAGAGAGTATGTTAAGCGTGAATCTAAAACCCTTATTCCGACTGAATTAGGAGAGGTTATAACTAAGCTTATGAAAGAGCGTTTTCCGAAGATAGTAAATGTAAAATTTACTGCTCAGATGGAAAGTGACCTTGATACTGTTGAAGAGGGTAAGTGCAAGTGGCAAGATTTGCTTGCTGATTTCTATGGTGATTTCGATAAAACTCTTAAAAAAGCTAAAGAGGAAATGAAAGATGTTAAGATAGAGCTTGAACAGGATAAAACCGACATTACTTGTGAGCTTTGTGGCAGACAAATGGTTGTTAAGTTCGGAAGATATGGTAAGTTTATTGCTTGCCCAGGTTGGCCTGAGTGTAAGAACATCAAGAAATTTGTTGTTAAGGCAGGAGTTCATTGTCCGAAATGTGGTGGAGATGTAATAGTAAAGAAAACTAAGCGTGGCAGAGTGTTCTATGGTTGTGAAAATTACCCTGAATGTGATTTTGTTTCTTGGTATATGCCATCAGAAGAAAAATGTCCTAATTGCGGAGCTGTTCTTTATAAGAAAGCTGGCAAGAAGCCAACTCTTTTCTGTCAGGCAGAAGGTTGCGGTTTCTCAAAGCCACTTGAAGAAGAAAATTGATTTTTAGCTGATATTGGAGTTTATATGGCAGCATAAAATAGCATACGAAATAAGCTAGAAAATGAATAGCTTGCACAATCACCGAGATGGCATATTTAATATTTTGTTACCTCGTATAGTAAAGTTCCAGACTATAATGGTCGTGTTGCTATTCGTTATGATGGCAAGAAGTATTCAGAACAGATTATTTTGATTGGGATAGGACTGCTTGGTTTAGTGATTTTTAGATTATGCAATGAATATCCTTATAAATCTCGCTTGGAATGTTGAAAAATAGCTAACAAGAAAATAATTAACAGTAGAAAATTTAGTCATAATATTTTTTATAATTACTTTAGCAAGTTTGATAATCAGAGTCTTGAAAAAAGCCTTAGCAGTGAAAATGCCATTGTAAGAATGTTGGCTATATTGGATAGATGGGTAGGAAAACTCAAACTAATTTCTATCGTTTGAGAATGAATGTGTAAAACCGAAGCTGAGATAAAGAATTATAAAAAATTATTCTTTGGCTTTAAAAGAGGTGAAATGATGTATATAAATGTAATTGGTGCGGGATTAGCAGGCTGTGAGTGTGCTTATCAGATTGCTAAGCGTGGCATAAATGTCAGGCTTTTTGAAATGAAACCAACAAAAAAGACAGCCGCACATAAGAGCGATTTATTTTGCGAACTCATTTGTTCAAACTCTCTGAAGGCACTTAGAATAGAAAGTGCCGCAGGTTTACTCAAGGAGGAAATGCGTAGACTTGATTCTCTTTTGATGAGATGTGCGGATAAGTGTGCTGTTCCTGCTGGAGGTGCTTTGGCAGTAAACAGAGATGATTTTTCTGCTATGGTGACAAAAGAAATCAGAAATAATCCGCTAATTGAAGTTATCGAAAAGGAAGTTACAGAAATTCCAAATGATGCGATTACTGTTATTGCGGCAGGACCTCTTGCAAGTGAAGTATTATCCGCAGAGATACAGAAAATCTGTGGCGGTGGATTGAGCTTTTTTGATGCGGCGGCTCCTATTGTGACGGCTGAAAGTATTGATATGGAAAAGGCATTTTTCGCCTCAAGATATGACAAGGGCGGAGATGATGCTTATATTAACTGCCCTATGAATAAAGATGAATATGAGGCTTTTTATGAGGCTTTGGTTTCAGCGGAAAGAACACCTTTGCATGGTGTAGATGTTCAGAATCCGAAGGTATATGAGGGTTGTATGCCTGTTGAGATACTTGCACAGCGTGGACACGATACACTTCGTTTCGGACCGATGAAGCCTGTCGGCTTGCGTGACCCGAGAACAGGACACAGACCTTGGGCGGTTCTACAGCTTAGGACAGAAAATGCAGAAAAATCGCTGTATAATTTAGTCGGATTTCAGACAAATCTGAAATTTCCAGAGCAAAAGAGAGTTTTCTCTATGATACCTGCTTTGCATGATGCGGAATTTATTCGATATGGAGTTATGCACAGAAATACTTTTCTTGATTCACCGAGAATATTAAATTCAGATTTTTCTATGAAAGAAAATGCAAATATTTTCTTTGCAGGACAGATTACGGGTGTAGAGGGTTATATGGAATCTGGTGCAAGCGGACTTATTGCGGGAATTAATGCAGTAAGACGACTAAATAATATCGAAACAGTAACTCTCCCAAAAGAAACAATGATAGGTGCTTTGTCACGATATATTGCAGATGAGAGTGTTAAGGATTTTCAGCCAATGGGTGCAAATATCGGAATACTTCCTCCACTTGAAGAAAAAATTCGTGATAAAAGAGAAAGAGCAGCTAAACATTCGACTTGTGCTTTAGATGCTCTTGAGAAAGTAAAGGTCGATTTCGCACTTGCTTAAAATTAAAAGAAAGGTTGGTAAATTGCAATGAAAATTATAGTTGACGCATTTGGCGGAGATAATGCACCTTTAGAAGTAATTAAGGGCTGTGTTAAGGCTCTTGAGGTTTATAATAATATTGAGATTATCCTTGTAGGAAGTAAGGAAATTATTGAAAAGACAAAACTTTTGTTTACTAATA
>ERZ779922.1083-NODE-1083-length-20466-cov-13.846063_pt1 | contig 20466 bp, 21 predicted proteins | sample MGYA00511544_ERZ779922 | MGnify/ENA primary metagenome ERZ779922 (study PRJEB29588, sample SAMEA2154516) | human gut metagenome | biome: human gut; feature: human-associated habitat; material: faeces | place: Denmark | collected 2008/2010 ... | reverse complement strand
TTGATATATAAGGGTTTTTAAAAATTTTTGGATTCCACTTGACACAAGCAGACGACCTCGGAAGAGTGGTTATCCCTAAAGAAATAAGAAGAACAATGCGTATGCGCGAGGGCGACCCTTTAGAAATTTTTACAAATCAAAGCGGTGAGCTTATTTTTAAAAAATATTCTCCTATAAGCGAGATAACGGAAAATGCGGGCGAAGTGGCGGCGGCACTTTATGAAGAAACGGGTCTTTCTGTTCTTATATGCGACCGCGACGACTGCATTGCCGTGAGCGGAATTTCAAAATCGCAGATATCGGGCAGAAAAATAAGTGAGGATTTAGAAAAAATCATTGAATCAAGACAGCCCTTAGCTCCCGAAAATGACATTTATGCTTTAGAGGCAAGCGAAATAAAAATTCTTTTTGCAGTGCCTGTTATAGCCGCGGGGGATATCGTAGGTGCAGTAATATTGATAAAAAAAGACGGCGAAAAGCTCCTCACCGAAACCGATGAGAGGCTTGCAAAAATGGCGGCTAAAATTTTAGGCGGCAAAACGGTTATTTAGTTTTAAAAATATTTTCAAATCCGAATTTTGTGCTTTTCAAAAGCAGAGTGAGCGCGCCTATGGCTTTTTTCCTCGTATCCTCGTCAAGATTTTTCACGGATTTAAGCATACTCGCCGTGCTTTCTAATTTCTTTTCTCCCATTTCCTTTAAAGTTTCGAAATTCGTTTCGCTCATTACTGTGAACACGGCCTCGACAAAGCTGTTAAACTCTTCCTTTGTCATTTCGGACAGCCATTTTTTAAGTGTGTTATCGATAAAAATGCTTGTGGAGTCTACCGATTTAAGATAAGGGAATTTTTTATTTCCCACATTCCACGAATAAATATCGTGCTGCATAATACCCGAATTATCGCTCTTGACTGTTTTCATCTTCTCCTTATGCCCTAAAAGCATCCCTATTATCGACGACTGCGGGACAAAGGTTTTTACCCTCCCGCAGATATTTTTATATCCGGGCGAATTTATAATACTGTCATCAAAGCCCGGGCCGTCGTAATTATAAACGGACAGAATTTTATCCTGATTATCATCTTGCATTGCCGATGAAAATACGGCTAAATTCCCGCCCTTGCTGTGACCTGTAACTATGATCTTTTCATACTTTTCAAGCGCCTTTTTTAAATAGTTTTCCGCTGATCTTTGCGCCGGCACAGGGCAAAAAAGTCCCATATTAAGGTCCTCTTTCCAGCCTACGACGGTGTTATCCGTACCTCTAAAGCATACGACCGCGAAATCTTCAAACTCTAAAGTGACCGCGCAAAACTGCGTCTGCGTGTTTTTATCGGAGTTATGTATAAAATCGCAAACCACCGCATTTTTAAATCTTGCGCTTTTCTTAATGGCGGAAATCAGCTTAAAATCGGATTTTATAAGCACCGTTTCATAAAGATTTTCTATTCTCTGCATTTTTTCCGCCGCTTCAAAGAGAGAAAGCGAATAATTTTCATTTATTATTTTTTCAAAAGGCAGATATGAAAGCCTGGCGGCTATCATTCCGTCGATCTCATTAAAAGGATCCGCACTAAAGCTTAAATCCCCGCGCCAGAAAAGATAATCAAATAAATCAGCCAAATTTTCCGCCTCCTTTAGAATATAATAACATAGAAAAAATATAAATTCAATAAAAAAGAGGTCTTAGATAAGACCTCTTTTTCCTATTATTTTGAGCAATCTTCTACGACTAACTCTCTTACCGCATTTTCATCTTCGGGCTTTTTATCAAGACCGTCACGCTGCTTGATAAACTTCTCTGCTACCTGCGGGAAAAGCGCATAGCTTAAAACATCCTCCTGGGATTTGCCTATATGCTTATTCTTCATTTCAAGAGCATATTTTACAAGCTCCGGCTCAAGAAGATCGGCGGGCCTGCAGGTGATGACTTCTTCATCGCCTATGGCTTTCTTTCTTACTTCCTCGTTGACTTCAGCGGGGAGTTTGCCGTATTCCCCTCTTAAAAGAGCTTTTGACTCTTTGGGGATCATTTTATATCTTTCGCCTGAAATGACATTAAGAACAGCCTGCGTGCCTACTATCTGACTTGTAGGAGTTACAAGCGGAGGATAGCCGAAATCTTCTCTTACTCTCGGCACTTCCGCAAGAACATCATAATACTTATCTTCCTTGCCTGCCTGCTTAAGCTGAGAAAGCATATTAGAGAGCATTCCGCCGGGAACCTGATAAATAAGCGTCTTAGCGTCAACATTCAAAACCTTAGGATCAAGAATTCCCTCGGCTTTGAGCTTATCTGCAACGGTGCGGAAGTGAGCGGCAATATCCGTAAGCTCTGTAAGATCAAGACCTGTATCGCGGTCTGTTCCCTTAAGAGTTGCAACAAGCGCCTCTGTGGAGGGCTGGCTCGTTCCGTTAGCAAGAGGAGAAAGAGCAGTGTCGACAATATCCACGCCCGCCTGAGCAGCCATAAGATAGGTCATATCGCCGGTGCCGGTGGTGTTATGAGTGTGGAGATGAATCGGGACCTTAACGGTTTCCTTAAGCTTTTTAACCAGCGAATAAGCGTCATAAGGAAGCAGCAGACCTGCCATATCCTTAATGCAGATAACATCTGCGCCCATATCCTCAAGCTGGCGCGCAAGATTTACAAAATACTTTTCATCGTGCACGGGGCTTACGGTATAGCTCATAGCGGTTTCGCAGATACCGCCGAATTTTTTGCAGGATTTAACTGCCTGCTCAAGGTTTCTCGGATCGTTAAGAGCGTCGAAAATTCTTAAAACGTCAATACCGTTTTCAATACTCTTTTCAACGAATTTTTCTACGACATCGTCAGCATAATGCTTATATCCTAAAATATTCTGACCTCTGAAAAGCATCTGCAATTTAGTGTTGGGCATATGCTTTTTAAGAGTTCTGAGTCTTTCCCAGGGATCTTCGTTTAAAAATCTCATACAAGCGTCAAAAGTGGCTCCGCCCCAGCACTCGATAGACCAATAGCCTACCTTATCAAGCTTTTCAAGAGCGGGGAGCATATCTTCTATACGCATTCTCGTCGCGGCCTGCGACTGATGAGCGTCACGAAGAATCGTATCGGTAATATATAAAGGCTTTTTAACCATTCAAAATTCCTCCTATCAACCGAAAAGTGTTATAAGAACACCGGCGGCAATAGCCGAGCCGATAACTCCGGCAACATTCGGACCCATAGCGTGCATAAGCAGGAAGTTCGACGGGTTTTCTTTCTGACCGACTGTCTGAGAAACACGCGCCGCCATAGGAACTGCCGAAACGCCAGCCGACCCGATAAGCGGATTGATCTTATTCTTTCTTGTAAAGAGATTCATAAACTTAGCAAGAAGCACGCCGCCTGCAGTACCGAGGCCGAAAGCAACAACGCCCATTGCAAGGATTTTAAGAGTTTTAACATTGAGGAAAGCCTCCGCAGTAGCAGTAGCTCCGACGGAAATTCCGAGGAATATTGTAACGATATTCATAAGCTCGTTCTGCGCGGTCTTGCAGAGTCTTTCGCAAACGCCGGATTCTTTCCAGAGGTTTCCGAGCATAAGACAGCCTACAAGCGGAGTAGCAGACGGAACGAGAAGCGCTACAAACACGGTAACTGCTATCGGGAAGATTATCTTCTCTGTCTTTTTGACCTTTCTTAAAGGCTTCATAACTATCGCGCGCTCTTTTTTGGTGGTAAGGAGCTTCATAATAGGCGGCTGAATTACGGGAACAAGCGCCATATACGAATATGCCGCAACCGCTATCGGGCCTAAAAGCGAAGGATAAAGCTTTGATGTGGTGTAGATCGCAGTAGGACCGTCGGCTCCGCCGATAATTCCTATGGAAGCCGCAGCCTCCGCCGGGAAAGCAAGAGCAAGACAGCCTAAGAATGTAACGAATATTCCGAGCTGAGCGGCAGCGCCGAGAAGCAGGGATTTCGGGTTTGCTATGAGCGGCTCAAAATCCGTCATAGCGCCTATTCCTACGAATATAAGGCAGGGATAAAGGCAGGTCTTAACGCCGATATAAAGAATATCGAGAAGTCCGCCGTTTGACATTATATGGCCGTAGCTGTGATAAAACTCCGATTCGGAATTCATAAATTCGCTCCACAGTTCGGTGTGATACATCGCGTCGGTTCCTGTAAATGCGGTAAGGTTAGTAAGAAGCATACCGAAAGCGATACCGACTAAAAGCAGCGGCTCGAACTGCTTTTTAATTCCGAGCCACAAAAGGAAAAGCGAGATAAGGATCATTACAAGCGATCCCCAATTTTCCTTTATATTGCCGAAAAGCATATAAAATCCTGTGCTTTTGGCAAAGTCCAAAAGATTTTGTAACATGTCAGTTCCTCCGATCAGCCGATCTCACAGAGAACAGCGCCGGTTTCAACGGAAATTCCGCTTGCTACGACGCTCTTAACAGTACCGTCGCAAGGAGCGATAATTTCGTTTTCCATTTTCATAGCCTCAAGGATAAGGAGAACGTCGCCTTTCTTAACGGTGTCGCCAACCTTGACGTTTACTGACAAAATGTTTCCGGGCATAGGACTTGAAACAGTTTCACCCTCGCCTGAAGCTACAGGAGCGGGTACGGCAGCGGGAGCGCTCTCAGCTTTTGCGGGAGCAGCGGCAGATTTAGCCGCGGCAGTGCCGGTGATATCCTCAAGCTCGATCTCATAAGCTGTTCCGTTAACAGTTACTTTATACTTTTTCATAATTTTTCCTCTTTTCGTTTATTAATCAGATTTTTTTGAATGATACTACTCTGAGAGCGGATATATCCGTTCCCATATCCTCAGCCGCGGCAGCGCATACAGCCGCAATGACTTTTCCGCGCTCAACGTCTGACAAATCGGCTTTTAAATCCTTATTTGCAGGCTTTGTTTCTTCACTGCCGCCCTTAAAGAAAAGGCCTATTATCTTGCAGATAATAATTATGAAGATAAGACCTACAAAAACCGTTCCCGGACCCATACAGACTACAAACCAGGCCGGAATATCAGCTGCTCCGCTAACCGCTGCGGAAATAAGATTTCCTGTCATAAAAGCACCTCCCGCACTTTTTTAAATGATTATTTTTTAACAAAAATCTTAAAATGATCCAATTTTCTGTCATTTTACAGTATATCATAAAGATTTTCAATATGCAATAGATAATTCCCTGATTTTAACAAATTAAAGCATAAAGAATATTATGTTAGTAGTTTTTAAAAAAGGAGAATTCAAAATGGATAAAGAAACAAACTGTCCCGATAATGATATCCTTGCCATGGCATTTGTAAATATTCAGCCCGACGACGGACTTTACGATGTTTCGGCAGGCTTTGAGCGGGGCACTATTTTCCCCGATCTCGACAAGCCGTTTTTACGCGGAGGCGACGAGAAATGACAGATACCAAAAGAGCGCTTTTAAGAAAGATAAGTGAATATGATTTTGCCATTCACGAGATCGTTTTGTTTTTGGATACCCACCCCGAAAGCGAAAAAGCATTAAATAAGCTCAGGGCTTTCAGAGAGGCAAGAGCCGCGGCGGTAAAGGCTTATACCGACAGATTCGGCTTTTATGCGCCTATGGTAAGCGATGTTCCCGACGACACGAAGACCTGGACCTGGATAGACGGCCCGTGGCCCTGGGAAAATGAAAGCGAGGAGAACTGAAACCTATGTGGCAATACGATAAAAAACTTCAATACCCTGTTAAAATAAAAAATCCAAATCCTAAGCTTGCGCAGATAATTATTACTCAGTACGGCGGACCCGACGGCGAGCTCGGCGCTTCGATGAGATATCTTACCCAGCGTTACTCAATGCCCTACGACGATGTTAAGGGCGGACTTACGGATATTGGTACCGAAGAGCTTGCACATCTTGAAATGATCTGCGCTATGGTACATCAGCTGACCAAAAATCTCACTCCCGATCAGATAATGAAATCGGGATTTGATAAATATTTCGTGGATCACACGACAGGAGTTTACCCCATAGCCGCTTCCGCTATGCCGTGGGACGCAAATTCCATTCAGGCGACAGGCGATATTTTAGCCGACCTTCACGAAGACCTCGCCGCGGAGCAAAAAGCAAGAGTGACTTACGATAACCTTTTAAGACTTATCGACGATCCCGATGTTCTCGATCCGCTGAGATTCTTAAGAGAAAGAGAGATAGTCCACTATCAGCGATTCGGCGAAATGCTCAGAAGAACTACCGACAGGCTCGATTCTAAGAACTTCTATGCCTGCAACCCGAGCTTTGATAAAAACTGCCCTAAAAAATAAAAAAATGTAATCGATTTAAAAAAGAGTGCGAAAGCGCTCTTTTTTTATTTGTTTATCTTGTAAAAAAGGAAAAAATATGGTAATATAAAGAAAGATATATTATAAGGAGAAATGCCCCTTGTCGTTTCCTTTGGAAAGAATAAGAAATTTTTGCATAGTTGCTCATATAGATCACGGTAAATCCACCTTGGCGGACAGACTTTTGGAGCTTACAAACTCCGTTTCAAAAAGGGATATGGAAGAGCAGATACTCGATTCTATGGACCTTGAAAGAGAGCGCGGAATTACTATAAAAGCGCACGCTGTAACGCTTTATTACACCGCCGCCGACGGCGAGGAATACGAGCTTAATCTTATCGACACTCCCGGACACGTGGATTTTAATTATGAAGTTTCAAGATCGCTTGCCGCCTGCGAGGGCGCGATATTAGTGGTTGACGCTTCTCAGGGAATTGAGGCGCAAACTCTTGCTAACACTTATCTTGCGGTGGATCACGGACTTGAAATATTGCCCGTGATAAATAAGATCGATCTTCCCTCGGCCGATCCCGAAAGAATAAAAAAAGAAATTGAAGATGTGATAGGAATCCCTGCCGACGAAGCGCCGCTGATTTCCGCAAAAACAGGGCTTAATGTCGATCAGGTTCTTGAACAGATAGTAAAATCGGTGCCGGCACCCAATGGTGACAGAAAAGCGCCCTTAAAAGCGCTTATCTTCGATTCTTATTATGACGCTTATAAGGGAGTTATAGTATATTTCAGAGTTGTGAGCGGAACACTAAAATCGGGCGATACCGTACGGATGATGGCGACGAATTCCGATTTTGAAGTTGTGGAAATAGGAAGAAAGAAAGCGACCGACCTTTCCCCCTGCGACTCGCTTGAAGCAGGAGAGGTAGGATATCTTGCGGCGTCTATTAAAACCGTTTCCCAGGCAAGAGTAGGCGACACCATTACTTTGGCTGAAAATCCTGCCGACGCTCCTCTTCCGGGATACAGAACAGTTAAACCCGTGGTATTCTGCGGAATTTACCCTGCCGACGGCGCTAAATACCCCGATCTTCGCGAGGCGCTCGATAAGCTGCAGCTAAACGACGCGTCACTTATATTTGAGCCGGAAACCTCCCAGGCTCTCGGATTCGGATTCAGGTGCGGATTTTTAGGTCTGCTCCATATGGAAATAATAGAGGAAAGGCTTGAAAGAGAATATAACCTCGATATAATCACCACCGCTCCGAGCGTGCAGTATAAATTTGAGCTTACTAACGGAACAGTTGCAGATGTCGACAACCCGACCAATTACCCCGATCCCGCCTCGATAAGTCAGGCTATGGAACCCGTATCGAATGTGCATATCTATTCACCGAGCGAATTCGTGGGAACTATTATGCAGCTTTGCGAGGAACGCAGAGGCGAATATAAAGATATGAAATATATGGGAGACCGGGTGGATATCCATTATATTATGCCTACTGGCGAAATAGTTTACGATTTCTTCGATCTTTTAAAATCCCGCACCAAAGGCTACGCAAGCTTTGACTACGAGCCTGACGGATATAAAAAATCAAATCTTGTTAAGCTTGACGTGCTTATTGCCGGCGAAACGGTGGACGCGCTTTCATTTATAGTATTTAACGACAACGCTTATAACAAAGCGCGCAGAATAGCGGAAAAACTTAAAGATTATATCCCCCGCCAGCTTTTTGAAGTGCCGATCCAGGTTGCCGTGGGCGGAAAAATAATCGCGAGAGAAACGATAAAAGCACTTAGAAAAGATGTTCTTGCGAAATGCTACGGCGGCGATATTTCAAGAAAGAAAAAGCTGCTCGAAAAGCAAAAAGAGGGCAAGAAGAAAATGCGCAGGCTCGGCTCCGTGGAAGTGCCGAAAGACGCATTTATGGCAGTGCTTAAGCTTGACGAATAAATTACAGGTGAGAAAAATGACCGAAAAAAGAAAAAAAGCATTGAGAAAAAGAAGAATTTTTGTTTCTGTCTGCTGTGTTTTGCTGATAGCACTTGTTGCGGGTATAACATTCGGAACAAAAGCGGTGATAAAATCGGTAAAATCAAAACAAAGCTCATTGGAAGCTAAGGTTTCCGCAAAAGCGGAAAAGACCGACATAAAAAAGCAAACCGATCCTGCTTTTGACGATACAAAACAGTTAGTTACAATAGGCGGAGTTGAGCTTGACGCAAATTTTAAAAATCTGCTTCTTGTAAACGGCTCTCACCCTTTAAGCGAGGATTATGATTATACAAAGGATCTTACGACTATTCCCGAAGAATATCATAACGGGCAGCTCGATCAGATAAATAAGGATATCTGGCCTTATCTTAAAGCTATGATAGACGACGCGAGAAAAGAGGGGGTAAACCTCTCTGTCTGGTCGCCTTACAGGTCATATAACATTCAGCAAATGCTTTTTAACAGGCAAAAGCAAAAGCAGATAGAAGCAGGAGTACCCGAATCCGAGGCCGACGCCAAAGCGGCATCGATAGTTGCTCGGCCGGGAACCAGCGAACATCACACGGGTCTTGCCGCAGACATAAATATGGCTGACGACGCTTTTGAAAATACCCCGATGTATGCCTGGCTTACGGAGCATTGCCAGGATTACGGCTTTATAATGCGCTATCCGAAAGATAAGATTGATGTGACAGGCGTAATTTACGAATCGTGGCACTACAGATTTGTGGGAATAAATGTTGCAAAGGATATAAAGAACAAAGGAATCACGCTTGAAGAATATTTAGAGCTTAAAGACATTAAGAATTAAACCGGGGAGGAAACCTTACAATGGATTGCAAGCAGTTTTTTGAAAAGTTAAACGGAAAGAAAATAGCCGTGTGCGGAATAGGAATAAGCAACACGCCTCTTATAAAGAACTTTCTTGAAAAGGGCGCGAGAGTAATAGCCTGCGACCGCAGGACAAGAGAGCAGATAGGCCCTGTTGCAGACGATCTTGAAAACGAGGGTGCGGAGCTTAAACTCGGCGAGGACTACTTAACGGACCTTGAAGTGGATATAATTTTCAGAACTCCCGGAATGAGCTTTAATCTCCCCGAACTTGTGAATGCGAGAAAAAGAGGTATAGCGGTAACGAGCGAAATGGAAGTGTTTTTCGATCTTTGCCCGGCGACTATTTTCGCCGTAACAGGATCAGACGGAAAAACCACTACCACCACCCTTATCGCCAAAATGCTTGAAGCCGAGGGAAAAAAGGTATTTGTGGGCGGAAATATCGGAAAACCGCTTCTCCCCGAGATCGAGAACATCACACCCGATGATTTTGTGGTTGCGGAGCTTTCTTCATTTCAGCTTATCTCTATGAGAAAAAGTCCGGATGTGGCTGTGGTTACAAATGTTGCGCCTAATCACCTCGATATCCATAAGGATATGGACGAATATGTTGAGGCAAAGAAAAATATTCTTCTTCATCAAAACGCCTTTTCAAGAACTGTTTTAAACCGCGATAATGAAATAACCGAGAGCTTCCGCCCGTTTGTAAGAGGTCAGTCGCTCGGGTTCAGTATGACAAGAACTCTTCATAACGGTGCCTGGCTCGATAAAAAAGGCATTCTTCATATGGCTTACCGCGGAATTGACGTTCCTGTGCTTGACAAAAAGGATATAGCGATTATAGGCGAACATAACGTCGCAAATTATCTTGCCGCTATAACCGCCGTTTGGGGTTATGTGGGAGTAGACGCTATAAAAAAGGTCGCCGAGGAATTCGGCGGAGTGCCGCACAGAATCGAGCTTGTGCGCGAAAAAGACGGCGTTAAATATTATAACGACTCTATCGCCTCTTCGCCTACAAGAACGATAGCAGGTCTTAAAGCCTTCGATAAAAAAGTTTTTCTTATAGCGGGCGGATATGATAAACATATTCCTTTTGAGCCGCTTATGCCGTATCTTGTGGAAAAAGTCAAGGTCCTCTATCTTTGCGGAGCAACCGCGCAAAAAATAGAAGACTGCTTAAAAGCTTACGAGGGATATAACGGCTTGCCCGAAATAGTCAGAACAAAAGATATCAAAGAAGCGACTGTTCTTGCCTCAAAGAGAGCGAAAAAAGGAGATATTGTGACGCTCTCTCCTGCCTGCGCCAGCTTTGACGCTTTCCCGAACTTCGCCGCCAGAGGCAACTATTTTAAGGAAGTAGTGAATTCACTTTGAATTTTATAAAGGATACTCTTTTTTCGCTTACACATTTACAGTTCTTAGGAAATATAACCGCTGCCGCGGATAAGTGCGCGGAGATTTTAAATGATTTTGCCGAGGTAAAAAGGCAGGGCGCTTTGACCGTGAAAGGTTATATAAAAGGAGAAAGCGACTATAAAATATTGCTTGACGCCCATATCGATCAGATAGGTTTCACCGTGACCGATATAAGCGCCGAAGGATTTTTAACAGTGGCTGCCTGCGGAGGAATAGATTTAAGAATTCTGCCCTCAAAAAGAGTGGATATCCACACTAAAAGCGGTGTGTATCACGGCACATTCTGCAGTATTCCACCTCACCTTTTAAAGGGCGATTCTGAATTTGAAGATTTAAAGGATATTAAGATAGATTCGCTTTTAGGAGAAAAAGCTAAAGAAATTATCGCTTTGGGCGATTTTGTAACCTTCGGCGGCGAGCCCTGCGCTTTACTTTCAAGCCGTGTTTTATCCCCTGCTTGCGACGACCGCGCGGGAGTTACCGTGCTGCTTGAGCTTGCAAGAAGATTTAAAGAGAAAAAGCCGCCGGTTTCGGTTGCTTTTCAGATAAGCAATATGGAAGAATTGGGGCTTAGAGGCGCTAAGACCGCCGTGTTTGACGAAAACCCCGACGAGGCGATAGCGATAGACGTCAGCTTTGCTACGGCTCCCGATGTACCCTTGGATAAGGCAAAGGAATTATCTAAAGGTGCAATGATCGGAATTTCTCCTACACTAAACAAAAAAATTTCCGATAAGCTTTTAAAAACCGCGAAGGATCTTAATACAACTTATCAAACGGAGGTTATGGCTTCTTCCACCGGCACAAATGCCGACGCCATCTCGCTTACAAAATCGGGAATAAAAACAGGTCTTGTTTCTATCCCTATAAGAAATATGCATACTCCCTGCGAGGTGCTTGATCTCAGCGATATTTTAAGCACCTGCGATATTTTGGAAAACTATATCCGCTCGGGAGGAATAAAAGATGAATGATTTAACCGATATTTTAAAAGCTCTGTGCCTATCTAACGGAATTTCGGGCAGAGAAGAAAATATCAGAGATATAATAATAGATTTAATTTCCGATCACTGTGAATATAAAACCGATAATTTAGGGAATATAATCGCTTTTAAAAAAGGAAAAAACAAAGCATTAAAAAAAGTTATGTGTGACGCTCATACGGACGAGGTCGGGTTTATAATAACCGATATCACAAGCGATGGATTTTTGAAATTCGCATCCGTCGGAGGGATAGACGCGTCGGTCATTCCCGCCTCTAAAGTAACGGTGGGAGAAAACAACACACCCGGCGTGATAGGAATAAAGCCCGTTCACTTAACCGATAAGTCCGAGCTTAAAACTTCACCAAAAGAAAGCTCTCTTTATATAGATATAGGAGCAAAAAATAAAGAAGAGGCACAAAACGCAGTAAAAATCGGTGACAGCGCCGTAATGCAGGGTGATTTTATAAAATCGGGAGATTATATTCTCTCTAAGGCTATCGACGACAGGGTAGGCTGTGCGGTACTGATTAAAATGCTGCAGACTCCTACCGATTATGATTTTTACGCTTCGTTTTCAGTTCAGGAGGAAGTCGGCTTAAGAGGTGCCGCCGTTTCGGCATACGAAATAAGCCCCGATTTTGCCGTTGTGCTTGACGCGACAACCGCCTCCGATATCCCCGGATCTTCACCTGAAACGCAGGTTTGCAATTTAGGAAGAGGAGCGGTGGTTTCGTTTATGGATAAAGCTACTCTTTATGATAAAGAGCTTTATTATGCCGCGTTAAATTCAAATATTAAGTGTCAGCCTAAAAGGGCGGTCGCAGGAGGCAATAATTCGGGAAGAATTCATTTGAGCCGCGGCGGAATAAGAACTATAGCGCTCTCTTTGCCCTGCAGATATATCCATTCGCCCTCAAGTGTGGGCAATACCAATGATATAAATTCCCTCTTTGAGCTTTCAAAATATATGGTATCGCTTTGCGCCTCGGGAAATATATGATAAAAAGTGCTCTTATTTTCCCCGATATTTTAAGCGACGATCCGCAATCGGTAAAGCTCTCTTCTGTTTTTGAGCTTTATAAAAGCGAGGCCCTGTTTTTTACAGACGAAAACGAAAATTTTATCCTCTCTTTGCTTGACGGCAGCGCGGTTTTGTGCGGAGAAGTAAAGAAAAGTGAAGAACTGCTGTCTTTTTTAAAGGCAGCGGGGGCAAAATCTGTTTTTTTAAGCGCGAAAAATGCCGAAAAAGCGGGTTTTAAGGATAAAAAAACAGTTAAAGTCTTTAAAAAAGCAAGAGATAAAGATTATGATTTAAAAAGCGACCGACTTTCTTCAAAAGAGGTATATACTATGCTGAAATCAGGAGGATTTTCTCTTCCGCCTTACGAATATTTCGCCCCTGATTACTGCAGAAGAATAAATCACAAAAAAGCCGCGCTTTTTGCAAAATCCGGCGAATGCGCAGCAGTGGGGTTTTTATATAAAGATATCTGCCTTATAAACGGAATAGTAAGCTTTAAAAAAGGCGGAGGAAAAAAAGCTATAGACGGACTTTTCTGCGAAAGCAAGGCTGAAACCATGCTTGCCTGTGCAGAAGAAAAAAACAGCGGATTTTACGAAAAATGCGGATTTAAAGCGGCAGGCTTTTGCGCATACTGCAATATTTAATTAAAAAGGTGAAAAACTAAAAATGTCTTTTTTCAAATTCTCAGAAGAAATAAAAGCTCTCGATCTTAAAGCCCTCGAAATTACCAAAGAAAGCTTTAAAAAAATCGAAGAAATATCCGAATATAATTCTCAAAAGGTACTCAAAGCATTTACCGATAACTGCGTGAGCGAGCCAGATCTCGGGATCAGCACGGGTTACGGTTACGGCGATCAGGGCAGAGATAAGCTCGATAAAATTTTAAGCGCCTGCTTCGGCACGGAAGACGCGCTTATCCGCCACAGCTTTGCCAGCGGAACGCACACTTTAAGCGTGGCGCTTTTCGGAATTTTAAGACCCGGAGATAAGGTGCTCTGCGTTACAGGCAGACCTTACGATACAATTATCGGAGTTTTCGGGATCGATGAAAAGACCGACGGCTCGCTTGCCGATTTCGGCATAGGCTATTCTCAGGTGGACTTAAAAAACGGCAGACCGGATATCGAAGCTATAAAAAAGGCATTAAATGCCGATGATTATAAAATGGCATATATACAAAGATCACGCGGATACTCTTTAAGACCGAGTCTCAGCATTGCGGATATCAAAGAGATATGCGACGCCGTAAGGTCAGTAAAAAAAGACACCGTGATAATGGTGGATAACTGCTACGGCGAATTTGTGGAAAAAGAAGAGCCCTGCTCTGCCGGTGCTGACCTCTTTGCAGGCTCGCTTATCAAAAATGCGGGCGGAGGAATTGCAAGGAGCGGCGGATATATCGCGGGAAAAGCAAAGTATATCGAAATGTGCGCCGCAAGAATGACCTGTGCGGGAGTAGGCAGAGAAGTAGGAGCGAGCCTCGGCAATAACAGGGAGCTTTATATGGGGCTTTTCGCAGCTCCGCACACAGTCGGCGAGGCGCTTAAAACCGCTGTATATGCCTCGGCGGTGTTTGAAGAGCTGGGATTTGAGGTATCTCCGAGAAGCTTTGATAAAAGGCACGATATTATTCAGAGTATCACCCTTAAAAGCAGAGAGCTTTTGATAGATTTCTGCCGCGGAATTCAAAAGGGCTCGCCTATCGATTCATTCGCGGTGCCCGAGCCCGCGCCTATGCCGGGATATACAGACGAGGTTATAATGGCGGCAGGCGCTTTCACTTTAGGCGCCTCTATCGAGCTTTCGGCGGACGGACCGCTGAGAGAGCCGTATGCCGTGTGGCTGCAGGGAGGGCTTAACTTCCATACAGCAAAGATCGGAATTTTATATGCGGCAGAAAATGTTTTAAACTCCAAAGGAGAATAAATTTTATGAATACTATTTTCCCCGGCGAGGTCTATGATATTATCCCCACTCCCACGGGTATAGTTTTTTCCTATTGCAAGGAAAAAACAAAGGAAAACATAATAATCGGATATAAGATGATAACTTTTGAAACAGGCGTTATGGTCGATATTGCGAAAAACGTTTATCTTATGTCAAAATTCGGGAGCAACTATGCCGCCGCTTCAAATCTTTGCGCGAACTATATCACCGCAAAAACAATTTTGCTGCCTCAAAGCAAGGTATTTGTATGCTCCGCTAAGGGCGACGCTTATATAGTCGACAGCTCGGGGCAGACCGTGTGGAACGGAAGATTTATCTATAAGGATACCGCTCCGTCGGATATAGCGGTGTTTGAAGATTCGTTTGTAGCGGCATTTAAAAAGTATAACGCGCTTATAAAATTCAATATGAATACTTTCCGCGAGGAGCTGAGAATCGGCGGTCAGGTTTCGCCGTTTAACAGACCGAACAGTATATTTATAGAAAATTCTTCTGCTTTTGTCGCGTCTACGGGCGATAAAAGGATAATAAAAATAGACCTTAAAAATTTCGAAAATGAAATTTATCTTAGAACAAAAGAGCCCGTTTATTCCTATACAAAGGTTAAAGATTACGAATTTTTACTGCTTAAATCGGGACTTTATATGCTGTAAAACACAAAAGGAGCAAAAAAATGTTTGAAAGAATGCTGTATTTAAAAAGCTTTGACGAAGTCAAAAAATTCTCGGCTTTTGCCTCGGAAAAGGATTATGATATCGAGCTTGTTTCGGGCAAGTATGTTATAAATGCAAAATCCATAATGGGAATTTTCAGTCTTGATTTAACTAAGCCCGTCAAAATGGTCGCTCACAGCAACAAGGCGGCTGAGCTTACCCGCCAGACCGAAGAATTTGCTTACGATATAAAGGAAAAAATCAGATAATGGATTATATCGCACTTCGAAAAAAAATAATCGAAAAAGAATTCGGCGGAATGAACGACAGGCAGTTTGAGGCTGTGACAACGGTAAACGGTCCGCTTTTGGTTTTAGCGGGCGCCGGCAGCGGGAAAACGACCGTGCTTGTAAACCGCATAGCATACCTTGTTAAATACGGAAATGCTTATTTAAGCAAAGAAATTCAGGAACACACCGAAGACGATTTAAAGGAAGCCTGCGCCTATATAGAAGATAAGCTTGATTTTATCGATAACCCCGCATTTAAAGTTGACGCTCCGAGGCCTTATGAGATTTTAGCCATAACCTTTACAAATAAAGCAGCCGACGAATTAAAAGAGCGCATAAGCGCTAAACTCGGAATTGAAAATTCGGGAGTATGGGCAGGAACTTTCCACAGGATATGCGGTCAGATATTAAGATACAATGCCGAAAGAATAGGCTATAATTCGCATTTTACTATCTATGATTCCGACGATCAGAAAGCCGCTATGAAAACAATACTCAAAAAAGGCGAGATCGATGAAAAGCTGATACCGATAAAAAGTGCTCTTTCCTTTATTTCGCACTGCAAGGATTCTTTAATCTCTGCCGACGAGGCTTTAAGCGAGGCAGGTAACGATCCGCGAAAAAAAATACTCTGCGAGCTTTATAAAGAATATCAAAAACAGCTTAAATCCTCAAACGCAATGGATTTTGACGATATGATAGTAAATACCGTTAATCTATTTGAGAATTCTCCCGATATTCTCGATTTTTATGCGGGAAGATTTAAGTATGTAATGGTAGACGAATATCAGGATACCAACTTTGCGCAGTACAGACTTATAAGCCTTATTTCTTCCAAACATAAAAACCTCTGCGTTGTCGGCGATGATGACCAGAGCATTTATAGGTTCAGAGGAGCGACCATTGAAAACATCCTCAATTTTGAGGACGAATTTGATAATGCAAAAACCATTCGCTTAGAGCAGAATTACCGCTCCACCTCAAACATATTAGACGCCGCAAACGAGGTGATCTCCCACAACCGTGCGAGAAAAGGCAAAAATCTCTGGACCGATTCAGGGAGCGGCGAGAAGATAACCGTGCGCACCTGCTTTGACGACAGAAGCGAAGCGGAGTATGTAACAGACGAAATACTTAAAAATGTGAAAAACGGCGACCTCTTTTCCGAAAACGCCGTGCTTTACAGAATGAACGCGCAGTCTGCTTCTATTGAACAGAGATTTATAAGGTCCGGAATTGCGTATACTATAATCGGCTCAAGGAAATTCTTTGAAAGAAAAGAAATAAAGGATATTTTAGCCTATCTTGCCGTGATAAACAATCATAATGACGCGGTAAGGCTTAAAAGAATTATAAATGTGCCTAAGCGCGGAATAGGATTGACGACGATAAATTCAGCCGCCGAAATTTCTGATAGCACAAATATTTCTCTTTTTGAAGTTTTTAAAAATTCGCACGAGTTCGCAAAAATTTCACGCGCTTCGCAAAAGCTCTCGGAATTCTGCGAGATGATAGATAATTTCACAGCCGACGCCGAAAATTTAACCGTTGCGGAGCTTACGATAAAGGTTATCGAGCAAACGGGTTACAGGGACTCTCTTTTATCCGATCCCGACGATCATTCTTCAGACAGAATTCAGAACTTAGAGGAACTTGTAAATACCATCAGGCAGTTTGACGAGGAGCACCCGGGAGCCTCGCTGTCGGATTATCTTGAAGATATCGCACTTCTTACGGATACCGATAATATGGAGTCCGACTCAAACAAGGTGGTTTTAATGACCGTTCATTCCGCAAAGGGACTTGAATTTAAAAATGTGTTTCTTATAGGAATGGAAGAGGGAATTTTCCCGGGGAATATGTCAATTTTAGGCGGAGAGGCTGAAATTGAAGAAGAAAGGCGCTTAGCATACGTTGCGATAACAAGAGCCAAGAAAAAACTTGTTATCACCCACACCGTGCAAAGATATATGTATGCCTCCACGCAAAGAAACCTCCCCTCAAGATTTTTAGACGAAATTCCCGATCTTCTCTGCGAAAAATCAGCCGAAGAAAGAAGCTTTTTTAATTCCTATTCCGCTGGCGGCGGATATTCGGTGCAAAGAAGTTCCTCCGCTTTCGGCAATCCAGACGCGGGCTTTGCCGGTGGCTACAAATCAAAAACCTCTTTAAAAAATTCACTTCCGAAAACGCAGGCGCCCGCAAATAAAAACCCCGTCGACTGCTATAAGGTCGGGCAGACGGTCGAGCATTCCGCTTTCGGAACAGGCATTATCTCCGCTATAGTCCCCACCGCGACAGACGCTATGCTTACCATCGAGTTTGAAAAGGTGGGTACTAAAAAAATTATGGCGGGTTATGCAAAATTAAAAATTCTTTAATTCTTTTTTAACAATATTTTCGTATAATATTTTTAATGATAAATTTGAAAGGAGCAATCTTATGGCCTCAAGCGCTTCGGTAAGATCAAATGCGCGGCTCGCTTTAAATGGCAGATATTTAAAATGCACCGCGGCATCTCTCTCCTTAGTCTTCACGCAGATAATAATTCTTATGATCTGCAGTGCGGTTTCGGTTATGGGAAACAGTGTTGCCGTGTGGATAGTAAGGCTTTTATTTCACCTGTTTTTATCCTTTCCGCTTTTCCTCGGCACCGTGAGATATTTTAAAAGGCTGATTTTCGGAATTGAAGACGCGGTCATAGATGTTTTTTACTATTTTTCCGATATAAAACTCTATAAAAAAGCTCTTAAATTCACTTTTTCATTTTTTGTAAACCTTGCCTTAAAGGCGCTTATTAGCTTTTTGCCCGCAATAATAGTGAGAATTCTCACCAGATCCTATTTCTATGAATTTTTTGATCTTAAAGTGCCGCAGATCGCGGCAAATCTCTGGGCAGCAGGAAATATATTCGTGTTTATAGGCTCGGTTTGTTTCCTTATTTTGGCATTAAAGCTTTATCTTGCGCCGTTTTTATTCGTTGCGGATGAAAATATGTGCCCGGGAGAATGTATAACAGTTTCTGTAATCATTTCAAGAATATCATTTTCATCATTTGTTTTTCTACTATTTAGTTTATCATTTTATATAATCATTTCGCTGTTTTTTGTTCCGCTCGTTTTCACCGCGCCGTTTTTCTTTGCTTGCTATGCGGTTCATTCAAGATACGCGATCTCACAGTATAACGGGCATATAGACGCGGATATTCATAGCTGTCACTGTTATGAAGCAAATATATAAAAAAGCTTGCGGGAGAGAAAAAATGGCAGGAAAAATAATCACTAAAATTTTATATGTTCTCACGGCAGTAATTACAATATTTAATCTTATCGCAGGGGTAAAGGAAAGCCTTTTCTTTGATATAGACAGACTCCCCGAGGGAAAACTCGTAAGCTCAAGCGTTTCGCCGGATGAAAAGAGAATTCTTAATATCTATTCGGTAAGCAATTCGGTCGGCAGCGCTGTAAGAGGCGAAATTGTTTATAAAAACGAGAAAAAGAATATCTTTTGGCAGACCGGCATTACCACTGCCGACTCTTATTGGATCAATGATAAGGGAGTCAGTATCAACGGCGTGGGACTCAATGTGGTAAACGAGGATACCTATGATTCCAGAAGAGGAACTTCTCTCTTCCAGGAGGGCAACCTCGGAGGCGAGGCGGCTCCCGAAAATATTGCGGGGTTAAACAAGCAGAATGGTTAAAAATGAAATAATAAACCTTAAAATTTCGGCTTATTCCTCTTCGGGCGACGGTATCGGCAGAACTGACGACAGCTTTGCCGTGTTTGTCCCTAAAGTCGCTTTAGGCGATGAGATAACGGCTAAAATTCTTAAGGTTAAAAAAAACTATGCTTTCGCAAGATGCGAAAGCATAATAAATGCGGGCCCCGACAGGGAAGAAAACGACTGCGAATTTTTCTCAAAATGCGGCGGCTGCAAGCTTAGGCATATAAGCTATGAAGCAGAGCTAAAGCTAAAAGAGGAAACTGTGCGGTCAAATCTTAAAAAAATAGCTAAAATCGATATGCCCCCTGAAAAAATAACCGCTTTAAATCCTTTAAGATACAGAAATAAAGCTGTATATCCTATAGACAGCTCAGGGAAAACGGGTCTTTATGCCCCGAATTCCCATAGAGTTATTCCGATTTCAGACTGCAAAATAGAAAATGAGCAGAATTTTAAAATTTGCAAAGCTTTTGAAAATTGGATAAGCGATTTTAAAGTCCCCGTGTTTGATGAAACTTCGGGCAAAGGAATTATAAGGCGGCTTTGCATAAGGCACGCAAATGCCACAAACGAAATAATGGTGGGAATAGTTGCCGCAAAGGAAAATTTTGCGGGAATTGATAATCTTCCCCTTTATCTTAAAAATTCAGGCCTTAATATCAAGACAGTGGTATTAAACATAAATAAAAAACTTGACAATGTTATCTTTTCGGATAAGACTGTTATACTTTCGGGCGACGGTTACATAACCGATATTCTCTGCGGAGTAAAATTAAGAATTTCGCTTAAAACCTTTTATCAGGTTAATTCCCCTATGGCGGAGCTTTTATATAAAAAAGCCGCCGTTTTAGGCGAAATCGAGAATAAAACCGTGCTCGATCTTTACTGCGGAGCTGGCTCTATCGGCTTATCAATGGCAAAAAAAGCAAAAAAAATAATCGGGGTGGAAATTGTCCCCGAAGCGGTTATTGACGCGAAGTTCAATGCTTTAGCTAATGGCTTTTCAAATGCCGAATTCATCTGTGCCGACGCGGCAAAAGCCGCAAAAATGCTATATGATAAAAATTTAAAGCCCGATGTTGTAATAGTCGATCCGCCGAGAAAAGGCTGTGACAGGGCGCTTATAGATACTATCTGCAAGGATTTTTCACCCGAAAGAACGGTATATGTTTCTTGCGACAGCGCAACTCTTGCACGAGATGCGGAGATTTTTGCGGAATATTCATATTCGCTTAAGTCTTACGCGCCTTTTGACCTTTTCCCCCGCACCTCACATGTGGAGACGGTATGTTTATTGTCCAAACTTAATGCAAAGCAACATATCGAGGTAG
>ERZ779922.1060-NODE-1060-length-20816-cov-4.131786_pt1 | contig 20816 bp, 17 predicted proteins | sample MGYA00511544_ERZ779922 | MGnify/ENA primary metagenome ERZ779922 (study PRJEB29588, sample SAMEA2154516) | human gut metagenome | biome: human gut; feature: human-associated habitat; material: faeces | place: Denmark | collected 2008/2010 ... | reverse complement strand
GCCGGAGCTTGAACGAATGCGTGCTCGTGCGTCTTGCTTCGCAAGCCGTTCCCTCACTCTCCTCAGTTAGCTATTACTGCTGCGGCACGGCTATTATAAGCCTGATTATAAAAATTGGTTGAGCCACGCACTTTTACTTCGCTATGGCTCAAGTGATAGGCAAATCCCAATTTATTAAATTCTATTTTTTCAAAGGAGAGACCCATGCTGTTTCTGACAGAGGCAAATGAAAAATATATAGACGAATTGGAACAGTTCAAGAATGAGGTACTAGTCTGCGATAGAGATAATAAAGATCAGTTCGCGGGCTGCATGGGTCTGAGGGACTGCAACAATGTGAAAGAATGGATCGATATATGCAATCTCAGAAAAAGCGAAGAGACATGTGAACAAGCGGGAACGCCTGTTCCGTCAATAACCTACTTCGCTATCAGAGAGAGTGACGGTAAACTTGTCGGCGTGATCGACTTGCGCCATCACATCGATCATCCGATTCTCGGGACATGGGGCGGTCATTGCGGATACTCAGTAATACCATCCGAGCGCGGAAAAGGTTACGCAAAGGAGATGCTCGGATTAAATATTCAAAATGCCAAAATAATGGGGATATCGAAACTTCTTGTGGTGTGCGATGAAACAAATACGGCAAGTGAAAAAACGATACTTGCCAATGGCGGAGTTTTTGAAAAGTACATTGAAACAGACGGATGCCGGATGAAAAGATACTGGATTAATACGGACTGAAAAAATTCTGCTTGCCGCACCGATAAACGGCTTACTTCTATACATCCTGCAATAACATAAAACCGACCTATAAATCATAGGTCGGTTTAACTGTTTTATTAACTTCTCTGAATATAGGGCTGATTTTATCTTGTCAATACTCTGACCCACTTGAAACGGTTGACTTTGACTATCGCCACGAAGCATTTGAGTATCTGATCCGCCTTGAGCAGGGCGAAGGTGACCGCGGGCGGGAACTTGAAATAAAACGCCGAGAGCGCGGAGAGCGGGAGCACGATGCACCACATGAATACGATATCGTTGAAAAAGACGAAATTCGTATCTCCGCCGCCCGAGACTATGCCCGTGAGGCACGGCATTTCATACGCTGTGCCTATCGCCGTGACGCAGAGGATTAGTACGAATATATTTGCAAGCTCCGCCGTCTCGGCCGAGGCGTTATAGATCGAGATTATCGGCTTTCGGACTAAAAACAGCACAAGCGAAGTCAGCACGCCGATAATCAAGAACATCAGCTGCATGGTCTTTGCGCCGCTCTTGACCTTTTTCATGTCTCCCTCGCCGACCGCCATGCCCGTCATGACGCGCGCCGCGTCACCTGTCGCATAGGCAATGACCGAGGTGCACTGGAACAGCGTCTGCGCTATGCTTGACGCCGCGATGCCGGAGGCTCCGAGCCTGCCGAGTATCGCCGCCTGAACGGACATCGCAACACCCCAGGAGACATTTGAGAGCAGAAGCGGCACGCCCGATTTCATGAAGTCGGCTATATAACTGCGCTCGAGTGCGAAAACATCTTTGATTCTGAGCTTTAGCTTCTTGTCGATGAATCTGCAATAGATTATGCTCGCGATAAACTCGACTGCCCTCGAAGTCAGCGTCGCATATGCAGCGCCCTTCACTCCAAGCTCGGGCGCGCCGAAGTGGCCGTAGATGAGAGTATAGTTGAGGCAGATATTTATAAGCAGGGTCGAGAGCGAGATGTAGAAGCCTATTCTTACCGTCTCGACGCTGCGCATGACTCCGAGCAGAGAGTTTGAAATCGAGAACATCAGATATGAAAATACCATTATTTTCAGGTATTCCACGCCAGCCGGAATGATGCTCTGCTCGTTTGTCAGCAATCCCATGACCCCATATGGCACGAACCAGACTATCGCGGACATAATCGCGCTGAGCAATAAGCTTATCCAGAAGCCGACCGCGAACACGCGCTTTATCGGCTCGGTTTGACGCTTGCCCCAGTACTGCGAGATGATAACGCCCATTCCGGACGCGGTGCCCGTGACGACCATCTGCAGAAGAAACTGCACCTGATTCGCTATCGCAACGCCGCTGAGCGCCGTCTCGCTGTAAGCTCCGAGCATGATATTGTCCGCGAGATTGACGCCGTAGACGATAAGATTCTGGAGCGCTATCGTCATGGTCATCGTGAAGAAGTCGCGGTAAAATTTCTTGTCGCGTACCAACATTTTCATTCCCCCAAAAGACACATACCGCCGTATTATAGCACTTGCCGCGCGGTTTGACAACACCCGACGGATATACTATAATCTTGTCGAAACCTATATGGGAGATGTTGAAATGAAAAAGCTCAGAAATATATTCTGCGCGGCTCTTGCGCTGCTGCTCGCAATGTCCTGCGCGGCGTGCTCGAAGAGTGCCGATAACGAGACTACCTCAGGCGCAGAGTCGGACACGCAGGTCACTGTTATATCCGCCGACGGTACAACGGCAAAGACCGTTATTTCAAACGACGGCGGCACGCTCGCACAAAACGGCGAGACGAAAAATCAACCCGCGGCGGGCGGAGACAATGCTCGGGAGCCGGAGAACCCGGACGGCGGCTCGGGTCAGCGCGAAACCGTGCGCGTCACGATAACCGAGGGCATGACTCTGACGCAGATATTCAAAAAGCTCGAGGCAAACGGCGTATGCTCGTTTAACGATTTGATGAAGACCGCCGAGAGCTACGACTACAGCTACTATCCGCTTATAGCCGCAAGACCGTCGAACACAAGGGCGTTCAAGCTCGAGGGATATCTCTTCCCGAACACCTACGACTTCTACAAAAACGAGAAGCCGCAGGACGCGATAGGGCGTTTCCTGCGCGTGGGCGAAAAATACATAACCTCGCAGGACAGGGCAAAGGCAAAATCCATGGGCTATTCGATGGATCAGGTGCTGACCGTCGCGTCGATAATCGAAAAAGAGGGCGCGAACCCCAACGAAGTCAGAAAGATAGCCGCCGTCATATACAACCGCCTCAAGGCGGGTATGCAGCTGCAGATGGATTCGGGCATCTACTATATCGAACGCAGCGTCAAACCCTATATCTCCGGCGATGTCAACCGCTACAACAGCCTGTATAATATGTACAAATGCAAGGGTCTGCCCGCAGGTCCGATATGCAACCCCGGCGCTCGCACGATAAATGCGGCACTCGATCCGGCGGATGTATCTTATCTCTATTTTTGCCACGACTCGAGTGCAAAATACTACTATGCCGACACATATGAGGAACATCTCGAAAATCTGAAGAAAGCCGGAATTGCATCATAAGTTGCGAAAATGTCGGATAATTCACAGAAAATTTAAGTTTTGATTCTCCTTCGGGTATAAAAATGGACTTTGGGTGATATAATTGTACTAAAGTACATTTTTGTACTCGGAGGACAGTTTTTATGAAAAGAACACAGCTGAAAGACAGGCAGCTACCCGACTACACACGGGGAGAAGAGATATTCAACATGGTCACGCACATAGTCGGCGGCGGACTGGCGGTAGTCATACTCGTCGCCTGCGTGACGGTCGCGGCGCTCCACGGGAGCATATCGGGAGTCATAACCTCGATAGTCTACGGGCTGTCGATGATAATGCTCTACACCATGTCGAGCGTCTATCACGGCGTGCCGCGCAGCTACGCGAAGAAAGTCCTGCAGGTCATCGACCACTGCACGGTATATTTTCTGATAGTCGGAACATACACGCCGATCGCGGTCTGCGGACTGACAAAAGTCAACAAAGCAGTCGGCTGGACGGTGTTCGGCATCGTCTGGGCTCTCGCGGCGGTGGCGATAACGCTCACGGCGATAGACCTCAAAAAATTCCGCGTATTCTCGATGATATGCTATATGGGCATGGGCTGGTGCATAATCTTCGCCGTCGTGCCGACATATCATGCGCTGGGGCTCGGCGGATTCCTCCTGCTTGTCGCAGGCGGTCTGCTTTACACATTCGGCGCGATACTCTACGGGCTCGGGATAAAGCATAGATATATGCACTCGGTTTTCCATATCTTTGTTATCCTCGGCAGCCTCGCGCACTTCTTCTGCATAGTGCTCTATGTGCTGTGAGAAATGAAAATTGTAATCATGCAGCCGCAACAATTTAAACTGCTGCGGCTGTTTTTGCGTTTATGTGATGGAGAAAGCAGGGGCGTTACAGATTCCGCCAATGACAAGTGCGCCGATGCTGTAAATCTCAATTTATAATAACCCCAAACAAAAAAGCCAAGCTGCAAAACACAGCTTGGCTTTGAATTTTTTTGCTTTAGTTACTGCTTGGGCGAGAAGTAGACTTTCCCGGGTTCGAGCGTCTTGCCGTAGATGCTGTAGAGCTCGTGGACGGTGACGAACTCAAATCCCTCGGCGTGCAGCTCGGCGGCTATCTGCTCGAATGCGTCGGCGGTCATGTCGTAGAGATCGTGCATGAGGACTATCTCGCCGCCGGTCGCGTGGTCGACGACGGAGGAAATTATCTTCTGCATGTCCGCGTTGCGCTGAGCCTCGGTTCTGCCCGACCCCTGCCTGTCCTTATATTTCCAGTCCTCGGTGTCAATGCACCACTGGATGAGCGGGAGGTCGAAGTCCTTCTGAATTCCCTTGTAGTCGCCGTAGGGGACTCTGAACAGAGTCGGCTCAACGCCGATGACCTCTTTGACTATGGCGTTCGTCTTGTTTATCTCCTTCTTGCGCTCCTGCGCGCTTATCTTTCTGAGATTTGCGTGGCTCCATGAGTGGTTGCCTATTTCGCATCCCATCGAGTAGGCGCGCTTGACCTCCGCCGAGTAGCTTCCGACGCGCGTGCCGAGGACGAAGAACGTCGCCTTGCCGTTGTATTTCTGGAGCGTGTCGAGGATTCGGTTGGTCGCGATCTTGCTCGGACCATCGTCGAATGTGAACGCGATATATTTGACCCCCGCGGGGAGTTTCGGCTTTTTGTGCTGCGTTGTGCTCTCGGGCTTGGTTGAACTTTGCTGTGTGGTTTCTGTGACTGCCTCTGCGCCGAGCAGAACCTTTGCAGCTTCGGTCGAGAATATAGGCTTTATATCATTGAGCTGGAATACAGCTTCAACGCAGCCTTTGTCTTCGTCGAAGAGAACTCCGGAGTCAAAATAGAATGTCAAGCTGTCGGAACTTATCGAGAATTTTGTGAAGTTCTTCTTGTCGGCTGAGGTGTTCTGCTTGAACTTATCCGAGCCTACGCCCGCGTTGAACAGGCGGTTGGCGGTGAAATAGGATACAACCCGCGTGCTGGCGATTTTCTCGTAGCCGTCAGAAAAAATATCGTCCGCGCTCAGCTGCTTGCCGGATGGGATATCAAAGACGAGCGTCTCTATGCTGTCCGTCTTGATGCTCTTGTCTGGAATGTCGGTCTTTATCTCGAACACGATGCTGACATATTTGTTCTTGCCGTTGTCCGTCACAAGATAGCTCTTGTAGTCGGCGCTCAGCGTCGGCAGTTCGCCCTTGGGCTTCGAGTTCGGCACTTCTTTGACAAACCCGTCGGCTATCTCCTGCGCCGCCGCTTTTATCCGGCTGTCTATCGCCTCAACGCCTATCGCGGGGTAGTGAATGCCATAGGCGTAGTGATTTTCGTATGTTATCATCGACTGTGTCTCGCCGACCTCCCTGTCCTGGGCGGTGTGCTGGAACTTGAGACTCAGCTCCTCTTTCTGTTTATCGCTTTTGACCGCACAGCCCGCCGCGCCGAAAATAAACAGCACGGTGCACATCAGAGCCGCGAGACGGCGAAATAATTTTTTCATATCGTTTTTCCTTTCCGTAAAAACTTACGAACAGCTGAGAACAGCTGATATTATAGTATAAAATGTCGAACTTTGCAACAAAAGCGCGCAAACTGTAACCTACTGTTACACTCTGTTATGGATTTGTAATTTGTGCGGGTGTCTATATCCTATTCACTAAAACGGCTGAATTGACCTCAAAACTGCAGATAAATGCCGCGAAAGCCTGCCTTTTTTTGTCTTTTGTTCCGAAATCGGCGCGGATATGGCTATTTTTCTTTTTAAGAGTAACAATTTATCGGCATTTTAGTATAATAAAGTATCTTCAATTTTAAAAGGGGAGAGCCTTATGACAAAAGTCGTCAAGTTCGGCGGAACTTCGCTCGCAGAGGCGAAGCAGTTTCTCAAGGTCGCCGATATAATCAGATCAGATCCCGACCGCCGCTATGTCGTGCCGTCTGCGCCCGGCAAGCGTTTCAGCGGAGATACAAAAGTTACCGATATGTTCTATGCCTGCTACGATTCCGCATCGAGAGGCGGCGATTTTGAAGAGATATTCCAGAAGATAAAGAACCGCTACAATGATATAATTTCCGGACTCGGGCTCGATATGTCTCTCGAAGATGATTTTGAGCATATACGCCTCAATTTCATCGGCCGCGCCGGCCGCGACTATGCCGCATCGAGAGGCGAGTATCTCAACGGCAAGATAGTTGCAAAGCTGCTCGGCTTCGCGTTTATAGATGCCGCAGATGTTATATTCTTCGACGAGAGCGGCAAATATGACGCAAAGCGCACGATACCCATTCTGCGCGAGCGCCTGAGCTATACTGAGTACGCAGTCATTCCCGGTTTCTACGGCTCAATGCCCAATGATACTATCCGCACATTTTCTCGCGGCGGTTCGGATATAACAGGTTCGATAGTCGCGGCAGCGGCCGATGCCGATCTCTATGAGAACTGGACGGATGTGTCGGGCTTTCTCATTGCAGATCCGCGCATCATTAAGGATCCGCAGCCGATCAAGACGATCACATACCGTGAGCTGCGCGAGCTTTCCTATATGGGCGCCAGCGTGCTTCATGAGGACGCAGTGTTCCCGGTGAGAAAAGCAGGGATTCCGATCAACATCCGCAATACCAACGCGCCGGATGACGAGGGAACCTGGATCGTGGAGAGCACCTGCCATCAGTCAAAATACACCATTACCGGTATTGCCGGCAAAAAAGGTTTTGTTTCCGTCAATATTGATAAGGATATGATGAATTCCGAGGTTGGATTCGGGAGAAAAGTATTGTCCGCGTTTGAGGAGAATAATATCTCATTCGAGCATATGCCGTCCGGCATCGACACGATGACAATCTTCGTTCACCAGCCGGAATTCGAGGGCAAGGAGCAGGCAGTGATCTCAGCAATTCACCGTCTGGCAAAGCCGGACAGTATCGAGCTGGAGGGTGATCTGGCGCTGATCGCGGTTGTGGGACGCGGCATGAAGTCGACCAGAGGAACGGCAGGTCGTATCTTCTCGGCACTGGCACATGCAAACATCAACGTCAAGATGATCGATCAGGGATCTTCTGAGCTTAACATTATTATCGGTGTGAGCAATGCGGATTTTGAACCGGCAATCCGTGCGATCTATGACATTTTCGTGGAGACCCAGCTCTAAGATTAAGATATGAAGAACGACAAGCACGAGCAAAATGAATTACAGCGTATGATGGAAGGCAGGGCTGCCCGCATGATTGCGGCTGCAGTCACTGTCTTTTTGTGCGTACTGACATTGTTTGAATTTGTTGCGCTCAAGATGGAGTGGAATGTGCCTGCACTGGCGGTGCTAAGCGGCGACAACGGACTGTGGACCAGGGAGTACCAGCGGGAAGAACTGGTGATGGACGGTAGCACGGAAAACATTCTGCTCGCAGACGATGGAGAGACACCGCTCACAGGAAGCGGTGAGAATGCCAAAACGAATGTGGGGGAAAACGGCAGCGGCGGGACGGCGCAGACCGGTGAAAATGCAGGGAACGGGGAAGACTTGCAGGTGGAAGGGACAGAAGCGGTGCGGCAGGAAGAGACTGAGACGCCGGATGTAAGCGGAACCGGAAAAGCGGAAGCGGATGTTAAGGAGACGCAGACACCGGAATTTTCGTATTATATCCGCATCAATCGCAAGCAGAACTGCGTCACGATCTACACCCAGGATGAGGAGGGGGAGTATACGGTACCCTATAAGGCAATGGTATGCTCGACCGGACTTTACAACGCAACGCCGCGCGGAACTTACCAGATTTCCACCAAGTATCTGTGGCGGGAACTCTATGGCGGTGTGTATGGGCAGTACGCGACGCGGATTCACGGGGGAATCCTGTTCCATTCTGTGCCCTATTACAAGCGCGCAAAGGATACACTCTGTACGGACAAGTATAACAAGCTGGGACAGCAGGCGTCGATGGGCTGCGTAAGACTGACGGTGGAGGATGCAAAATGGATTGCGGAGAACTGCCCGGAAGGCACTACGGTTGAAATATACGACGGGGAAGACCCGGGGCCGCTCGGGAAACCGGAGGCACAAAAACTGGATAAATCAGATCCGGACTGCCACTGGGATCCGACTGATCCGGATGAGGAAAATCCCTGGCAGCAGACGGAGACGTCCGTGACGGAGAGCGAGCAGGAAAAACAGATAAAATAGAAAAAATAGAACGACGAAGGCGACATCCTATTCATTTGAATCGATGTCGCCTTCTAAACTATCTCGTCCATGGGACTGTACCTCTCTTTTCTTTTTCTTTCGGACTTCTTCGCTTCCTTCGTACCTTTGTATCACTCTTCTTATGACGATGGATATCGCATCATATCTGATTAACTCATCTGATACTGATTCCTCTTTCCATGATTTGGATTGTCACGTGTGTTCTTCGGGAGTTAGAAAAAAACGAATGCAATTACGTTTTCGGTGGTCTGTACCTCTCTTTCCTTAATATCGTTTTGGGTAAATCGTTACGTTTCTGGTGGCTTGTACCTTCCTTTCCTTCGATTTCGTTTTCCTTTCTTTTTGTTGTCTTTATTCTATCTGATATATGAGAAAAAGTCAAGCATAAAATGAGAAAATTATAATAAAAAATATTTAAAAACAATAAACAAAGAATGAATATGAAAATATTCTGAAAATATAGATGCAATAGATATAATATATATTTTTCGTAAAATACATGTAAATGCTTCGCTGTGGCAGAAGAGCGCGCGTTTCATATAATAAAGAGAAGGGAGCGTAATTCTATGAATAGACAGACCATACTTCTCATCAGTGACATGCGTCAGGTCTATCTGGCGGAGATTATGACCAAAAGAGGACTCAACGTACGCTGCCTGGATATCAGAAACAGCGGGACGGTAAAAGAACAGCTCGAGAAGTTGAAAAGTTTTCTGGCGGAGGCGGATATGCTGATCCTCCCGATTCCGGTGACAAAGATACCGGAACAGAAAATGCTGAACGATATATTGAATAAAAACCTGACGAACGATACGCTGGTGCTTGGAGGCTGCTTCTCGCCGGAACAGCAGGAACTTTTGGAGCGCAGGGACATTCACTATCTGGATTTTATGAAAGATGAGATTGTGACGGAAGAAAATGCAGTGGCGACGGCGGAGGGCGTGATCGCGGAGCTTGTGAACCACAGCCCTTATAACATTGAGGAGGCAAAAATTATCGTCACCGGTTACGGCTGCTGCGGCAGAGCGGTGGCTGCGAGGCTGAAAGCGCTCGGCGCGCGCGTGACAGTGCTGGCAAGAAGACGGGAAGTGCGTAAACTTGCCAAGAAGGATGGATTTTATGCCGCGGATTTTGCGTTTGGACCGGAGGAAGCGATGGGGGCGGCAATGCTGGTCAACACGGTTCCGGCACCTGTGGTTACAGGTGCGATCATCCGCGAACTGCCGCGGGATGCATATATTTTAGACATCGCGTCCAAACCGGGCGGTACGGATTTCGCCTGCGCCAGAGAGTGCGGCATCCGTGCGGATCTGGCACTTGGACTTCCGGGAAAATATGCGCCGAAGGAGAGCGCCTATATTCTGGACCGGGCGGTGGAGAGATTCGTGCGAAAGGAGCATGAAATGTGATGGATTTTTCCAATTATAATATCGGGCTTGGAATTACCGGTTCGTTTTGTACGTTTGCGAAAGCAAGAAAAGAAATACAGCGGCTGTGCGATATGGGCGCCAATGTGGTGCCGGTTTTTTCATTTAATGCGCAGACGTGTGACACGCGGTTCGGAAGTGCGAAAGATTATGTGGACGGAATCTGCGAGATTACCGGAAATGAGGGCATCCGTACCATCTGTGCTGCGGAGCCGATCGGACCGAATAATTTTCTGGACATCATGGTCATTGCGCCCTGCACCGGAAATACGGCGGCAAAACTCTGCAACGGAATCACGGATACGCCGGTACTGATGGCGACCAAAGCGCATATGCGCAACGGTAAGCCGCTTGTGATTGCCATCTCGACGAACGATGCGCTCGGCGCCAGCTTTAAGAATATTGGAATGCTGATGAATATGAAAAATATTTATTTCGTTCCGTTCGGGCAGGACAACTGCAAGAGCAAGCCGAACTCCATGATCGCAAAAATGGAGCTCCTGCCGGACACAATCGAGGCGGCGCTCGCCGGCAAACAGATCCAGCCGATTCTGCAGACCCCGACGTAACGCAGATCTGACGGAGCCGGGCGGAGACAGAGACGGAAAATGCCGGGGACGTTTTATTATGCAAAAAATCAGAGCATCTTATGTTCCGGCCGCTTCTGGCAGGGGCGGATTTTGCGATTAGAAATGCCGCCTCCGTTACAGCCGGAACATTGAGCGCTCGGTTTCTACTCCTGCAACTTAGTCCACAAAAATCAATACGCCTGTCCCGGGACAGGCGCGTTTTGCGTTTACAGGTGTTTCCTTACGCCTGCTTGGATGCCTCGTAGGCTTCGCGACAGGCCTTAGCCAGCTGATCGCCGCAGGAAGTCGGGCGTCCGTTGCAGGAGATGCCGCCGATTTTCTCCTCAACCTGCTCAACGGTAAGACCCTCGACGAGCTTCGGAATCGCCTGAAGATTGCCGTTGCAGCCGCCGGTGAACTTTACATTATGCACGATGTTGCCCTCTAATTCAAGATCAATCTGTGTGGAGCAGGTGCCCTTGGTCTTATATGTGTATGTCATTTTGAAATCCTCCTTTATTGAAAAAATAGATCGTTCAGATCACTTTTGAGTATAACATGGAACCGGAAGTGTGCAAGAAAAATTTGCAGTAAAGCGGCAGTTAATAAAAAATTTACAATTCTTTTACGCCTGTTTTTATTGTGGTGGTGCTGGAAAAGTGTTACAATAACAATATTGTGCGGGGTCATACCCTTTTGCAGGTGTCCCGCAGGAGAATGGATTTTGACACAGTTTTGTGTAAAAACAGGAGTAGGAGCTTTTTATGAGTGCAATAACGAAGATCTTCGGAACCCACAGCGAGCGTGAGTTAAAGCGGATTTACCCGCTTGTCGACAAGGTGGAATCTTACCGCGAGGCGATGGGAGCACTTTCCGATGAAGAATTAAAGAACAAGACGAAGGAATATAAGGAGAGACTGGAGAACGGCGAGACGCTGGACGATCTTCTTCCGGAGGCATATGCGACGGTGCGTGAGGCGGCGAAGCGTGTGCTCGGCATGGAGCATTATCGTGTGCAGATTATTGGTGGTATCATTCTCCACCAGGGACGTATCGCTGAGATGAAGACCGGTGAAGGTAAGACTCTGGTATCGACACTGCCGGCATACTTAAATGCACTTGAGGGCAAGGGTGTGTGCATCGTCACAGTCAACGACTATCTGGCAAAGCGTGACTCTGAGTGGATGGGACAGGTCCATGAATTCCTGGGACTGAAAGTCGGCGTGGTTTTGAACGAGATGACGAATGATGAGCGCCGGGATGCTTATAACTGTGACATTACCTACGTGACAAACAATGAGCTTGGCTTTGATTATCTGCGTGATAACATGGTAATCTATAAGGAACAGCTGGTGCAGCGCGGACTGCATTTTGCCATCATCGATGAGGTCGACTCGGTATTGATTGATGAGGCGCGTACACCGCTCATCATTTCCGGACAGAGCGGCAAATCCACCAGACTGTATGAGGCATGCGATATTCTGGCGTGCCAGATGAAGCGCGGTGAGGATATGCCGGAGTACTCCAAGATGGATGCCATCATGGGCGTGGAGCAGGAGGAGACCGGAGACTTCATCGTAAACGAGAAGGATAAGGTGGTCAGCCTGACACAGGATGGTGTGAAGAAGGTTGAGCAGTTCTTCAAGATAGAGAACCTGGCTGATCCGGAGAATCTGGAGATTCAGCATAACATTATTCTGGCGCTGCGCGCACACAACCTGATGTTCCGCGACCAGGATTACGTGGTGAAGGACGACCAGGTTATGATCGTCGATGAGTTTACCGGACGTATCATGCCGGGACGCCGTTATTCAGACGGACTTCATCAGGCGATTGAGGCGAAGGAGCACGTACATGTGCGCCGTGAGAGCCGCACGCTGGCAACCATTACCTTCCAGAACTTCTTCAACAAGTTCAACAAGAAGGCTGGTATGACCGGTACGGCACAGACCGAGGAGAAGGAATTCCGTAACATTTACCAGATGGACGTTATCTCCATCCCGACGAACCGCCCGGTACAGCGTATTGATTACGAGGATGCGGTTTATAAGACGAAAAAAGAGAAATTCCATGCGGTTGTCGAGGAAGTGGCAGCAGCCCATGAAAAGGGACAGCCGGTTCTGGTTGGTACCATTACGATCGAGACTTCCGAGCTTCTGAGCAAGATGCTGACAAGACGCGGCATTCCGCATAAGGTATTAAATGCGAAGTTCCATGAGCTGGAGGCTGAGATCGTAGCAGATGCAGGTATCCACGGTGCCGTTACGATCGCGACTAATATGGCAGGCCGTGGTACGGATATCAAGCTGGATGAGATTTCCAGAGAACTGGGCGGCTTAAAGATTATCGGTACAGAGCGTCATGAGTCCAGACGTATTGATAATCAGCTGCGCGGTCGTGCCGGACGTCAGGGCGATCCGGGTGAATCACGTTTCTACCTGTCCCTGGAGGATGACCTGATGCGTCTCTTCGGTTCAGAGCGTCTGATGAATATGTTTAACGCGATGGGCGTACCGGAGAATGAGCAGATCGAGCACAAGATGCTTTCCAAGGCGATTGAGAAAGCACAGATGAAGATTGAGACCAACAACTACGGTATCCGCGAGAACCTGTTAAAATACGACGAGGTTATGAACGAGCAGCGTGAGGCAATCTACGCAGAGCGCCGCCGTGTACTGGATGGCGAGAATATGCGTTCCGTTATCATGAAGATGATCACGGATATCGTAGAAAACGCCGTAGATATGTCCATCTCTGATGAGCAGGAACCGGCTGAGTGGGATCTGTCCGAGTTAAATTCCCTGCTGCTTCCGGTTATCCCGTTAGAGCCGATTCAGCTGACGGAAGACCAGCAGCATATGAAGAAAAATGAGCTGAAACATATGCTCAAAGAGGCGGCAACGAAGCTTTATGAGACACGCGAGGCAGAGTTTACAAGCGCGGAACAGGTACGCGAGATGGAGCGCGTGATCCTTCTGAAAGTGGTTGATGCAAAGTGGATGGCTCATATCGACGATATGGATCAGCTGCGCGAAGGCATCGGTCTGCAGGCGTATGGTCAGAGAGACCCGCTGGTTGAGTATAAGATGAGTGGCTATGAGATGTTCGACAGCATGACGGCAGCGATCCGTGAGGATACCGTCCGTATTCTGTTCCACATCCGTGCAGAGCAGAAGGTCGAGCGTGAACCGGCTGCCAAGGTAACGGGAACCAACCGTGACGACAGCACCGTGCAGGCACCGAAGAAGCGTGAGGAGAAGAAGATTTACCCGAACGATCCGTGCCCATGCGGTTCCGGCAAGAAGTACAAACAGTGCTGTGGACGGAAGCTGTACGCGAAGAATTAATAGATGAAAGAAGGCAGGCTGCCGTGATTTTGCAGCAGTCTGTACAGAAAATTCCCGAAACTATGGCGAAATACCTGGTTCCGGGAATTTTTCCAAATATAAAAAAGAGTTACGGTCTATATGTGTGTGATCCGTAACAAAATATAACTGAAAGAATGCTGAACCGTTGAGGAAAATGGCAGCAGATAGATGAGAATGGAGAAGGTGAGAGCATGGTTGAATTAGATCAGTTTAAGTATACATTATCAACCTACGATGAGACGCTGAAAGAGGTCAAGGATTCCCTGGATCTGGAAAATAAGGAGCGCCGCATCACGGAGCTTGACAAATCAATGGAAGAACCGGGCTTCTGGGATGATCCGGAGCGCTCGACCAAGACGGTCCGTGAGGCGAAAAATCTCAAAGATACAGTGGATGGCTACAAGCACCTTGAACAGCAGTATGAGGATATCCAGGTCATGATCGAGATGGGCTATGAGGAAAATGACCCGGCGATGATTCCGGAGATTCAGGAGATGTTAGATGAGTTCGTCAAAGAGCTGGAAGAACTCCGCACAAAGACACTCCTGTCCGGCGAGTACGACGGCTGCAACGCGATCCTCAAGCTGAACGCGGGCGCGGGTGGTACCGAGGCGATGGACTGGTGCAGTATGCTGTATCGTATGTACCAGCGCTGGGCGGACAAAAAGGGCTTTACGACCGAGGTGCTTGATTTCCTGGATGGCGACGAGGCGGGACTTAAGTCCATCACACTGCAGGTCAATGGCGAAAATGCCTACGGCTACCTGAAATCGGAGAAAGGCGTCCATCGTCTGGTTCGTATTTCCCCGTTCAACGCGGCTGGCAAGCGTCAGACCTCGTTCGTTTCCTGTGATGTCATGCCGGATATTGAAGAAGATCTGGATGTGGAGATTAATCCGGATGATCTGCGGATCGATACCTATCGCTCGAGTGGTGCCGGTGGACAGCATATCAACAAGACGTCCTCCGCGATCCGTATCACGCATCTGCCGACCGGTATCGTCGTACAGTGCCAGAATGAGCGTTCCCAGTTCCAGAACAAGGACAAGGCGATGCAGATGTTAAAGGCAAAGCTGTACCTGCTCAAACAACAGGAGAATGCCGAGAAGTTGTCCGACATCCGCGGCGATGTCAAGGACATCAACTTCGGAAACCAGATCCGTTCCTACGTTATGCAGCCGTACACGCTCGTCAAGGATCACCGGACGAACGCCGAAAATGGCAATGTGAACGCGGTGATGGATGGAGATATTGATCTGTTTATCAGTGCGTATTTAAAGTGGATCAGCCTGAAAAACCAGAAGACAGAAGAGGCGTAAAAGAAGATAAATCAGCCTGGATTGGCGGCACAAAAGTTTGACAGAGAAGAAAACACTCTGTCGAGTGCCGTCAGTTCAGGCTGTTTTTTTACAGATACAATTCGATTATTATGAAAAAAATAGATTGCAGAGTGTCAATAAATGTGATAATATCTTCCTGGTAAACACAAATGTATTTCTGGTGCGTACATAAGCGGAGATGGAATGGAAGAAAAGACAAAGTATTATCTGTTAAGGCAGAAAGCAGTGCCGGAAGTCCTTTTGAAGGTGGCGGAAGCGAAGAAGCTCATTGCGTCGGAAAAGGCGATGACGATTCAGGAGGCGACCGACCAGCTTGGGATCAGCCGGAGTTCCTTTTATAAGTATAAGGACGATATTTTTCCATTTTACGACAACGCCAAGGGCAAAACGATTACCATGGTGCTGCAGATGGATGATGAACAGGGACTTTTATCGGATCTTCTTCATATCGTAGCGATTTACAAGGCGAATATTCTGACGATTCATCAGAGTATTCCGGTCAACAATGTGGCGACGCTGACACTCAGCGTGGAAGTCCGCCCGGATACCGGAAATATATCGCATATGGTCGAAGAGATGGAAGAAAATTCGGGAGTACACAACGTAAAAATTATAGCCAGGGAGTAAAGATTATGATTCAGGTAGCAGTGATGGGCTATGGAACAATTGGTTCCGGAGTCGTAGAAGTATTAGAAACCAACAAAGACAAAATCACAGAAAAAACCGGCAAAGAGATTGCAGTAAAATATATTCTGGATCTGCGTGAATTTCCGGGTGATCCGCACGAAGCGCAGATTGTTCATGATTTTGAAATCATTGAAAAAGACGAAGAAGTAGAGATCGTTGTAGAGGCGATGGGCGGCGTCAATCCGGCATACAAGTTTGCAAAAGCGTGCCTGTTAGCCGGTAAGCACGTTGTGACTTCCAACAAGGCACTTGTAGCGGCACACGGCACCGAGCTTCTGGCGATTGCACGCGAGAAGAACTTAAACTTCCTCTTCGAAGCCAGCGTAGGCGGCGGCATTCCGCTTCTGCGTCCGCTGACCCAGTCTCTTGCAGGCGAGAAGATCGAGGAAATCAGCGGTATCTTAAACGGTACAACCAACTACATCCTTACCAAGATGGCGAGAGAAGGTCAGACCTTTGAGGAAGCCTTAAAGAAAGCGCAGGAACTCGGATATGCAGAGCGCAACCCGGAGGCAGACGTAGAAGGCTACGATACCTGCCGCAAGATCACGATTCTTACCTCACTGGCAACTGGAAAAGAAGTAAATTACGAAGATGTGCCGACCGAGGGCATCACAAAGATTACCGATACCGATTTCAAATATGCGGCAAAGCTGGGAACCTCGATTAAACTGTTTGGAACCAGCCGCATGGAAGGCAATAAAGCCAGCGTCTATGTATGCCCGATGATGATCGGACCGGATCATCCGCTCTTTGCAGTCAATGATGTATACAATGCAGTCATGGTTCGCGGCAATACACTTGGAACCGTCATGTTCTACGGCAGCGGCGCCGGAAAACTCCCGACCGCCAGCGCAGTCGTCAGCGACATCGTAGAGATCGCCGGACACATGGAAGACAACATCCCGACCGGCTGGACCGACGAAAAACAGCCAGTTGCACCGATGGGCGAAGTAACCTTCAGCTACTTCCTCCGACTGGCAGGCAAATCAGCCGACAAACTTGCCGATGTGCGTGCAGCCTTCGGTGAGGCAGAAACCATCGAACTCCCGGAGATGGACGAATTTGCGGTCGTAACCGGAGAAATGACCGAAGCACGCTTCCGGAAACTGGCAGCGGCATTCGAGGAAGATATCCGCCAGACGATTCGCTATACAAAATAGGATATAAAGTAAAAAGCACGCCAAAGTCATTCATGACGCGGTGTGCTTTTTAACGCAAGAAATACACAGAAAAAGGTCCCCTTGCCAATCATTTTATTGTAACGGACCAATCAAACTCTCATACAACTCCATTGCCTGATCAAAAAACGGCGCATATTGCGGATCCGTAATCATATGGTACACCTGGATCAGGCAGAAAAACTCAACTACTCCAAAGATGGTAGACATAACTCCCAGTATCAGCCCGACCACTGCGCTGCCGCGCCGCGGCTGTCCTTCCTCCTTGGAGAGGACAAACAGTACATTCGCCGACATTCCGAGCAGAATCGCGGCGGAAAAACTCAAAAACAGGGAGAAAAATGCGAAGATGCCGCACATCATTGACATCGTGGCATAGCGGCGCGAACGATTGCGCCGGGTTTCATTTGTATCTGAATGTTCCTTCGGAGAATGTGTTTCATCGTAATAACTCATCGTATATCTAATCCTTTCATAACTGTGAAAAAAAAACAGCTACATCCTTTTCTGAAAATTAGAGACAGCCGCTGAATAGGGCAAAACAAAATCTATGCCCATTTGGCGGATTGAATCCGATAAAAGTGTATCATGAATAAAGCCGCTTGTCCAGTTAGGCATTGACTTGCGAAATATGCGCTGGAATGGTATGATTAAACAGCGTATTGATATTGAAGGAGAGTTTTTGCATGGATATTATACAGGCATTGAAAGAAGAGCTTCAGATAGGGAGAAATCAGGTCGAAGCGGCGGTAAAGCTGATCGATGAGGGAAACACGATCCCGTTCATCGCGCGCTACCGCAAGGAGGCGACCGGTTCCCTGAATGATGAGGTGCTGCGCCAGCTGGATGAGCGACTGCGCTATCTTCGGAATCTGGAGGATAAAAAGGAGCAGGTGATCGGTGCGATCCGCGCCCAGGAGAAGCTGACTCCGGCGCTGGAGAAACAGATCTGCGATGCGGCGACGCTGGTTGCGGTGGAAGATCTTTATCTTCCGTACCGCCCGAAACGGCGCACCCGTGCCGGAATTGCCCGTGAGAAAGGGCTGGAACCGTTAGCAGTCTGGATTTACAAGCAGGAAGCGGGCGGCAGCCTGGAGGCGGAGGCGGCGAAGTATGTGTCGGAAGAAAAGGGTGTTGCAGATGTTTCAGAGGCAATAGACGGCGCGCGCGATATTCTGGCTGAGCAGATCAGCGAGATGGCAAAATACCGCAACTACGCACGTAAAAAGACGATGCAGGACGGTCTTTTGGAGGCATCCGCAAAGGATGAGAAGATACAGTCGGTGTACGAGATGTACTATCATTTCTCCGAACCAGTCAAAAAGCTGGCGGGACACCGTGTGCTGGCGATCAACCGCGGTGAGAAAGAGAAGATTCTGAGCGTGAAGCTTATAGCGCCGGAGGAGCAGAGAGGACAAATACCAGTACAAACATGTTGACGATGAAGCTGCTGATGCCTCCCATTAATGTCTGTCCGATGCGTGGAAGGGATGAAATGAAGAATGAAAGGCTGTTTCCGCTTAGTACATTGTATCCGGTTCTGGCCTTGATAATGGAGGCGGCTTCTTCAAAAGGTGCAATGACTGCCTGCGGATCAAGGTTGATGTTCTGCAGGTTTACTACCGCCAGCCATACTACCAATGCCAGAGGAACGAGAAAGCATAAAATGGCTTCTGCCGTAATGACGGTGGCAGCTATGCTCCGTTTTATCTTTCGCTTTTCGGACAGATAAATCATCTGGCGCCTGACCAGTATATAGATGGTCAATGCACCCAACAGACCGCCTAAGAAGGGAGTGATTTGCCTGGCGAGGATAATCCCCAACCCGATAATGATGGTAATCAATGAATATTTCCAGTATTGCTCTTTTGTACTCATAGAATATGTTGTTTCTTTGAAAAAGAAACATTATAAGAGCCGGAAATGTTTTTGAGGAATATGCGGAGATTGAATTTTATCCTTCATCCAGCCAGCCTTTTCCCTGGCGTACGATTTCTGCCTCGCCACCGGTGCAGTCCACTACTGTGGAACCCTCTATGCCACCTATTCCACCGTCGATAACCAGGTCGACGATATTGCCGAACTTCTCATCAATCAGTTCGGGGTCGGTGCAGTATTCAATGTCTTCGTTTTCGTTATGGGGGAGTGTGGCGGTCATGATAGGGGCATCCAGCAGGCGTGCCAGCTCCTGTATTATCGGATGGTCGGGCATACGGATTCCTACTTCTTTCCGGTTGCGGAATATCTTCGGCAGACGGACTGTGCCGTTTAAGATAAAGGTGAAAGCGCCCGGAAGGTTGCGCTTCATTAATTTAAACGTGTTGTTGTCGAACTTGGCATATTCGCTGATACTGCTCAGGTCGTAGCAGATGATGGAAAGGTTGTTCTTCTTGGGGTCGGTGTTTTTGAGTTGGCAGATACGTTCTATCGCACGTTCCTTCAGTCCGTGGCAGCCGATGGCATACATGGTGTCGGTGGGGTAGATGATGATGCCCCCGTCGTTCAGAATGTCGATTACTTGTTGCAAATCTGCCGGGTTGTTGTTCTTTTCATAAAGTTTCAGAAGCATGATATTGTCGGACTTGGTTTAAAAGTATATCACAAAAGTAATAATAAGTTTCTTGAAATCAAATGTATAAGGATGGATTTTATTTTGAGGAGCGCTTTTTGCGGAGTTCTTCCGCCAATCGCCATTGCAAGGCTGCTTCAACCTCTTTCCCGGTTTGCATCAAAGCGTCCCCGAAGAGTTCGTGAGCCCCGGCATGTTCGGGCTTTAGGGTGGTGGCTTTGTCCAGGTCGGCTATGGCACCTTCAATGTTTCCGAGTTTAAGCCGCAACTTTCCACGGTTGTACACGGTTTTGAATTCGGCGGGGCGCAAGCGTACGGCACGGTTCAGGCATTCTTCGGCTTCCTGGTATTGGTTTTCGTTGAAGAGGGTGACGCCTTTTCGCACCCAGGCATCCGTGTATTCGGGATAAAGCTCCAAAGCTTTGTCATAATTGGCAAGGGCGGCACGGGCGTCGCGGGCTTGGGTGATGCACTCGTTCCCCATGGCATAATATTCGCGGGCGTAGTCTTGCAGGCGCTTCCGCTGTTTTTCCATGTCTTGTTTCAGGCAGGCGTTGTCTGCTTTCAGCCGGTTGATGATATTCAGCTTTTTGCGGATAAGACGTTGCACTACGGGTTTCTCGATGTCATAACGGGAATGGATGGCCTTGAAGAATTCATTGAGGAAAGTCTCGAAGTCTCCCTGGTCGAAGGCTTTGGCTGCCGCTACATATTGCACATCTGCCTGTGCCTGCTTCAAGGCACGGTCAATGGCCTGGCGGTTGTTGAAGCGTTGGGCGAATCCTACAATTTCGGGACGTACGAATACATCGGCGCGGCTGACGGGCTTTTTCAGCTGTATCCCTTCCAGCGATGTGCACCGGCTGAGTGCCACGTATGCTTGTCCACCGGCAAATACGCCACCGGTGAAATCGATGACTACCCGGCTGAAAGTCAGTCCCTGGCTTTTATGGATGGTGATGGCCCAAGCCAATCGCAGGGGGAACTGCCGGAAGATGCCGAGTTCTTCCTCTTCTATCTTTTTTTCTTGCTCGTTGTAGGTGTAGCGCATGTTGCTCCACACTTCGCGGGTGACTTCCATTTCGGTTCCGTCTTCCATGACGACGTAGATATGGCCGTTCTTTTCGTCTATGGCCGAAACGGTACCCAGAGTTCCGTTTACCCAACGTTTGTCTTGGTCGTTTTT
>ERZ779922.1041-NODE-1041-length-20992-cov-14.795052_pt1 | contig 20992 bp, 20 predicted proteins | sample MGYA00511544_ERZ779922 | MGnify/ENA primary metagenome ERZ779922 (study PRJEB29588, sample SAMEA2154516) | human gut metagenome | biome: human gut; feature: human-associated habitat; material: faeces | place: Denmark | collected 2008/2010 ... | reverse complement strand
GGCTGTCATTCCTACCATATTTATATATTGTCTTGCTTTCATACTCTATTCCTCCGTATTAGAATAACTTCCATACCAATGTCACACCGGCGTTGATGGGACCACACCAATTTTTTGTCTCGTTGCCACAGCGCACGCGCACACCATCGATGACTTCATATTTTTCGAAATCGGCATTCAGGTAGCCCAAGCCAAGGTTGAAATCAAGAGTCAGTGCCTTGTTCAGCCGTAGCTGATAGCCGGTGGTGATGCCGCCACCCATCAGGTCGCCTTGCTTGCCTGTTTCGGAGATCTTGTAGTTGAACTGTCCGGCCTTGAACATCGCCCCCAGATACCAGGCTTTCTTCTCACCCATGTAATAACGTATTTCCGGAACCACTTCCCAGAGTGCATAGCGGCGGTCCTTGTCGCTCCACGTCCAAGAAGTCCATGAGCCGTTTACGGCAATGCCACACGACGGACAGATGCGCCATTCAAGTCCTAAATCGGGTGTCAGGGTAGCCCAGCGCAATAGGTTGGCACGCAGGGAGAGATGATAATCATTTGTGATTTTAGTTTCCGACGGCGTGCCGGCAAGTGTATTTTGTAGAGCGGCTTTCTCGGCTTCTGCCTTTTCAGCGGCAAGTCGGGCTTCTTCCGCCTTGCGCTGCTCTTCGGCAAGCCGTTCCTGTTCGGCACGCTTCTCGGCTTCCAGTCGTTCGGTTTCCGCCTTGCGTCGTGCTTCCGCATCCGTCGCGGCAGTTCCCTTTACCGGTACCGTCAGGCGCACGGTGACAAAATCACCCTCAGTCGCATGGTTGCGGGTAATGAAATTCTCCTCTTTTATTTCCGCACGGATAATCAGTTCGGATTTCACACGGTTGGCACGGATCTTCGCCGTGGCAAGGTTCTCGGCTTCACTGCCCAGTGAATTACAATATCCGTCAACCAATAGCGGCAGCTTGCCGTCAAGAATTGTGGTTTTGTTGTTTTCGATACATTCCAACAGACGGGCAAGTTCCGTGTCATTGCCATTCCAAGGCACGTAGAACGTGTCCTTCTGCGGAACGAACCGGAAGGTGTAGGTCGTGTCTGCTTTCTGCTGCGCAATGACAGGAAAAGTTACCGTCATCAGCCACAGAAACAGGGTAAGAAAAGTGATTTTTCTGCTCATATAAACTTGAATTTATTATCTTTGTCTTCTCCAAAGGTAATAAATGCCATTCAGCGCCCAAAATATTACAAAAACTTTTTCTGTTGAAATACAGCGTTTTATAAAAAAAATGTCGTTTGAGCACTTTTCAAATTGTCGTTAGAGCACCTTTTTGTCGAATTAGCACTTTTTTGTCGTTTGAGCACTTTTTGAAAATGGGTTTCTGAGACCTTTTTCAATGTTTTTTAGTACACAAATTATTCCCGATTTGCTTTTTTCCATTTGGCAGGCGTACATCCTTCCTTCTCGGAAAATAATTTGATAAAGTTACTGCGGGAAAGAAAACCGGAGGACTCAGCCAGCTTCTGTATATTGATTTCCGGATGCTCCTTCAGCATGTTTTTCGCATACTCCAACCGGAGACTGGTTATCCATTCGCGGAATGTCATTTTATACGTAGTCTTGATATAAGCGGAAAGATTGGTACGGTTGGTATGAAGCACATCTGAAAGCTCCTTTATGGTAAGGCCGGGCCGGATATAACCGTCCGCATCGATCCAACCTTTGATTTTTTTCGCCATTTCGGCATGGAAAAAAGGAGTATCCTGCCTCTGTGCCTGTTCCCGGTTTGTGGTGTCACACAGGTCTTCCTCTTCAGAAGTCATGCCATCCTCCATCGCGTTTTCCACCTGTTCGTAAAACAGCAGATAGTTCAGATAGCAAAGGAAGAGATAAATGTAGAACGGTACCGATGACAGAATCCAGATATAGATGTATTCATCAGGCAGGAATGTCAGCAGTCCGCATCCCACCCCGAATGTGACAGCCCAGTAGGTGAAAATGGAAAGCCATTTGATATAGGCACCGATGTCATCCGCACGGGTGTCATCGAAAATGCGGATGACCCTGTGATAGGCCCGGAGAAGCCTACGGGTCAAGAACAGCCCATAGATAACCAACCATGCGGCCAAGGCAAACATCACCGTTGTCTGTAAACCACCTTTTGGTAACAACAGCAGAACGATGCCGGAAAGGATGGAAAACAGTATCCATAGACAGATATGCGTCCGTAACCGACATTTGGTGATATAAAAGCGGTCAAGCAGAGTGGTGAGGGCCGAACTGAACAACCAGTAGCACAAAAAATAGGTGGACAGGTTCATCAGGATGGCGGCATCGGTATTCTTGAACCTGATTCCAAAAAAGAAATGTACCGAATAGTTGGCGGCAAGTAACAGTATGGCTACCCCCATAATTCGCCGGGAACGCAGATAATTATTGAAAATGGCTTTTTCCGGGGTTGGAGCCAACAAAAAATAAAAGCCGAAGAACGACATCAACGGCAGCGCAATGCAAAGTGAATAACTGTATATAGATGGTTCCATTGTGTAATATGCTTATTTATTTTGCAGGGCAAAGTTACAAAACTATCAGCGAACCGAAGTATTCTCACAGCTTCTTTTTATGTCTAAATAACACTGAAATACTTTTATATTAGATTGATATCGGGTTTACTTTCATCGTTGCCAGGTTCAAATACACCCCATGATGCTCTATCATCCCGTTGCGGAACATCTTCCACAGGATATTGCACCCGAGTTGCGCCAGCGTGGAGTTAATGAACAAGTCCTGCTTCTCCAATGCTTCTGCCAGCGAGCAGCTCGGACCGGAATCCTCCTCCTTCACTCTCGCGTATTTCACGAAACGGGTGATGACCTTCAGCGAGCCGACCGCTTCATACAGCGTGGAAGCCGGTTGCCTGATTTTTTTCAGCACGGTCCCCATTATAACCTGTCCGGTCGTTTGCGTGTTGCCGAAGTCCATCCAGTAGAGTGGCGTGGCATTGTCCGTGTAGGAGGCCGGCGGCATCTTTCCCAGCACGTTCCACAGGTCGAGCCGGGACTTGATGTTGTCCGTGCAGGTGACGGTGATGTTCGCGATTTCATCCCGTTTCACCTCCTTCAACACCGACGGATAGGGTCTGGGCTCCGCTTTCCAGTCGTTGCCGAAGAAATTATTGACACGGGTAATGAGGCATTTCGCCTTGTTCAGGCCTATGTCGGAATCACTGAAGAGTTGGCGTCCGATGTTGGTCCCGGACACGATGTCAGGGTCATAGAGCGTGACGGACAGGCCGGGGTGTCCGAGCGCCCGCAATGTCACGTCGAGCCGGGCCAGACATGTCAGCACCTGCGAACCGGTTCCGCCCGCGCCGATAAGATTCACTGTTACCGGGTGCTGCGGGTCAATCAGGTAGTTGTCGATATAATGCACTCTTTTCATTTCAGTATGTCCTTTAGTTTCAAGTTGTTCAACGGTCTCAGTTCTTCAAGGTCGAAAGGTCTGTCCTTTGCCGCTTTCGTGACCAGAACGAGATTTGATTTGGTCGGGTTGCCATGCGCTCCCAGATGGGAGAACTCCGTCAGCCAGAACTTCCTCTCCCAATATTCGAGCAGTTTCGCGTAGGTCAGGTCTTTCGGCTTCTCTATTCTGGCGGAACCCAGACAGACGCTTGCCTGCGTCACGTTGAAGAACGGGGCGGCATAAAGTTCCGTCTTTTCCGTCGGTTCCCTGTCTTTGCAGGCATAGACATTCAGGTGGCTTTCTCCGGCCTCGTAGATGATTCCCGGCAGATGATACTCCGCGTTCTCTATCTTGAGGGCTTCCTTGAAGAACATCATACGTTTCCGGGGAGAGTTGTACCAGATGTATTTCTCGCTTCCCTTACGCGGGTCGCACCACAACAGGTTGGACGGTATCCTTCCATACGGTGTGGCGCTGTGCCTTTCGGAATAGCCCCGTACCAGCTCGTTCATGAACTCCGCCGTCACCGGACGGCCTTCGCCCATTATACCGCTTTCATCTATATCCCTGACCTCGATGAAATAACTGTTGTCATATACATAATGACTGTTGTCTTCCCGGGCATAGGCAATCAGCGCTGCCCGCGGATGGAGCAGCGTCCTGAGTTTTCTTGTCAATTCGTTCGTTTCCAGCATGTTTTAACAGATTATATTGATGAACTTATCCGCCCATTTGAAGAACCGCTCCGGATAGTCATCCATCCGGAACAGTTCTCCGGTATCGGACGAGAGGTCGCAGGTCGTTACCGGCGTGATGTCATAGGTCTCCCTGCTGTTTGAATTGTAATAGTCAACGAGATATTCAGACACTATATCGTTGATGTCATAGACGACCCTTATCTGCTGTTGCAGGTACATCGGATGGAAATCCGGATTCTCGGAGTAGTAGGCGTCATACCCGTACCCCATGATGCCCCGTTCCGGTGTCAGGAAGGGCAGACCGCTCCTCATGGCGTCGACCAGCTGCCTTTCAAACCCGTTTTGGGGAGTGTACGAGCCGATTGCCCCCGGCAGGTCCTTGTAATAGGACTTTGCAGCCACCCGCCTGAGCAGCCTGCCTATTTTCCCCTCCTGATAGGAACGCACAAGTTTCACCCGGCTTTTCCATTCCTGCGGGTCATCGCCTCCGTCCTCCGAGAGCAGCTCGAATATGAACTCCGCGTCATCGTCATCCAGAATGGTGCTGATACCGTTGGCCGTCATCAGCTTGTGGATAAAGGTAATGGCGATCCTCCTTAAAACGGGACTGAGTGATTCCAGGAACCTCACAGGGAAATAGTACAGCGTCAGACTTCCCCACCGGTGGTACTTCCACAAACGGAAGAAGAGCCTGCCTCTTTCCTGCTCGATATTGACATTCAGCTCATCCCCCACAAGCGCGTCCATCTCGTCGTACAGCCTGGCTATGCCCTCCCCGATACTGTTTCCCGGTGTGTGCGCCGCTTCCTTTTGCAGCAACAGGGCATACTTGAAAAAGGAATCACGCAGGAACTCATAGTTTTCCCGCGTGATTACATTGATGCTGCCGCATTGAAGTCCGTCGTATGTCTCCACGACAAGGCTTTTCAGAGCAACCGGTGCAAGCGCCGTGCTCAGAAAAGAATTACGGCCCCGCTTGGAGCCGCAATCCGTTCTTTCCTGTCCACCCCGTATCGGGTTTCCCTCCGTGTCTGCCCGATGATGAGCCTTGCCAGCTGTTCCTGCCGGTGTTCGTCCAATGGTACACATGGTTTCTTGTTTTTCTTTTTCCTGTTCTTCCTCATATATCCTATCCTTTGGTTCCGACAGTGGTCTTGAACTCGTACACGGCCTTGTCATCCTTGAGTACCGGACCGTGTACCGTCGCGGTTGTCAGTTCAGGATAAAAGTTGGAGTAATAATTCATGACCATTTCCGGGCTGTCCGACGGGTTCGGATCGTCGAGCGTGACCATTCCGCTGCCTTTCTTGAACGTGAATGAACGTGTCATTCCTGTGATTTCGAGTGCCATAGTCTTAAACTGTTTGATAGGGTGAATACTTGGGTTCTAACATGGATTGGGGAAAATCGGGATATTCCTCGTAATCCTTGGGATTGTAATTGATTTCTTCGTCTGCGGGGTATTGCATCCGGTAGTCTTCAGGCGTGAATTCCGGTTCCTGCCAGTGCGTGACTTCCTGACCGCCATAGTTTTGCGGTTGTACGGAAGGCTGCTGTGCGTATTGCGGTTGTGGTGGGGTCTGGTGTTGAACCGGTCTGTGCGGCGGTTGCTGAGGTGGCCACATCGAAGGCTGTTGCGGTTGTCCGGCCATGGATCCCGGTACCTGAGGCTGTGGCGGATAGGGCGGTTGCTGTACGGAAACTGCCATAGGTTGTGGCTGCGGTTGCTGTCGCTGTTGTGCCGTTGCCGCCATAGGTTGCGGTCGTGGCTGCGACTGGGCTTGCGGCACCGGTTCATCCATCAGTTCGAACAGGCTGCCCTTGTTCATCGCCTTTTTCTGCTGCTCCATCATTTCGTCAATCTTCTTCTGGTCCTGTGGCTTGGCATGGAGGCGTGCCTGAGAGAGTGCGGTGACGGCATCCTTATGGTTCTTGGCCGCGATCAGCTCCTCCGCTTTCTTGAGGTGTTTCTCGTATTTCTCCCGCCTCTCCTTCTCCTCTTTCGTCTCCTTGGCCTTTGCATCCTTCGCCGCCTTACTTTCGGATGCGGCCTTCTCCGCCTGCACCTCGAATTGAGCCATGTTGGTGATTAGTCCCACCGCTTTCTGTATCGGGCGTGCGACGGTTTGCAGGAATCCCGCGTCCAGTTCCTCGGGCTTCCCGTTGACCGTCAAGGGTACGATGTGGTTCTGAGCCTCGTCCTTCAGCCCGTTCGACTTCGGCAGCGTGGATACTGCCAGTTGTCCGTTTGCTTTACGGATGACCAGCGTAAGGTCCACGCCTTCGGTCATCATCTGGTTGATTGCTGTAAAAAACATAATTGTATGAATTAAAGTGTGAATAACCGTATTCTTTCTATCTGTTGAAGAACTCCGCCAGCAGCCTGTTCCGGTCGGGATGGCTGCATATCTCCAGTACCGGGTCCAGCAGCGTGGAGATGTGTACGGGTCCGCTTCTTTCCCGTGGGGGGAATTTGACGGTCGGTTCCGGGACAGGATACTTCCTTCTTGCCGGTATCGGCACTGGTATCTGTACCGGTGCCATCGGCGGTCTTGAGATGATTGCTTGATTCATGACTCTATAATTTTAATTGTGAATACCTGGGCTTTGGCAGCCCGTTGAACTACAAGGGCTTTACGGCAAACGCTTCCGGAAAGGCAAGGCTTTCGGGAAAAATACCGCAAGCCCTCCGGGCGAGGATGATTTTTCCCCGAAACCCGGAGGGCCCGGCCTTGCCGTCCGAAAAGAGGCGTTTGCCAACTTTGCCCGGTAGTTCTCCGGTCTGTCAATGGCTGTATATGCCTCCCTTTCCTTTCCGAACGTGTTTTCATTATCCCTGTTTCCATAAGGCATGGAACACAAAAAGAGCCGTCCTCCGTGAGGACAGCCCTGTCCTGCAAGGTATTGCAGCGGTTTATATGCCGTATTTGTTCCATCTTCCTATATTTTATGCCGGTGGAATCAGAATACCAGGTAGCTGAGGATACAAAAAAGTATCGCCGCTGCCACCAGGAAGCAGGCTACCTTATAGAGAAACCTGAAGAATCCCCTGAAACAGACGATGGCGACTGCCGTCCACACGGGCGACACGCCTCTTGAATACAGATAACCGAACACGATGAAGGCCGCGATGGCCAATACTGTCATCCTTGTCCATTTGCCTGTTGTCAGTTTTCCGATATATTCCCTCGTTTTCATGACCGTATATTGTTAATGGGTGAAACATGTCATTTCCAATTTCGGGGGCCGGAGAGCGGACCGCCTCCACAGGCAAGGTTTTCGGGGAAAATACCGGAGCGGGGCGAGGATGATTTTCCCCGAAACCTGCAAGGCCCGACCTTGCAGGTGGAAACGGGCGGTTCCGCTACCTTTGCCCGCAGAATTGGAATGGCGGGATCATTTGCCTTTTGCACCTTTGGGCTTGGGAAAAGAAAGTTTCAGGTTAAAACTGTCGTCAAAGGTGAGTGCCGCATCGAAAGAACATCCTTTCTTACCCTTGAAACCCTTGATAAGCCGGGTGGAGCCGGATGAGAAAAGCTGTTCAAGATGCCGGTCGGTCAGTTCCTTGTTCAGGAAACGGCGGAACACCAGCAGCCCGCATCCTTCACGGTCGCATTTCGCGACCTTGGACTTCACCACCACGTTGCCGGCCTTGCACTTGGGGCAGGTAAAGGCGTGTGATGACGGTTCCGGGAATTTGAGGCGCAATATCTCGCCGGTTACTTTTCCGGTGTATTCCCTGATGGAGAGCATGAAGCTGTCCGGATCGAGGGTACGTCCCTCTATCCGTGCCAGTGCCCTTTCCCATGTGCCGGTCAGCTCTGCGTCGGCCACCATCATGTCCTTCACCGATTCGTAGAGGTACAGCCCCTTTTCCGTCGGCAGGATACTCTTGCCGGAACGCTCGACATAGTTACGTTTGAACAGGGTCGTGATGATGGCGGCACGGGTGGCGGGTGTGCCGATACCCGAATCCTTGACAGTCTCACGTGCCTCTCCGTCCGTGATATCCTTTCCGCAGTTCTCCATGGCGGCAAGCAGCGTGGCTTCCGTGTAAAGCGGCCTGGGCAGGGTCTTCTTCTGCGACAGTCCGCGACCCGAGAGCGGAACCAGCCCGCCTTCGGCAAACAAGGCCGTTCCTCCGCCATCTTCCGGCTCGTCCTTTTCCCGGTCCTCCTTCCGGGCGAATACCGCCCGCCAGCCCGTGTTGACGATGAAGGCGGAGCGGGAGCGGAAATCCATGCCCCCGCACATACACTCCATGAGCAGCCGCTCCTTCTCGCAGGGCGGGGAGAAGGCTTCCAGCATCCTGCCGGCTATCAGGGTGTAGACGGCGGATTCCGCCTCGGACAACTCTTCGGGAGCGACACCCGTGATGATCAGGGCATGGTGGTCGGTCACTTTCGTGGTATCCACGCTCCGGGTGTTCAGAGCGGAAAAATCGAAAGAGCGTCCGTACTCCCTGAACAGAGGCATGGCAATGATTTTTTCCAGCAAGGCGGGTATATTCGCCATGATATCTTCGGGTATGTACCGGCTGCCCGTTCTCGGGTACGAGACCAGTTTCTTCTCGTACAGGGACTGGGCGATGGAAAGAGTCTTGTCCGCCGTAAGGTCGTGGTGGATGTTGCAGTCCTTCTGAAGGGAGGTCAGGTCATACAGAAGTGGGGCCTGCTGGAAAACCGTACCACGCTCCACTTTGGTGATTGTCACCGCCGAGCCGGGAATGATGCGTCCGTATGCCGTTTCCGCCGCTTTCTTGTCCCCGAAGTGCTCCGGATGGATGAACAGCCGGTGCGCCTCTCCCTGCTTCAGCGTGATATGAAGCTGCCAGTATGGTGTGGAGACGAAGTTGCGGTTCTCCTTGAAGCGCGCGCATATCATGGCGAGGGTCGGGGTCTGTACCCGTCCGATGGAGTTGTTCGCCGAACCGGAGACTGCCGCCAACGCGCGGCTGGCTGACATCCGGTAGGTTGACACTGTGGGTGATGTTGCCGTTTTTCAGGTAGTCGCTCAGCTCGGCGGCGGCCATCACGGCGCAGTTCGTCTCGCTTTCCGGCGTGCTGGCACCCAGATGCGGCGTGCAGCAGACGCCCTTGACGCCCAGCAGCTCCTCGGTGGGGAAGTCGCAGAAATACTGCGCGACCTTGCCGCTGTTCAGTGCGTCGAGCAGTGCGGCGTTGTCCACCAGCTCACCGCGGGCAAAGTTCAGCACACGCACGCCGTCCTTGCACATGGCCAGCGTCTGGGCATTGATGGTGTTCTTGGTGGAGGGCAGGTACGGCACATGGATGGTCAGATAGTCGCAGCGGGGCAGCATATCGCCCAGGGTGACGCAGTGCTGTACGCTGCGGGACAGGCTCCATGCAGCGTCAATGGAAATGTATGGGTCATAGCCCAGAACTTCCATGCCCAGGGCAACGGCGGCGTTGGCGACGCGGGCACCAATGGCACCCAGGCCGATTACGCCGATGGTTTTGCCGCGCAGTTCCGGGCCGACAAACTGCTTTTTGCCCTTCTCCACGCTCTTTGCCATGGCGGGATCCCCGGCAAGGCCCTGCGTCCACTGGGCGGCGGCAGGCACGTTGCGGCTGCCTGCGATGAGCATTCCGATGACCAGCTCGGCCACGGCGTTGGCGTTGGCACCGGGGGTGTTGAACACCACGATGCCCTGCTCACTGCACCGGTCGAGAGGAATATTGTTGACACCGGCACCGGCACGGGCAATGGCCAGCAGGTTGTCGTTGAAGGTGGTGTTCAGCAGGTCGGCGCTGCGCACCAGAATGCCATCGGGGACATCGGTGTCCACCGAAACATCAAACAGGTTCTTGTTCAGCTTTGCCAGGCCCACCGGGCTGATGGCGTTCAGGGTCTTTATGGTAAACATCGTAAGATCTCCTTTATAAACTGGCTCACCCTCTCCGTCAGCGCTCACGCGCTGCCACCTCTCCCGGAGGGAGAGGCCTTGGCAGTCCTTGCAACGTTTCCGGTTTTGTCAAGAGCTCCCCCTTTGGGGGAGCTGGACGCGAAGCGGCCTGAGAGGGTGAGGTTATTTTCCTTTAAGCATTTGCCTTGCGGAATTTCTCCATGAAGTCCACCAGCTTCTCTACGCCTTCGGTGGGCATTGCATTATAAATGGAAGCGCGCATACCGCCCACCAGACGGTGGCCCTTCAGGTTGACAAAACCGGCTTCGGCGGCTTCGGCGCAGAACTTCTTGTCCATGTCAGGGTCAGGGCTGGTAAAGGTGACATTCATCGTGCTGCGGTAGCGGTGCTCCACAGGGTTGTGGAAGAACTCCTGACCGTCCAGATAATCGTACAGGATCTTGGCCTTGGCTTCGTTGATTTTCTGCATGTTCTCCAGACCGCCGATGTCGTTTTCCAGATACTTGAGCACCAGACCGGTCATGTAGATGCACCAGCAGGGGGGCGTGTTGTACATGCTGTCCTTGGCCAGCAGGGTGGTGTAGTTCATCATGGTGGGCACGGTGTCGGCGGCGTGGCCCAGCAGGTCGTCCCGAACAATGGCAATGGCCATGCCGGCGGGGGCTACGTTCTTCTGCACGCCAAAGTAGATGCAGCCGTACTTGTTCACGTCCACAGGTTTGGAGAGGATCATCGAGCTCATGTCCGCCACCAGCGGCACACCCTCCACCTGAGGCACCTCAACGTACTGGGTGCCGAAGATGGTGTTGTTCTGGCAGATGTGGATGTAGCTTGCGTCCTTGTCGTAGTCGATGGCGTTGACATCGGGGATGTAGGTGAAGTTCTTGTCCTTGCTGGAAGCAACGATCTTCACCTCGCCGAACTTGGCTGCCTCCTTGGCGGCCAGGTTCGAGAAATTGCCGGTGACCAGATAATCGGCCTTGCCGGTGGTCATAAAGTTCAGGGGCACCATGGCAAACTGCTGGGTGGCACCACCCTGGAAGAAGCCGACCTTGTAGTTGTCAGGGATGTTCATCACCCGGCGCAGGGTGGCTTCGGTCTCAGTGATGATGGCATCGAACCACTTGCTGCGGTGGCTCATCTCCATCACGCTCTGGCCGGAATCGCCGTATTCCAGCAGCTCTGCCTGTGCCTGACGGAGCACCTTTTCCGGTAACATGCTGGGGCCTGCGCTGAAGTTGTATACTCGTGCCATATGGAACTCTCCCTTTCCTATCCGTACCGCCGCTCTCATCTGCGGCAGGTGTGTGCTTGATTTGTCCGTAGTATACCGGTTCCGGGGGTGCAAAAACAAGAGCATCTTTGCACAAAGATGGGACTGCTCTGCCTGCCTTGAACGCACAAAACACACAACTGTCCTTGAATAAAGAACACTTTTTAAGACGAATGTAAAAATATGCTGGTTTTACCGCATGGCTCCTTACTTTTACTGCTTGCCTGTTTGTGCCGGGTGTGGTATAATCGTGTTGAAATGAGACAAATGTAAAAGCAAAAATCGGAGGTGAAACCGGTGTACGGACTTTCGGACAGACTGAAACCACTTTCTGCCGCCGAGGAGCAGGTGCTGCTGGCGGTCTGGGACTGCCCCGCCCCGGCCACCCGGCGGGATATCAGCGAAAAGCTGACCGCCACCGGCTGGGCTCCGGCCACGGTGCTCAACTTTTTGTACCGTCTGGAGGAAAAGGGCTGGGTCAAGGGCGGCAAGGCGGGGAGCCAGAACACCTATCTGCCCACGGTCACCCGCCGGGCCTATTGCGTTGCGGCCATGCGCCAGCGGATGGACACCCTGTTCGGCGGCAGCCTGCCCGAAGCGGTCCGCGCCCTTGCCAGCGAGAGCGGCGCTTCCCAAAGCCAGCTGGAACAGGCCATCCGGGTGCTGGAGGAGCAGCATCAGGAGGCAGAAGAATACGACCTGTACGATCCCTATGGGTAACGGAAAAACGAAAAAGCTCCCATCACGGGAGCTTTTTCGTTGCATTCGGTCGAAAGATGTGTTAAAATTAAATGCGAAAAGGTACTGCACATAACGGCAGGCGGTTAGCCCACACTTCCGGAAGGAGGTGAGAGCGATGCCTATTACTTTGACGTTCCATATTTTTGGACTGGTATTTACCATCAAGGTGAAAAGCGAAAACCGCCACCCTGGCCGGTGACGGTTTTCTAGTTAAACCTCAAACCTAAAAGGGCTAACCGCTTGTCGCAGTGCCTTTTCTATTTGTAGTATAGTGATTTTTTCTTGTTTTGTCAAGAGGCGGAAGGATATACGATGGAGTGCAGATTGAAAGCAAAAAAATGCGGCGGCTGTCCGATGCTGGGGCTGGATTATGCCGAGCAGCTGAAACAGAAAGAAGCTGCTGTCCGTAAGCTGGTGGGGAAATACGGCCCGGTGGCTCCCATCCGGGGCGCGGAAAACCCCTGCCATTACCGCAATAAGGTGATCTCTACCTTTGCAGCGGGCCCCGGCGGGAAACTGGTGTCCGGCATCTATGCGGCAGGCACGCATAAAGTGCTGCCCGTGGAAAGCTGCCTGCTGCAGGACGAAGTGCTGGACACCGTGATGCAGGCGGTGCGGGCGGCGGCCAGCGCCTGCCGCTACCAGCCTTACAATGAGGACAAGGGCACCGGCCTGCTCCGCCACTGCTTGCTGCGGCGCGGCGTGGTGTCCGGGCAGGTGATGGTGGTATTGGTGACAGCCCAGCCGGTTCTGCCCGGGGCGAAAAACTTTGTCCGTGCTCTGCTGGCCGAAGCCGAGAAGCGCCATGTCCCCGTGACTACCGTGGTGCAGAACTACAACCCCCGCCGCACCAGCGTGGTGCTGGGCGAAGAGGAAAAGGTGCTCTACGGCAAGGGCTTCATTCTGGATACCCTCTGCGGCAAGACCTATGCCCTGAGCCCCCGGAGTTTCTACCAGATCAACCATGACCAGACCGAGGTGCTGTATGGTCTGGCTGTGGAAGCCGCCCGCCTGACTGGCAAAGAGGTGGTGCTGGATGCCTACTGCGGCATTGGCACCATCGGTCTGACCGCCAGCGGCAGGGCAAAGCAGGTGGTGGGCGTGGAGCTGAACCGGGACGCTGTGCGGGATGCCATCGGCAACGCAAGGCACAACGACGTGAAAAACGCCCGCTTCTTTGCCGCCGATGCCACCCAGTGGATCACAGAAGCGGCGGCCGCCGGGCAGAGAGCAGATGTCATTTTCATGGACCCGCCCCGCGAAGGCTCCACCCCCCAGTTCATCGAGAGCGTGGCCCGCATGGCCCCCAAACGAGTGGTCTATGTCAGCTGCAACCCCGAGACTATGGCCCGTGATCTTGCCCTCCTGACCGCCAAAGGCTACCGCGCCGAGGGCTTTACCCCTGTTGATCTCTTCCCCCAGACCGCCCATTGTGAGGTGGTCGGTGCGCTGACCAGATCACAGAAGTTCAAAGGGTGAAACAAGCCACAATGAATGGATATTTTTATGTATTAACGGCCATTGACCTTTTTGTGCTGAGCTTCATGTGCATCCTCACAAAGCTCAGCGAGTCCCTGAACAAAAAGCAGAAGCAGGGATTTTTCTTTGCCTTTGTGCTGATCGCGGTGATCTCGGTGCTGGAGGTGGTGACACTGGCGGTGGATGGCACCCCGGCGGGCTACCGCTGGCTGAACATCCTGTCCAACTATCTGGGGTTTGGCCTGTCCCCGGCAGTGTGTCTCTGCCTTGTGTATGTCATGGACCGGAAAAAGAGGATGAACCGCTGGTTCAGGGCGGCGGTGTGCTGCGAGGCGTGCTACCTGCTGTTCCTTGCTCTGTCCATCCCCGCCGGGCTGGTGTTCTCCGTCAGCGCCGACAACGTTTATTCCCGCGGGCAATACTTCTATATTTATATCATCATGTACTTTGCGGCCATCGTGTATCTTTCGGTGTCCACCTTCGTCACGGCGCGGGAATTCCAGAACCGCAGCCGGGCGCTGATCTACCCTCTGATGTTCTTTCTGCTCATTGAGACCATCATTCAGGTGACACTGCCGGAGCTTCACGTTACATGGCTGTGCGTTACCCTGTTGTCGGTGCTGTACTTTATCTACTGCAGCGAGATGTGGAACCAATTGGATGCCCTTACCGGGCTGCTGAATCAGAACAGCTATCTGAACCGCACTGCTGAGATGCGCCGCCGCGGCGGGGTGCTGGTGGTGTTCGATGTGGACGACTTCAAGCAGATCAACGACCGCTACGGCCACCTGCAGGGAGATATCTGCCTGGCCGAGATCGGCCGCTGCATCAAAAAAGCCTATGCCCACAGCGGCTACTGCTACCGCACCGGCGGCGACGAGTTTTGTGTGCTGATGGAAAACGCAGACCGGGAGGCCCAGTGCGCGCAGGAGTTTGTACGCCAGCTGGAACAGCGGCGAAAAGCCGTGGACTTTCTGCCCACGGTGTCCTTTGGTTCAGCTCCCTTTTTGGGGGAGGACGTGCTGGCTGTGAAGAACCGGGCCGACCGGGAGATGTACCGCTACAAAAAGGCCCGGAAACCCGATGCCGCTCATTGTTCTCCGAATCATACCCTCCTATGAAAAGGGACTGCTGCACTGGGATCTCCCCTGTGCGGCAGTCCCTTTCCTTGTTCTGGCAGGGCACGGTGCGCAATGGCGTGATTTGAACTGGCTTTTTTGCATTTCCTGTACTATAATAAAGAACTGTGAAGTTTACACCCGCTATCACTGGGAAAGGAGAATCACCCCTTGAATAAAATGCTTACCCACCTGAACGGCTACAAGCGCGAGGCTGTGCTTGCACCGCTGTTCAAGATGCTGGAAGCCACGTTCGACCTGTTTGTGCCGCTGGTCATGGCAGACATCGTCAACGTGGGCATTGCAGCACATGATTTCCACTATATCCTTGTGCGGTGCGGCATTCTGCTGCTGCTGGCCGTTGTGGGCCTTGCCTGCAGCCTGACGGCCCAGTATTTCTCGGCCAAGGCGGCGGTGGGCTATTCCACTTCCCTGCGCCATGCCCTGTTTGAGCACATCCAGAGGCTTGGCTTTACCGAGATGGATACCATGGGCACCAGCACCCTCATCACCCGCATGACCAGTGACATCAATCAGGTGCAGAGCGGTCTGAACCTCTTCCTGCGCCTGTTCCTGCGCAGCCCGTTCGTGGTGGTTGGTGCCATGGTCATGGCGTTCACCGTGAATGTGCGGGCCGCCTGGATCTTTGTGGTCGCCATCCCGCTGCTGAGCGTGGTGGTGTTCGGGGTCATGGTCATCACCAACCCGCTGTACAAAACGGCCCAGGCCCGGCTGGACCGTGTGCTGGGCCTGACCCGCGAGAACCTGACCGGTGTGCGCGTGGTCCGCGCCTTTGATAAGGAGCAGAGCGAGATCGACCGCTTTGAGTCGGCCAACGACCTGCTGACCCGGATGCAGCTCCATGTGGGCCACATCTCCTCCCTGATGAGCCCGCTGACCTACGTCATCATCAATCTGGCCATCGTGGCTCTGCTCTATGTGGGCAGCATCGAGATCAATGTGGGCGGCATGGCCTCCGGCGATGTGATCGCGCTGGTGAACTACATGAACCAGATCCTGGTGGAGCTGGTCAAACTGGCAAACCTCATCGTGCAGGTGAGCAAGGCGCTGGCCTGTGCCGGCCGTGTGCAGGCTGTGCTGGACACCGAGCCCGGCATGGAGTTCCCCGCGTCCCTCAAGGGCGAGGCACCTGCGGACAAGGCCGGGGATGCTGTCCGGTTCGACCATGTCAGCCTGACCTACGCCGGTGCCGGTGCCCCCAGCCTGACCGATATCAGTTTTACCGCAAAGCGCGGCCAGACCATTGGTGTCATCGGAGGCACGGGCAGCGGCAAATCCAGCCTCATCAACCTGATCCCCCGCTTCTATGATGCCACGGAGGGCACCGTGGAGATCCTGGGCCGTCCGGCGCAGGAGTACCCCCGCGCAGCTCTGCGCGGCAGTGTGGCGGTCGTGATGCAGAAAGCCCAGCTGTTTGGCGGAACCATCCGCTCCAACCTGCTGTGGGGCAACAAGAACGCGGCGGACGCTGATCTGTGGGCCGCACTGGAGACTGCGCAGGCTGCGGATTTTGTCAGGGCAAAGCCCCTTGGGCTGGACGAGCCTGTGGAGCAGGGCGGCCGGAACCTGTCCGGCGGCCAGAAGCAGCGCCTGACCATTGCCCGTGCGCTGGTGGGCAAGCCCAAGATTCTGATCTTGGACGACAGCGCCAGCGCGCTGGATTACGCCACCGATGCGGCCCTGCGCAAGGCGCTGGCCGCTCTGCCCGGTGACCTGACCGTGTTCATCGTGAGCCAGCGTGCCGCCAGCCTGCAGCACGCCGACCAGATCATCGTGCTGGATGACGGCAGGATGGTGGGTCTGGGCAGGCACGCCGACCTGCTGAAGACCTGCCCCGTTTACGAGGAGATCTACGCCAGCCAGTTCAAGAAAGGGGATGCGCAGAAATGAGTGCAAAAGCAAAGAGTAAGCTGACCCCGGAACAGCGCAACGCAACGCTTCGGCGGGTGCTGGAAAAGATCCGCCCTTACGGCTTTTTTGTGGTGTGCAGTCTGATCGTGGCCGCTGTGAGCGTGGCTGCCCAGTTGTATATCCCCATCCTCTGCGGCAGCGCCATTGATATGATGCTGGGCAAGGGGAATGTGGACTTCAACGGTGTTCTGCGCATCGTGGTGGAGATCGTGATCGTGGCCGTGGTGGCTGCATTTGCCCAGTGGCTGCTGAGTGTCTGCAACAACCGCATCACCTTCTCGGTCAGCCGGGACCTGCGCAACGCCGCGCTCCGTAAGATCCAGACCCTGCCGCTCTCTTATCTGGACAGCCACCCCTCCGGCGATATCGTCAGCCGCATGGTTGCCGATGTGGACACCTTTGCGGACGGCCTGCTCATGGGCTTTACCCAGCTGTTCAGCGGCGTGCTGACCATCCTTGGCACCCTGCTGTTCATGCTCAGTGAGAATGTGCCCATCACGCTGGTGGTGGTCTGCATCACCCCGCTGAGCCTGGTGGTGGCAAGCTTCCTTGCCAAGCGCAGCTACAAGTATTTCCAGGGCCAGAGCACCGTGCGCGGTGAGCAGACCGCCCTGGTCAACGAGATGATCGAGGGCCAGAAGGTCGTGCAGGCCTTTGGCCATGAGGCCGAGAGCCTTGCCGCCTTTGATGAGGTGAATGGCCGCCTGCAGAGCGTGAGCCTGAAGGCCATCTTCTTCTCCAGCATGACCAACCCCGCCACCCGCTTTGTGAACAACATCGTTTATGCAGGTGTCGGTCTGGTGGGTGCCGTTTACGCTGTGGCGGGCGGCATCACCATCGGCCAGCTGAGCATCTTCCTGAACTATGCCAACCAGTACACCAAGCCCTTCAACGAGATCTCCGGCGTGGTCACCGAGCTGCAGAACGCACTGGCCTGCGCGGCCCGTGTGTTCGAACTGCTGGATGCCGAGGACCAGGTGCCCGAGGCGGAGAACGCCAGGGTGCTGGAGACCGACGGCCATGTGGAGCTGAAGGACGTTTCCTTCCGCTACCTGCCGGACCGCCCCCTCATCGAGGGCCTGGATCTGGATGTGAAGCCCGGCCAGCGCATCGCCATCGTCGGCCCCACCGGCTGCGGCAAGACCACCCTCATCAACCTGCTCATGCGGTTCTACGATGTCAACGGCGGCTCCATTGAGGTGGCCGGAAACGATATCCGCAGCCTGACCCGCGCCTCCCTGCGCGGCAGCTACGGCATGGTGCTGCAGGAGACCTGGCTGCGTGCCGGTACCGTGCGGGAGAACATTGCCTACGGCAAGCCCGATGCCACTGAGGAAGAGATCGTTGCCGCCGCCAAAGCGGCCCACGCCGACAGCTTCATCCGCCGCCTGCCCGATGGCTACGACACGGTTATCACCGAAAACGGCGGCAACATCTCGCAGGGACAGAAGCAGCTGCTCTGCATTGCCCGCGTGATGCTGGGCGGCGAAAACGGTGAACTTCCGCCGATGCTGATTCTTGACGAAGCAACGTCTTCCATCGACACGCGCACGGAAATCAAGATTCAGTCCGCTTTTGCGCGGCTGATGAATGGGCGCACGTCGTTCATCGTGGCGCACCGGCTTTCGACGATTCAGGAAGCGGATGTGATTCTGGTGATGAAAGATGGGCATATTATTGAGCAGGGGACGCATGAGGAGCTGCTGAAGAAGCAGGGGTTCTATGCGAATTTGTATCAATCGCAGTTTGCATTGAGTTAAGGGAGGAATACGCCAGATGCCGCTTTCCGCAGACGAAATTCGTCAGTCATTCTTCGGTGAGCACGGCATTGCTGCCGAAAACAGTGAATACCTGCTCCGCCAGTTTCTTCCGAAAGACCGTGACGCATATTTCGACGATATAAGAAACACACAGCCCGCTTGCAAGTGGCTTTTTGAGAGCGAGCATGGTGAAGAAGCACGTCGGCTCCTCTGGGAGATTTTTAACACACCCAAGGATTTGATATGTGCTGTGATTCGCAAGGCTGATGACGCTTACTGCGGTTTCTGCGACTTGCAGAGTTTTGCAGAGCAATCCGCTCCCGAACTGGGTATTGCGCTCATCAAAGATTATCAGCATCAAGGCATCGGCTTTCCCACGCTTTCCATGCTGATGGAACGCTATACGCAGGTCACAGGCTGCCGCACTTTCATAAGCCGTGTTAAGCCGCTGAATGCGCCCAGCATTGGCTTAATGCGCAAATTAGGCGGCATTCCGCAAGGCATGGCATCACTCCCGGAAATTCCCAGCGATTTTGCGCTTGCTATTGACGGAAATATGCCCTTGCCCGACAATGCGGAAGCGTTAGCCGCCGAGTTCGGCGCTTCCTCGCCGGATGAGCTGCGCAATCATATGCTGCTTTTCCAGTTCAATCGTTAAATCCCCCCAAATTAAACGGCGACCTCTTTTCCGCTGAATCCATCAGCCGAAAGAGGTCGCTCTTTTTATTCCCCTTTTATTTTCCCGACGGGTGCATTTCCGTAAACGTCTGGTAGTGGTCGTTCGTGTAGTACACCAGCCCGTCCGACGAGTAGAGGATTCGCTCTGCGCCGCGCGGCCCGACCGTGTAGTTCGCGTCCGCCTCGTACCACTTGCGCCCGGACGCATCCGGCAGCAGCCCCTCGTAGTTGCCAAACCTGTCGCCGCCGATGGAATACCCCGGTGCGACGTCGCTGACGTAGTTTTTGCTGCTGTCCCAGCCCAGCTGCCGCGCCTCGTTCTTCGTCAGGAAGTTGTCCGGCAGCGTCCCGTGGGCGAAGATGTAGTCCGCAATGTCCTGCTGGGCAGTAATCGCCGTTTGCTGCGGCGCTTGCGTCGGGGCGCTGGTCGGACTGTCCGTCAACGCCGCGGCGATGGTCGCGGTCGGCAGGGCATCCGGCGCATCCGCCGTGTCGCCCAGCGGCAAAATCCCCTGCTGTCCCAAGATAAGCAGCAGCAATGCCATCAGGATGGCAAAAATGCCGGATGTCGCCCGCTTCGGCGGCTGCTTCTGCTGATTTTTCTGCTCGCTCATTTATGATACCTCTCTCCTGCGCGGATTTTCATGGCACGATACAGCTGTTCCAGCAGCATCACGCGCGCCAGCTGATGCGGGAACGTCATTTTGCTCATCGACATTTCTTCGTTTGCGCGGTGGATGACGGCATCCCCCAGCCCCAGTGAACCGCCGATAACGAATACAATGCTGCTCTCGCCGCGCGTCAGCAGCTCGTCCAAATGGCGCGACAAGCCGGGCGAATCGTGCATCTTGCCGGGAATCGTCAGCGCAATCACATAGTCCGACGGTTTCAGGCGGCTGAGCATCATTTCGCCCTCTTTGTCGCGAATCTGCCGCTCAATGGCTTCGGAGGTGTTCGCGGGTTCAGGCAAATCCGGCAGCTCAATCTCCTCGAACTTGCCATAGCGCGACAGCCGCTTCAGGTATTCATCCGCCATCTGCCGATAGGGCTTCTCCTTCATGCGCCCCATCGCCATCACGCTGATGCTCATTTCTGCTTTCCTCCCGGCATGATTTTCTTCGTCCCGCTGACGACGAGCTTGAACAGGAAGCTGCCCACGCCGATGCCCAGCGCCATCATCAGGATGCCCGCCATCGTCAGGATGCCGGTCTGAGCGCCGAGGGCATACTGCTGATGCCCCAGCTGCTCCATGCAGCGGTACAGCCCCAGCCCCGGCACAAGCGCCACCACCGACAGCAGCAGGAAAATCGTCGCAATCATGCGCATTTTCCTTGCGCAGAACTGCGCCAGCAGCGACCCGAACAGCGCCGCGAGGAACATTGACGCGGCCTCATCGAGCGAAAGCTGCTTGAGCGACCAATAGAGCGTGTAAGTCATTGCGCCAATCAGGCTTGCGGGCAGCCACGCGCGTTTGGGCGCATGAAGCAGAATCGCGAAGCCGAGCGTACCGACGAACACACCCTTACGCTAACCGCTGACGATAACGATACCGACCAGGAACGCAAGACAACGGTCACCATCCAGGCCGACCGGGCAACCCAAACCATCCGCATCAACCAACTGCCGAAAGACTCCTTTTTCGCACGCTACCGCAAACTCGACGAATTTGCGAGTTCGGCCATGTCGCCGGGCGGCAAATACGCCGGCGGCTACATCATCTCGGTCGCACCGGACGATTCGTGGCAATACTCGCCGGTCATCATCGACGTCGAGACCGAAGAACGGTACGAATTCGGCCCGTTTCCCGAATCGCTCTATTTCATCAGCCAGACCATCGCCATCACCGACCAGGGGCTGATGTTCCTTTCCAACTCAAACGGCGGACAGATAGCCATCAATACTACCGGCGATATCATCGTTCCCGAAGCTCCCGCCGGATTCCAGTTTCAACCCGAAGTACAGGGCAGCTCTGCCGACGGCAGATATTGGG
>ERZ779922.1024-NODE-1024-length-21192-cov-60.808866_pt1 | contig 21192 bp, 25 predicted proteins | sample MGYA00511544_ERZ779922 | MGnify/ENA primary metagenome ERZ779922 (study PRJEB29588, sample SAMEA2154516) | human gut metagenome | biome: human gut; feature: human-associated habitat; material: faeces | place: Denmark | collected 2008/2010 ... | reverse complement strand
AAGCATCATCACCTACCGCTATTTCTAAAGTTCCATTATTAGTAGAAGTTTCTAAATGTCTAATCCATCCACTATCACTATTTGGATTACCATTATATGGGTCAGCAAATGCTATACCGTTAGAATAAATAATTGTTCCACGGCATGAAGTATTATATGCTAATCCGCTAGGCATACCTGCTACAAGAGTAAGTCTATTATTATTACCTCCAGCAGTACCGACACCTTGAATCCAAATACGCTTGTTATTCATAACAAGTTGTTTATCAAGGTTTACGTTTGTATTATCAAACCATAGTTTAGCAACTTTAGTTTCGTCACTATTATATATTGCTATACCACTTACATTGACATCATTGGCAGATTTAATACAAAACGTACCACCAATATTGTGGTCTCCAATATAAGCATCGTCTCCTACTAAATACCAAGTCTTATTAGCAAATTTAGGATAGCGACTATCACTAAGTCTACTATCATTAATAGTAACATAATTTGCTAAACTTTGATGAGAAGTAAGATAAGTTCCTAAATCTACAGCAGTTCCATCAGTAGCTGCAATAGTTTTAGTAACACCGTTAATCTTAACACTATGTGTATGACTAGTAGAAGACTTACCATTAGCAATATTATCAACTTGACCTTTAGTATAATAATTTGCTAAACTTTGATGACTAGTCAAGAAAGTACTACCTTTAGTAAATGTAATAGTCTTTCCGCTCTTAGATACACTAGTAATAGCATTACCGCTTCCACTTGTTGTTATTGCATTTACATAACCATCGAGCGATTGGTGTGCGGTAAGATAATTTCCCTTTGGCTGATACAAGCTGGCAGCGTCAGTCTTAGTAAGGTAGCTCGCAAGGCTCTGATGTGAAGTCAAGAACGTAGTTCCCTTTGTCACGATGATAGTCGTTCCGCTCTTACTGATGGCTGTCACTGCGTTTCCACTACCGCTAACACTAACGTCCATAGCCGAGCCTCCTTCTAGGCTGGAGATACGAGAATCAAGAGCCTTGATGGAGTAGGCAGAGGCAATCTCACTCAGCGATTCTGATGTAAGCTTCAAGGCACTTGAATAACTCTTCACACTGCCGTTCAAGCCGCCACCACCGCCCGTGGTAGATGCTCCTGCTCCGTATGCCGTGATACCACCTGTGGCATAGAGATTTCCATCAATCTTGATTGCCTTGTTTGTGGAATCATACGTGAGCTTAATGCCATGGAAGGAGATTGCGCCCTCGAAGGTAGCATCGCCCGATACACCAAGTTTAGAGAATGGTGCGTTTGGCTTCAGTGATACAAGGTCGGCAACGCTCGTTCCTGCACTTCCTTCCTTCCAAGTCGGCTCGAAGAAGATGAGGTATGCGCCAAGATTCTTTTCGCTGATGATAAACGATGTCGGGTCTGCGTGAACCTTTCCGCTCACATCCCACCAGATAGCCCCGTTTGCAAGGTAGCCAGAGCCATCGAAGCGGATGAGGGAGGTTGCAGGGGTAAGATTTCCGCTATTATAGTCCTTATCCACCATCTGACCGCCCCACCATGTTGCGATGCTCTTCTGTCCTCTGTTCGGGTCTATTGCTCCGTTGATACCGCTCTGAACGTTTCCGTCTCCGTCTCTCAGCGCAAGGAGCGTTGTCATTACAAGACCACCGTCAATATCTGTAGTCTGACCGAGCGCATCCTTGAGATACTTGTAACCTGCGAGGTCTGTGATATTCTGCTTCAAGTCACCATATATCTTGCTAGTGATATAGGCGTTTGCCAAGCCAAGTTTGTCATAGAATGCGCTGTATGCGGACTGAAAGTTGGTGAACTTCGTTCCCACGGCTGAGACGATAGTAGCCTTGCCGTTGGTATCAGCCTTATTGTAATTTGTAGATATATCTGAGAGATACGTAACGAGTTCCGTTTTGGCACTCGTGAGGGTAGCAAAAGCGGTGTTGAGGTCGGTGAGTTCCTTGGTGTCCTTCAGTACCTCTGCGTTCTTCACCTCATTGTATGACTTCTGTGCTGCCGCAAAATCATCCTCAAGTCGCTTAGAATCCTGCGCCATTGCTGCAATCTCGGAAGGCTCTAGGTAGCCATCGGTAACATAATTATCGAATTCCTTCTTATTATCAGTGACCGTCTTTCCGAGGTTCTTAATGTCCGTCTGTGCGGTCTGTGCCGCCTTCTGAGCATCTTCTGCTGCCTTTTTGGCTGCGTTGGCAACGGTATCATCGGTGTATTTAGATGCTTTAATCCAATCACCGATGGCGAACTGAGAACCTGCCGCTTTGTTGGTCTGACAGCGCAATACCTCATTCTTGTAGGTACTGCCGTCAGAAGGATAAGTGGCATTAACCCATATATCGCCAACCTGATAAGGTGTCGTAGGCTGAACGCTAAACACCTTCATCTTCCCGTTTGCGGTCTCCTGTGCCATTCTTGCATCGGAAAGGGCTTTGGCGATGTCGGTATCTGTAATGATAGTCCACTTATAGGTGTTGCTATCCTTGGCAAAGCGGTATGCCTTGCCCGTCTTGTTGTCGTAGTAAAGGTCGCCAAGATGGATTTCTTTATCCTTATCGGTCTTCCAACTGATGGCTGGGGCATTCTCCAAGGTAGGAACACCATCATAGAACCACGTTTCGATAGCACCATCCACCTGATTCTGCAATTCGCCAATCTTCTTGAAATACTGAGACAATTCCTTGCCATCCACAGTGGATTTAGCGGAAATCTTAGCCTTAACAGACACTTGCTTAGTGCTGCTATCATATCTGATATAAGAGCTGCCCTCATAGCCATTCTCCTTTGTAGGTCTATCGCCTACATACATATCACCATAGACGTTGAAGAATGCCTTGTTATTCTGCTTATTCACACCATATTCCACATACTCCCTATTGGCAAAGGAATAGCTGTTGATGCCGTGATAGAGGCTGATGGATGGCGAATAGGTATCTACCGCCGAGAAGATAAGGCAGTTCTGACGTTCTACATCGGTTCTATTACCGCACTGGTTGAGCACATCACCTTTAGCAGGTACGTCGCTTGCCGTAGCGCAATCGGTATCAGAGAGGTCGATATAATGATATTTCTTTCCTTCCAACTCTACAGGTTCCTCGTCACGACCGATTACCAATCGCCAATAGAAGTGATTGCCAGCCTTGTGATAAGTGCCCTTGCGAACATTGAATGATTCTGAGCGCACTTGGTCGTTAACCGCGAAATCATTATCCACGGCATCGCCTTCCTGCTCTGCTAAGAAATAGCAACGATAAGCCTTCTGTGACACATTATTATATGTCACAGTAACCTCTTCTACCTTATGAGCCACCACGCCGCCAGCAGGAGAGATTATCTCCTTACCACCGATGGTGGATGTTTTATTGATGACCAGCTCCTCGAAGATAGCCTTCATTCTTACCTCCAAGTAATCTGTGATGAGGTGCGAACGACCTTCTGCGTCGGGAGTCCACGAGCCTCCGTTCTCATTGTTGGAGTTACCGACATGCAACCCACTAAAGAACTTCTGCACCTTCTCCCATGTGATTGTGCCCTTTGCGGTGTTATCCAGCAGCCTAGATATAAACTCCATCCTAGAGCGTCTAGCAGAATAAACGTTACTATCGGATGCAGGAGTGGTATCGTTCATGCCAATTACATAGACACCTCCACCATTACCGCTTCCTGTGCCGCCTATCTGCATTCCATTCACCTTGATGGAATCAACCTTGTCTTCCAACTTACCCAACCGGCTAGTAGCTGCCTTTTCGCCAACCGTGTACTGAGGGTGGTCGTAAGGGATATCCAAAGGTATCTCCATTCCGATGATACGAGAGTTTCGGTAGTGCTTGCCATCCGCATCCACCTGCGCAAACATATCATTAATCAGCTTTACCTGTTCACCGAGAGGATGGTAATCGTATATTCCATCATTGTAGAACTTGTCGCCATCCATCGTGCAGGTGAAGTTTGAATTGCTGATCATGGTCTTCTGATAGTACTGCTTCGCTCTATCGAACAGAGATAACTGAGCAGTAGGGATGAGGTCCGTATCTGTAATTTTGGTTGCGTCCCAGTTGTAGAGGAAGAACTTATCACCTACCTTCGGGCACATAACGCCATCTGGGAGTGTTCTTCCGTATGTGTCATTAGCAACAATCTCGAAGTAGTTAGCCTTGTCAATAACCTTGAAACTGACTTCGAACTCCATACCCATAAGAGCACCGCTAGTGAACTTGATACCTAGAGTGAGATTACTCTTTATCCAGCTAGCTTCAAAGTTTGTAGCGAACGAATCCGTAGCCGCGACCTGCCAAAACGTCTGTGTAGTCTTCGTCCCGTCTTCGTTATCAACGGTGCTATCATACGTCTTGATACTGCTGACAACACTCTCAACCTTTGGGTATTCTTCCTCGAACATCACAACACCCTCGATAGCCTGCTTGTTGTTCTTTACGACATTTACGTTCTCCAGGTAGCCATCCTTGGCGTAGAAACCATCACTATCCACTTCCTTGTTTGGAAGCATGAGGTAATCAGTAGCAACACCATCGGTGGTGACGTCCGCATCGGCACCAGTGAAATATCCTTTCGGGATATTCCTATCTGAGCCGAATGCGTACAGTCTTGTGATATAAGTTGACTTAGATTCCGAATAGGACATAGACAGAACATTAACATCCTGTTCGAATGTTGTCTGCCCTTCCATTTCGCAATATCCAAGGTATATAATAGAGCCATCTATCCACCACTCGCAGTTGAGTGCGTCTTCGGAACAGATGGCGTTGAGAGCGTCAAGAATACTGATTGAGCCGTACTCGATCAAGAATCTCTTCTGAACATCGAAAGCCTTGTTGTTGTACGTAGTGTAGTCAACAGAGAACTCCTTGCCATTGTACGTAAGACCTAGCGCCTTTAGGTTGCCGAGTATAACGTTCATGTGTACACCTACAGTTGTGGTGAGGTTGAAGGAGGTCTCGTTGGCTCCGTGCTGAGGGCGATACTTGCAAATCTTATTCTTCCAAGACATATAGTAGGCATCCATCTGCATTTCGTAGTCATAGCCATCACTATCATTGTGCTTAGGGAAGTATGATGATGTAAGCTCAAAGTAGCCGAAGTCGGGAATCTCCACGGAATCACCAATCTCGAAATAGACAGGAGTCGCTGTAGTGAACTTCAAGATGATGTAGTGGTGGTCCATAAGCTGATATGACAGCTTAGAACCCTCACCGAAGTCCTCTAGTGTGAAGAATACCTTGTTATTTCTCTTTATCTGAATCATAGCTTGTATATTTACTTGTTTCACCTCTGTCACTAGGGTCTGGCTCGTTGAGCTTTAAGCTGAACTTTGCCATTTCCCGAATGCACTGACTAAACTGAGTGCAGGAGAGATAGATGCACCGATACCACACATTAGGCTGGAATCGGGTGCGGATAACCAACTCTCCCTTGGCAAGAACCTCCTCGCAGAACCTAGCATAGTTCGTCAAGAACGTATCTGAGTCCTTGGCGGTCATATTGAACGGCAGCGTTATCTCCCTCTCATCCAATCTAGGATTGTGCTTGATAACCGACTTTCCGTCCTTTGAGCGATACTTGTTGCTGATGAACTCCTTGTTTGGTGCAGGGGTCATGAGCGCACTGAGGGCAGTTTCGTCTAAGAATATGCCCCACGTAAGATAGGCATCCTTGCCATTTATGTAAAGTTGTCCTTTAAGCATAACTATTTAATCATTAAATAACCTCATAGGCTTCGCTGTGAGCCGCTTTTGCTATTGTTGAGTGTAGTTGTAAGGGCAGACAAGCGAAAAGCCTATAGAGGTCAAATATCCTTTAATCTTCTGTTCATATCATCCAGCTTGGCTCCGAAGTCATTATAGGTGAGCTTTGAATACTTCACGATGTCTTCGAGATAGCTGTTTGTCATAATCATCATATTTCTAATCTCCAATACTGCGCCATTGGTTGAGATACCGAGTGTAACGATGCTCTCCATTTGCGAAATGGTGGTAGTCATGTTCTGAGCGATGGACTCACCTGCAATCTGCAGGGCGGTGAAGCGACCATTCAGCTCGTCTGCGGTATCTTGCCCCATAGATGCCCATCCTCCGCTTGTTGCGGTCTGTGATGAGGATGATGAACCGGTGTAACCTGTCACCTTTGCCCACTCATCACGTCTCTTCAAACCTTCCTGGACTATATCATCGTAACGCTTGTAGAATGCATCTACATCATCCTTGGTTAGCTTTCCGTTTTTATCCTTCATAGCCTTTGCCCAATCATCGTAGAGTTTCTTCAAGTCTCCATTGATAAGGTCTTCCATACTGAAAGAGAGAAGGGACTTCTGCATCTTTTCTGCGAAATCATCTGCCATTTCGCTAGCAAAGTCGCTACCATCCTTCTTCATGTCCATAAGGTCCGTCAAAAAGCTATCTCTCATTCCACTGAAGGAAATCAGAGTAAGATTCTCCTTGAACTGCTCTGACAACTCTTCTAGCTTGCCCGCTTGGTCTATGTAGTCATTCAGCTTCTCTGTAAGACGCCCACCATAGTTACCCTTTCCAGTGTTCTCGATATGCTCCCAAATGGCAACGTTACCACGGAGGAGCTTCATTTCCTCTGGACTGAGGGAGAAGAGGTCGCCATTGAAATCTGATTTGACGTTCTTCTTGATCCAATCCATCTCGTCACTACCGAAGCCGCCCCAATAAGCGTTCCATGAGTGGTGCGAATCATGATAGCTTGCCTGCGCCTTTGCGATGTCGAGGTAGTTCTGATTGGTCTTCTGCTGATTCTTATAGGCTTGCTCGTAGTATGAGGTTGCCTTGGAGCCAAAGGAGTTTTCCATTGCATCAGTCAAATCCTCGATGGATTGCTGCAAGAGGGTATTTCTATCCGTCAGTCTTTCGATGGTATCATTGACCTTCTTTGCATTTCCATCTCCACCGAACAGACTATTAAAGCCACCGAATGAAAGCGTGTTGAGGATATGAGAAACGTTGTTCCCGATACTCTTCAATGGTTTCATAACGATGTCACCCGATAAAGCATCATCGAGGATGCCCGTTACTGCGCCAAAGACCGTGTCCATGAGGTTGCTGATGAGTGTTCCGAAGCCATCTTTCAGAATATCGAGGATGCCGAGTATTGCGGAGATTATTTCACCTGCCATACCGCTATCCCCTAAAGCTTTCGTCAGAGATTTGGCTGCGTCACTATCTTTACCGAGCAACCCTTGGATGCCCTTTGCTAGAGTGTTGGCAACGTCCTTCTGCATAGAGCCACCGAAAAGCTTGTCAAGCCCTAGGATAGAGTTTCCTATGCCTTTGAGTGACCCCGATGTAAGACCCTGCAAACCATTTTCTAGCTGCTGGAACTGAGAAACTGCCTTCTGTGCAGATATCTGCAAGTCTGATGATGCCTTCTGAACTGATGAGCCAAACTCCAAAACGTTGTTAGATGCGGTAGCGAGTACGCCCTGCGCTCTAGAAAGGTTGGCTTCAGCCTTACTGATACTTGTCTTGTCACCGCTCTTCTTAGCCTTGGCGAGGTCTTCCTGCGCCTTGGTGACAGCTTTTGTGGCTTCAATCTCTCGCTCCTGTGCATCAATATAGCCCTGCATGGCTGACTGATAGGAGTTGATGTCGTCCGAAACCTTCTTAAAGATGTCACTATTCCAGATGGTGGCAGAGCCTTGTAACTTGGAGATAAGTTCCTGTATGGTCTTCTGCTCATTAACATCTGTTGTGCTCTTGGAGAGCTCTTGCAGCTTCTCAATGGTAGGCTCTAGTTGGTCCTTGAACATAGCACCGAAGTCTCCGAAGACGCTTCCCCAATCGATGTTCTGTCTGATGGCATTTATCTCGATGGTTTGGAGGTCCTTCTTTCTCTGCTGCTGAAGAGAGAGCTTTTCGCCTTTCGTCTGAGCCTTGGCAATCTTCTCTTCGTACTCCTCGGCAATGGCTTGCTTCTGCTGATAGAGGGAACCATACTCCTTCAAGTAGTCACGCATAGAGGTAAGGGCTTCCCTGTTGACCTCATCAAGCTTCTTATTATACTCTTGGGTAGCGAGGTCTCTAGCCTTATTGAGGGCATTGGACTGAGCAGAGGTAAGGGTTACTTTCTTGCCAGCTTCCTTGTTTTTCTTCTTGAACTCTGCTTCCTGCTTGTCAATCTCGGCTTTGCGCTTGGCATAGTCGTTCTTGATTTCAGCAATCTTCTTCTCCGTGCCTTCCTGCATCTGAGATATATCGGTGTCGATATTTTCCTGCTGCAGCTGCTTCAAATCCTCATTCAGTTCCTCCTGGGCCTTCTTCCGGTCTTCTGCTAGCTTCTTTGCATCGTCGGCTGCTTTCTTTGCTTTGGCAGCGTTCTTCTTGGCATTGGCTTCTGCCTCTTCCTTTTCGCGACGCTTCTGCTTAGCATCGTCTTCTGCCTTGGTCTGCTTGGTGTTCGCCGCATTGGTATAATCCCATCCTCGCTGGGCAATATCGTTGGTTGACATCCATTTACCATTGACCAGCGCACCAGACTTCTTGTTGTTTGCAAGGTCGCGTGCCAAAGCAGAGAAGTATTTACCTAAGCGTCCTAGCTCCGGAATATTCATATTCTGCATCCACGATGGTATCTTGGCATCGAAGTTGACGTGGAAGTTGATGTTGTTCTCGGAATAGTTCTGCATGAACTCCTTGACACGGTTGTAGAGAACGTGTACATCCTCGCCGGCACCCTGGAGTTGCTTCTGCAAAGCGTTTATCCTGTTCTTGGTAGATGTGGCCTTGTTTCCGAAATCCTCTGTTGCATCTGCCGCCCGGTTGATATTATCTGCCTCCTCGGTATGCAGCTTCTTTGCAGCTCGAAGCTCATAGAGATAGCCTATCAATGCCTTCCTGGCATCGCTTGTTTTGTCTCCTGTAAAACCGAAAGCATTAGCTAGCTTTTCTGATTCGGATATCAAAGAAGCTTCCAGCTGATTGTATTGCTTCAGATAGGTCTGATACTCCTTGGAGTGCTCATTCAAGCCAGCCATCTTCTGTGTTAGGTCATCAAACTGCTTGATAACCGAGTCAGATACGATGTTCTGTATGCCGACGGCTATACCGCTGCTAGAGGTTCCATAATCCTTCAACTTACCCAAAAGGGCTTGCTGAGCGCTATCCACACGGTTGTTGTATTCTTCGTTAGCCTTGGAGATTGCATTGGCTCTGTTGCGCTCTGTAGCCTCCAGCTTGATTTGCTCGACGAGTTCTTTAGATTTATCTATCTCCTGCTGCTTAACATCCACAAGGTTGCTCTCGTCTTCCTTGATCTTGTCAATAGCAATCCCGTAGTTGTCATAGATGTTTGACAGCTCCTTGATGGTGTCCTTGTAAACCTTGGAGCCTTCCTTTGCAGTCTTCAGAATGGAGATTAGCGACTCGACCTTGCTTGATGCTTCATTTGCACTCTCGGTAAACTTGGAAGTCTTGGTAGCGGCATCCTCAGCGCTATTGCCAAATAGATTGAACATCGTGACTCCAGCTGCTACTGCACCAAGAACCAGACCGAGAACATTTGAAGAAGAGACCAAATTGAACAGAGCCATGGCATCCTTGGCGGTTGTGATAGACTTCGCTAAAGACAAGAATGCTTTCGCACTCTCCCAAGCTACCTGTGCCTTAGATATTGCTATCATTGTTATCACCGCAGCCTTGTATGCTCCATACGCTGCAACGACAGTCATAAGCACCTTGCCTACCGTCTCCCAATTCTCAACGAGGGTGGAAACGACTCCCAATCCGGTATTGATAACACCCTCCTGGGATTTGCCGAGGTCATTGAACATCTGCTCGATGGCATCCTCAATGTTGCTTATCTGACCTGTAATAGTCTTGGACTGAGCCTCCATCAAGCCACCGAACTTGCTACCCTCGGCGGTCATACTCTGCATTGCCTGGATGAAGATATCGCTGGTAACCTTGCCTGCCTTGATTTGCTTCTGGACCTCCTTGATGGCGTTGGTAACGTCAAGACCCATAACCTTGGCTATCTCGTCTGCGATAGGAATACCTCGGTTGAGGAACTGGTACAAGTCCATCGTGTCCATCTTGCCCTTGGCGATGGTGGTGCCGTAAAGCATCACAAGGTCTTTAAGGTTTAGACCCATACCTGCTGCAACGTCTCCCAATCCGATAAGCGTCTTGTTGACATCCTCGGCCGCTACGTTGAACGCAAGGAGCTGCTTGGCTCCCTCTGTAACGTCTTCAACCCCGAAAGGTGTGACGGCTGCCGTGCGGATCAACTGCTTCATGAGAGCATCGGCTTTCTCCTCAGACTGCAACATCGTCTTGAATGCCATTTCTGTCTGCTGGAACTGACCGCGGACCTGCATCATCTGATTGACGAACTTGCCAATGCTCCAACCGCCAATGGCAATGTTCATACTGTTCTGTATATTCGAGATTACATCGTCAATAGACTTTCCGTCCTTCTCAACCCTCTCGGCAGTCTGATGAACTGCGTTTTGAATGTCTCGAAAACCGGAAACGACCTTGGCTGTCTCGACTATTGTATCGAATTTAATGCTTGGCATAATGTTCTATTTTTCCTTGAATTTATACTCTGTTATAAAGAATCGCCGGGGAAACACCAAATATGGGTGTTCGATATGGGAACTTTACGTGCGTGCGTAGGAAGACTTCGGTTAAATCTCGGTCTCTGACTCTATAACCGCCTTCATGACCGCCTCCTTGTTGTTGCCATCGATGACCTCTTCCCCTGCTGCCGGTATATGGGCTTTCTTCCTCTCCTCGTCAGACAGATAGATTGAAGTAATCTTGTCTTTGAGCATGAGAGTCAGGTTGTTATACGATATTCCCCATACCACGTAATCGAAAGTCCATCCGTATCTTTCGCAAGCAGCGTCTATTAGAGTTCCCCATATTGTCTTGCCTCCGAAGATAAAGCTATTCTCCGACTTCTTTGCTGCGTTGACTTTTGCCATACGCTTCGCTTCTTCTTCCATTCCTGTCTCTTTGGCTATTGTCTGGTATGAGTTAGCCTTAAGGATGATGATGAGAAGAGTGGCTATATCCTCGTTGGAGCATTCTTTGAAGATTAACTCCGTCTGCCTGCTTACGCATCTGGAGTCTAGTATTTCGTTCTTTGTGTTGAGTGAGTGATATGCAATCAATCTGCAGCATGTCTCCCTTTTGGTGTTTGCAACTCGCAATGCTTCCAAGAATGGATCAGCTTGAAGTAACTCTTTGTCTAGCTCCAAGCTATCTACTAACTGCGACGTTAGGTACATCATGCCCAGTGTAGTAGGGTAGATGCTAACGTGAGCGTGCTCAGTATCAAAGCCTATCGGCATATCTGTGAGCGTATTCGATATAATGATTCCTAACTCTTCCATATCACTCGAATTTAAATTGTTGGCACCCAAGGCAGGACTCGAACCTGCGTCTTTCAACCAGCTTTTGAAGACCCTGGATTTTTTTTGCATGCGACGGACTATTTGGTCTCGCTCTCCCAACTGAGCTACTTGGGTATGTTGCCGGCTGATAACCCTCAGTCGGCGGAAGGGATATTAGGATATGCCTATGTCTCTTCGTAAGTTTCCGTGATTTCAGCAGGAGCGGTATTGCCATCCTGCGGCTTTTTGAAAGTCAAGGCATACTTTTCACCTGTTCCCTTTGTGGCAGTAATGACACGCCAACGGTAAGCACAATATACGTCCTCACCCTTCGAGTTGACAGTCTTAGCCACTGCGTCACCCTCTGGAATGAGAGCTGAGTGAGTGTACGTGATAAGAGCACCGCTCTCAGTTGTATAGGCCTCTTCTGCACCGATAGTAGTGTTACCCATGTAAACGCCAGGAAGCTCGGCGTCTTCCGGTTGGATAGCCAAACGGAAGTTACCCTCTACGATACCGTCGATGGTCTTGAATGGCTGCGACTGGTTCTTCTTGATGAAGAGCTGATATGCAGCCTCGTAGGTGGACTTCTTTGTCTTGCGGTCAACAATTCCGCCACCTTCCTCAACCTGGGTCATTGTATTGCCCTTCGTTGGAGTAACAGTAGTAGTGCCATCCTTTGGAGTTGGGAGCTTAGTCCACTCGTTCTTTTTGCTACCTACCTCTTGAACGTAGATAGTGCATTTGCCCCATGATGTTACTGACATAATTTAATCGTTTATGAGTTTATATTTAACTTGATTATTTATTACATGTTCTCCCATGCTTGTTGCATATACCCTCTGCTCAATAGCGTGGGCTGCATACTCGCTCGTTCTGAACGTTTCCAAGAGATTCCAAGCCAGTTTGCAGATTTCGTCAACTCTGATAGTGTTCTCCTCGAACTGCCCATCTACGTCCTGGTCTTGTATATATATATTTACATTTATAATCGCCGTTTGAAGCTGCGTTCCCTCATTAGCCAAGATGGAGATAACGACATCTTCCTTATGAGAATTATGCGGTCTCATCGTCTTTGACAGCTTGCCATTGACGTTGTTCATGAAACCGCTTTCATTGATGTACCGGTAAACATCTGTCTTAATTGCTCCGTCTGATTTCATATCTTCCACTTGTTTATTTCATTAACTGCTGAGTCTATTGCTGTCTTCACACGCTGCTCTACAATGGATGTGGCCCATATCTTCGTTGATGCGAGGACATCCTTGCTTTCCAAGGCTTCCACCTCTCCTGCGTATTCCATTCCGGCAACGACAACCAAAGCATAAACCCTGGAATATTCCTTAGCAAGGTCATTGATCATCTTCTTGCCCTTTGCAGAGCCGTCTGTGCCACTGAGAACCTGCGAAAAGGCTGATTCCATATATTTACTTCCCTGCTCGTACACGGCGAAGCCTATAGAACTTCTTAGGTTGCCCGTATGGTCTATCCAGCTTTCCTTGGCAGACCTGTTACGGATTCTAACCACAGATTCGTCTCCTAGCTTGCTCAATGCCTTAAGCACATTCTCCTGTATCTTCCTTGCGGCTCTTTGTAGGAAGGCGTCAAGAGCGGAAGCGCTGGTTGTCATTCTTATGCCCATATCTTACACTGGAGTTGATAACGATGAAATCCCTTAACCTTGATAATTACATCCTCAGCCCCTAAAATTTCTAGCTTGATAAAATCCCCATAAGAGAACTTTTCAATTCCTACGGGCAAGTTATGCACTTCGTAGGAGTAGTAATCAATAGAACCGTCAGATGTAACTAACTTGTTGGCCTCGCCAGCAGGAACTACATCACAAGTGCAGCAGAACTTCCACTCGGTCTTGCCCTGGTGATAATTTCCATCATCATCTGTATAGCCAGCTACCTTCTGCTGCCGGTATAGCTTTGAGGCATGAAAACTCAATAGACTCATCAGCAATTAATGTAAACTGTCGGCTTCGGAGTAAGTGAAACCTCCTCTTCGCCGATAGAGTTATATAAACGATTGACTTGAACTAATATAGCCTTTCGCTGGTCTTCCGAGAGGGAACCTATTGATTTGTCCGCTTCGGAGAAGCTAACGGCTTGTATGAGAGAAAGCAGACAGTCGGCAAGCGTTCCTTTGTAGGCGTCACTTCTGGCAACGTCACCAGTGAACTCTGATTCGATATCGAGGTCACGCTTTATGCAAGCGTTTTCCACGAAACCATAGGGGATAGGGATGTGTACCTCATCCACCAAAGCTTGTCCGACCGTCTTCATGATTACTCCTCAGCTTTAGCTGCGTTATCCTTGAACTCCTTCTTCTTTGTAGGAGGCAGCTCATTGTAGGCATCAATAACCTCCTTGTCGCTGGCGTCACTAGAAAGGGTGGCACCAAGAGCGTTGAGAGTTGTGATAGCCTCCGGCTTCTTGTAGGTCACATCAGAGATTGTTACCTTAGCGTCCTCTGTATCTGTTTTCTCCTTTTCGGTATCAACCGAAACGTCTGGGTCAGCCAGCTTAGTATTAATCTGATAGATTGTATCAACGTCCTCGATGACAGGCAAGCAGTATGCCTGCACCGCAGTTGTCTCACGCAATGGATCAGTTGTTGAATACTGAGAGATAAGCTTGTAATCAATCTGCTGATAGGTTACACCTGCCACTCTGTTGGTTGCCTCTGCTACCTGACCGTAAACGAGGGCACCAATCATCTGTGAGCAGACACCGATAATCATATCGTTGTTCCAAGGCTTAACGCTCTTCTTCGCACCATCATGCTCCAAGCGGACAGTACGGTTGATGATGCGGAATGATACACCGGTCTCGTCCAAGAATGCCTCCTGGAATACGCTGGCAGTAGGAACCGGCAGCTTTGTGTTGGAGTCATAAGTCTGACCCTTATAGTTGGCAACAAGCTCGCGAGCGTCTTGTGCCTTCTTCAGTTCGTCAAACTTAGCCTTACCAATCCAGAAGATCAAGATGGTGTTGCCATCATTCGATGCTCGCTCGATACATTCCTTCAAGTCTGCAACTGTAACACCATTATCAACGTTGTTGATGCCGAGCTGATTTTCTGGCAAGTACTGATACTTGATACGGAGCAACTCCTTTGGATTATCGTCGTCACGAACAGCTACGTAGCCGTTAGAAAGACCATACAGAAGGGCGTACTCATTACGCTCATCAACACCGACATTACAAGCTACCGGGTCCTGCGCCAACTTACGGCGAATCTCTGCTGTCTGACCGCCCTGTGCTTCCATGAGTCTGAGAGCGAGGATATCTGACTCCTTCAAGAATTTCTTCATACCGACTTTTGGCAGTTTGCCGTTGGCGGTTGAAATCTTGTCACGAGACTTCAAAGGAACAGGAGAATCCACTGCCACGTAGTCAGCAGCTACGTAAGAGGTATCAACTGTGTCGGCTTCCCATTTGTTGTCGGTAGAATAAACGCGGCGGAGGATGGATGTATCTTTGTGTAGATACGTCATCTCGTTCTTGCGCTTACCGTTAATCTTCTCAATCAATGTCTTCAGGATTGGGAAGAAACTCAAGATATACTTAAGAAATAAAGAACTCTGTTGCATAAATCACCTCCTTAACCGATTGCATCGTGTCCCCACTGAAGAGTAGGAACGGCTGTTTTCAAAGCTGCCTTGATCGTATCGACAGGATAAGGGACAGCCTTATCATTAGCCTCACCTGCCGTCATAACACCTACATGAGGGGTATCTACCGGAGCTGTTGTCATACAGATGCCAACATACTCGTGACTTTCCGGCAATGAAGCATAAGCCTCACCTGTTACCGGCATAGGCTTGTACTCGCCAGACTTGGTATCACGAATGATAATGTGTCCGCACTGGATGAACTCTCCAGAGAAACCTGTCATGTCAAGAATGACACCACCCATGATGCCATTCACGTAATTTCTGATGATTACAGACTCCTTGCCTGAATCAAACGTTTTTGTCTTGCTTACGCCATACATAACTTTTAAAATTTAAAGATTACATAGTTGCGGCAAGCTCATCAATCTCATCGCCCTTGATAACCTCAACCTCTTCCTTCTTAGGCTTTCTCTGAGCCGCAGGAGCACCAAGCTTTCCGAGACCTTCGTTAGCACGCTCTTGATCGATAGCTGCCAAGTCCTCCACAACACCATCATAGAAATCGTCGAACTCAGATTCGTTCTCGAACTTCATCTTGTCGAAATTCTTCAAGACAGTCTTTCCGAACGTACCTTTGTCCTTAAGGAGTGCCTTCAGCTTAGAACGGCGGCCATCATTCTCACGCTCTGACTTCAAACCGAGGATTTCGGTCTGCAGGGCTTTGTTTTGGGTAATGAGTGCCTGTGCCCATGCTGGAACCTGCTCATCTTTCTCTTTCTTCTGTTTGCGGATTGGTTTCTTGTTGCCGGCAGGGTCATCATCATCGTCATCGACCTCGTCGTCATCCAAGTCTTGACTATCCTTAAAGCTCTGGATAGTACGCTGCGCGGTCTTTTGCGCAATCTTAAGATAAGGAAGAACCGCATTGACCTGCTTTTCAATCTCTGCGTTTACATCCTCGTCTGAGGCTTCTTCATCGAGTTCTAAGTTATTGGCAACATCGGCAGCAATACCCTCTAACTCCTCTCTACTGAACCCCAACGCCTTTGATTTGGGTTTCAGAATAACTAAAACTTGCTTCGTTCTTTTTTTCATTCTAACTAAATATTTAATTGAACAATAAAATTCAAGAAATATCCCAGTACGAAGCGATAGCAATAAGTAATGCTGCAAAATTATAAAAAAAGTATTTAATCACCAAATATATTGCAAGGAAATATACTTAATGATTAAATACTTTATGGTTACATATAAATATTAATCTGGATAATTGAGCTTATCCGGTCCAGCTGTGGATAGATATACGGAGAACATATCACATAGCTCTTTTGCTCCTTTTAAGTCGTTGAGCTTGTAATTACCGCATTCTACTTCCGATGCACCTGGAATCGTCTTTGATAGCGAACAAGCCTTGAAGGCTTCTACTATCATTTCCTTTATGAGCTTTGAAGTCCACGTACCTTTAAGGATAAGATAGAAACCTGTAAGACAACCCATCGGTCCAAAATACAGAACGGAATTGCTAAGAGGACTATCATTGCGTAGGTAGTCCGCCATCAAATGCTCTATTGTGTGCGCGACAGCAGGTGACATCATATCTTTGTTTGGCTTGCACACGCGAATATCGAATGTGGTAGCAGTCTCCATGCCCCATTTATCTACTCTCGAAACATAAAGACCTGGCTCCAGTTTCGTATGATCAACTTTAAAACTTGGTATCATTCTCTAATAATTTACAAACAACACTAAATGCCTTTTCGGCAAGACTATCCCAAAAACCTGCATACTGTTCGGTCTGGTTCGGCTCCAGAGGATTATCGCTAATAACTCGGATGGACGTAAAACCAATACCCTTCTTGTAGCATACCTGCGCGAGGGCAGCAGACTCCATGTCAATAGCACATACGTTATAAGAATTAGGAAGAAACTCCTTAATTGCCAATACCTGCTCTCTCGTAGTGACAAACTTATCTCCCGTAGCTATGGTTCCTAATCGGAATCTTTCATCCATATCAATCCAGGAGAAATCAGAAGGAAAGACTGCCGGCATACCTTGAACTTGCCCGTTGGCATTCGGTTCGCCGCAATATACATCGTGGTAACAGTACGAATTACCAATTACGACATTACCAGGCTTTAAACCAGCAATGGCAGCACCGGCACATCCTACCGATATAACTCTTGTAACAACGTCATTTGCGACAGAAGAGAGAAAATCGGTTAAACCGATAGCAGCATTTACCTTTCCTATTCCCGTCTTAAACAACACCGTGTTTTGCATATCCGACTTCATAAGCCATTCTCTGATAAGGTCGTATTCCTTATCCATAGCGGTAACTATAACAATCATTGCGCACCTCCTTTCGTTAGCTTAAGCTTCTTGCAACGGTTGTAAATAGCGTTCTCATCCACTCCAATCTTGGTAGCAATGGCTTTTACCGGGTACTTGCCATACATTCTGCGAATGATGAAATCCTCGTCAGCAGTAAACACGTGGCTCTTGCTGATACCCATTTCCTTCATCTTTCGATGGATGGCCCAATAATTACGATTGAGCTGTTTTGCAATCTCCGTTGTCGTCATCACCAAAGCGTTAACCTTGATGAACTCAATCTCTTCTGCACTAAAATGTTTTCCTCTACTCATTATTTTATATCTGGGTTCATTAAGCCGCCCAAGGCTTTCTTTCTCTTTCTGTTATATCTTCTGTTTGCAGCAATCCTTTCAGCGTTCTCTTTACGATAGACTTCCATTCTTACCAATAAATGTTCCTTATGCTCCTGGTAGTACCTTCTATGGTATTCCCGGATATCCTCCTCACTTCTCGCCATGAACCTTGTCTTTTATAAGTTCGTACAGTGATGGGCTGAGTGTGCTCCATTGATCATTCTCGTCTTTCACGAGATAGAATCCATCAGGAACATAGAACTCTCGATTTCTCAACCTAACTATCAATGTCTGTTTAGTGCAGTCTCCGCTGACAGTCTTTACTAACTCTGAAACGTCCGGGCATTTCCATAATTCTTGGATGCTCTCGGAAGATACTTTAATTGCAATCATATCACTTGAACTTAATAATGAAAAACTCATGGTCCAACCACTTGCCTGGGCAAAGACCTTTCTTCGGCTTGCCGATGGTTATACTCTCAATCTCCTTTTCTACCTTTGGGCTATCGTCATAGTAGCCGTTCTTGAAGAGAACGTGAGTGAATGGTACGAACTTCATTGTACCATTATTCAGTTTCTCCTTGATAGTATTGATGTCTATAAGCATCTCAAATGTCTTACCGATATGAAGCTTATCGTACTTATCGAAATCTTTGAATTCCTCATCCTTGATAAGGAGAAGGCGACTCATCCAAAAGCCTTTAATTACCCGATACTCTTCATTCTTTTCGCCCGACACTATCATATCGAACCATTCCTTGCTGACTGCGAGGGTAAGAACCTTCTTCTTTGCTTCTGATAAATACTTATCCATTATCTTTATCAGTCTGTCCATACACTATTACTTTAACCATTTGCAATTTTTCTTTTCCCATTCATCAAAAGAAAGAGTTTCATTTACCTTGCCTAATAATCTCATGTGTTGATAGTAGCTATTGTAAGCATCAACCTTCATTTTATATATTCCTTCGTTTGTTCCCTTCATATCTTCTATCTTTTTAAGTCTCATATCTTAATTAATTTTACCCTCAGTTGATATTACTAAGAAATCGTTACCAATTTCTTTTCTTCTATTCAACTCTTTGCAAAGTACAGATGTATCAGCAAGATTTATATGCTGATTTACATACTTCTCCTTATCTGTGAAGGTAAGAAGAGTTTCATCGGGGTTATTTACTTCCACTATATTCTCCACACTTTCCGAAAGAGATTTGATTTCTCCATGGACAAAATCATACACATTTTTGTCGATAACTTTCTGCCTTGTCAGAGTTTCAACTGCTGTTTGAATCTTGGAGATTGATTTTTGCATTTCTTGTTTCATAATCATATTTTGTTTATTTTAGATGAACAACAAAGTTTTTTGGCTTAAACTCGATAAAGCCATTATCCTTTTTCGTTTGAGTAGTCTCAATACTGAAACCTGCGCAATCCTTAACGAGAACTCTTATTTGAGAACCAACCTTACAGGAAAGCTGAACATAATCAACTTTCTTAAAGTAATGGTCAACAGAATTTCCATACTGAATATGAGGTTTGCCATTACTATCTAATCTAGCCGTTAATTGGTCTAATCTTTCCTCCCTCTTTACACCATCGACTAATGTATGACACCAAAGTGGAGTGCAAGGTAAACATACTAGTCCTACCTTGCCTTCTTTGATTTCATCAAACTCCTTCTCACCTACGGTAATATTCAAAAAAGTCATGTGCTAACCCTCCTTCTTATTTATCTTAGCTATGCGTTCGTTATAGGCTTCATAGTCCTCTTTACTAATCTCAGTAACGCCATGTATGATAGTTGTACCACAAACCATATCATCCTTGAATCGCTCTTCGACGTCAGTGATGAGGTTCATTAGAGGATAGAACTTAATATCCTCCTCTTCCCCTTTAACGGAGCTCGTAACTGAGGTATAGGCTAATTTGCCATCCTTACGTAGGAAGGCGGCTACTGCGTAATAATATCTTTCTTTTATCATAAGTCATATCTTTTTATCTTATTTGCACTACTTAGTATATCTCTAATCTCGAAAGGAGTTTTGCCAGCAAACCTAGCAAGGCAATTCATTAGCTTACGAGAATATCTTGCAGTAATCTTTTCTGCCTTTACAATACGACGGTCGAACTTGTTGCGGTATTTACACTTGCTCGAATCTTCACAGAACGTAACACAACCATACTCGTTATAAGCTGCCTTAAACTTCGCTTTCCAGTAAGGTGAAGGATGCTTACTTGGATAATCAGCATAAGTGTCTGCTTTCATTATCTTCTTGGCTTGTCTAATCTTCATAGGCTACTTCTTTTTATTACAAGGGCAGCTCTCGGCGTGAATAACACAAACTCCGTGTTCCATGCCCACAAACAGGTATTCATGCCCTTTCTTGGTGAATATTTTTATATTAAATTCTTCTTTTTCGTGTGGAGTTCCTAAGCTGAAAGAAATCTTAAAACCAATTACCCTATTATGAAAATTAAGACGAGCCATACGGCTGATTTAAACTTTTCTTTCATACGCTATTTCTCCTATCGAATTTGTTGCCAACAACTATGAATTTACCTAATGAAAGATAATAACCTAACGGTTTTTCATAAATCTTTCCATTAGCATGTGTGAGGTAATACCCACTTAATTCTTCAAACCATACAATTTCTGATGGAATAAAAGGATAATTCTTGATAACATCATGTTCGTACAATTCATTGCCCTCACAGTCTTTCAGCCCTGTGTACTGGCAGACGGTAGAAGGGTCAACCTGATAAGTGGGATTTCTGTTTAACTTGCTTTCTTTCTGACGATTCTCAATGATGTATGTATTACCATTCTCTTCGTAGAAATATCCGCAAACCCATCCTTTTCCGTCAAGACGTAAAGCCTTGAACTTGATATTTTCTATTTTCATAAGCTATTCATATAAAATTGTTATTCTTTTACTTTTATTAACCTTCAATATAGCCTCCTTGGCTTTATCAACCGAAGGAAACAGATATTCTGGACGAAGGTTACATGCGCCATAATCCCAATAATGGATAAGCCCAAAGAGCAATGAATGTCTTTTATCTACACGATAAGCAAGGATTGGATTATCCTGAGAATCGTAATGTATGCCTTTAACAGCCTTGCTTTTACGATACATATCTACTATTCTATATGTTGCCATAACTATTTTGCTTTAACATTATACACTCCATCAATGACCTCCACCTCATAACAATCGGGACAATAGTGTTTACCATCTATCATTTCCCAATCAGAGTAGTCACCTATATCGACTTCTTTGTTGCTGAATAGTGCAGAGCAAGTATCTGTACCGCCAAATACTCCTCCGCATCTATCGCAAACAATCTGATACATTGTAATCGGTCTATACATAAGCTATTCTTCTTTAAGTTCTACTGGCTCATCTTTCCAAGACAACTCTCTTCCGATGAGCTTCTTAATGCTGCCATTTGGGAAGGTAACAGCAACCGGTATTTGCGTACCTCTGCCCATATAAATATACGACAG
>ERZ779922.1020-NODE-1020-length-21261-cov-3.066255_pt1 | contig 21261 bp, 17 predicted proteins | sample MGYA00511544_ERZ779922 | MGnify/ENA primary metagenome ERZ779922 (study PRJEB29588, sample SAMEA2154516) | human gut metagenome | biome: human gut; feature: human-associated habitat; material: faeces | place: Denmark | collected 2008/2010 ... | reverse complement strand
CATCAGCTGCCGTTGCAGGCACGGGCCCCTCCTGGGCGGATGCGCCCCACGTCATCAGGGCGAGCGCCCCGAATATAGTTGCTAGTGTTTTCATCATCAGTATGGATTAAGCTTGGTACAGAATACGGGCGCCTTCTCCGGCACGGGTTACAAGATACGTAGTTTCAATGCCCGTTTCCTGGCAGTAGCTGTCCAGAAGCTCCTGGGCCACCTTTTCCACGTCCTCCGTCTTCACCAGGGCCACAATGCATCCGCCAAACCCGCCGCCCGTCATGCGCGCGCCGTAAATGGAGGATGCGGAGGGAATGCGGTCACAAAGGGAAACAAGGGTATCCACCTCAGCACAGGAAACTTCATAGTCGTCACGCAGGGAAGCATGGCTGCCGCGCATGGCTACACCGGCCTCATCCCAATCGCCGCGGGCAAGGGCATTCGCAAAAGCGTTCACGCGCGCATTTTCTCCAATGACGTGGCGGGCGCGGCGATAGCGCACATCGCCAAGCTGTTCCCTGAAGGATTCCAACAGCTCCAGCGTAGCTTCCCGCAGGGAGGGCACGCCCATGATGGAAGAAGCTTCCTCACACTGCTTGCGGCGCTGTCCATAAGCTCCGTCCGCCAGGGAATGCTTCACAGCGCTGTCCAGAACCAGCACGGAGACGGACTCATTGTTCATCGGAACCAGCTCATATTCCAGCGTGGCGCAATCCAGCTTGAGAGCCATGCCCTTCTTGCCGTTGGCAGAAATAAACTGGTCCATGATGCCGCAGGGAACGTTCACGAATTCATGTTCCACGGCCTGCCCGATCAGGGCTACTTCCTTGGGATCTATTTCAACGCCGGCAAAAGCGGCGAGCGCCGTACAGACGGCAACTTCAAGAGCGGCACTGGAGGAGAGGCCGCCGCCGCGGGGCACATTGCTGTCAATCAGCATATCCACAGGCCCGATTTCTATGCCGCGCCTGTGCAGGTTGGCCAAAACGCCGCGGACATAATTGGACCAGAACGGTTCGCCGGGAACCAAGGCATCTTCCACCGCAATTTCATGGATCTGGTCACCCAGGGAACCGCAAAAGCGGTGTTTGCCCACGGGGGAGGGAGCCACAGCCACAACACAATGGTTATCAAGCGCCATAGGCATCACAAAACCGTTATTATAATCCGTGTGCTCACCAATAAGGTTCACACGTCCCGGTGCCGCTGCCACATGAGTAGGCGCCTGACCGAAATACTCGATGAAATACGGAGTCACCGTTTCTTTAGAGATTTCTCGCTGAACTAAATCCATAATAGATTGATTCTGCCCCATCCCTTTCCGCACCTCAAGATTAAAGTCTCTGCCCGGCAATAATTTTCTTCATTTTCCACAAAATACACCAATTTCATCCCCCTCCCGAATTGCAGTATTCTTAAAACGGGCCTGTTCCACCGGACAGAGAACCCCAGCCAGATTCCAAATTCCCGGCAATAACGGCTGACGGCCTGCAATCCAGGGAGACCTGGAAGCTACTTTGCCCCACGGGCGAAAAGCACTGCCGGGACGGTTTTCAGAAGCAGTTTGATATCCAGCCACAGGGACCAGTTGTCAATATACTTCATATCCAATTCCACCAGCTTTTCAAATTCCCGGATGTTGCTGCGTCCGGCAATCTGCCAGTACCCCGTCACACCGGGCAGCACGCTCAACCTGCGGCGGTGGGCGTCGCTGGTAAAGGCTTCCGTCTCATAAACGGGCAGCGGGCGCGGGCCAACCAGGCTCATTTCCCCCTTCAGCACATTAATGAGCTGGGGAAGCTCGTCGATGCTGAATTTGCGCAGGAAGCGCCCAAAGGAGAAGATGCGAGGGTCGTGCTCCAGCTTAAAGATGGGGCCGTCCATGTCATTGCCGTACTTGGCTTTCACTTCATCCAGCCTCTTATCCGCGTCCCGGTACATGGTGCGGAACTTCCACATGCCAAACTCCCGACCATACAGCCCGGAACGTTTCTGGCGGTAAAAGACCGGGCCACGATCCGACAGCTTGATTCCCACAGCCGCCAGCACCCACAGGGGTGACGTTCCCACCAGAAGCGCCAGCGCTCCCGTCCAGTCCAGCATTTTCTTCAACTGCCAGGAGGTGGTATAGGGAATGGGGGTGGATTTGTACACCAGCATTCTTGTTCCTCCAATCACGCCGAAATAGGTTTTATGCACAGCGGGCATGCTTACCACCATGCTCGCGTAAAAATCGACTCCCATCTTGCCGCACAGTTCCACCAGGCACCGCGCCACGGAAGAATCCACCTCCTCCGGCAGAAACACCACCTTGCTGACGCAATTCTTAATCAACAAATTCCTGACTACCGCACTGTCCACCTCTTCAGGCGCCATGACCAGCAGCCCATTCCTGAAGTCCACATGATTGTTCTCCAGCGTCCTGCGGAATTCTTTCACATGATCCGGAGTTCCCACCACCAGCGTAGGGGCTTCCTCCACCAGCCTTTTTTCCGCCCGGAACCAGCTGATACGCAGCCAGAGGGAACCCAGGAAGGTAAGCAAATACGCCAGGGTCTGGACACCGACATCCGCGGAGAAGGGAACAAAGAACTTCCATATCATCACGCTTAACACCACAAAACAGGCATATGCCACCACAAACCGCCGGATGCTTTCCCAGAGCGTCTGGCAGCGGTAGTAAACGCCGAACTGGTCACAGCACACATACAGCAGCAGAGACATCGTCAGCGGCGTCAGCACCAGCGTCCGCAGACGCCACGGTTCCGGAGCGACCCCATCCCATTGCCAGGACACAAATCCGACAACGAAGAAGACGACGAATGCAAGGACGAAAACAACAATCTTATTAATCCCGTAGGTAGTACGGTCTGCATTTTGAATCAGCATCGAGAGAATATGTAGATTAGCCGGCATTTAAAATGCTCCGTCCTTGTCTTTTTGTCAAATTGTTTGCTCACTCTGAGCCATGCCCGGCACGGAAGCCTGCCTCCCGGACAGCCTTCCCGCCTCCGGGCGAGCAGAAAGCCTAAAATGACGAGATACCGGCTTGCAAGAATCCGGCTCCCTGTGCATTGGTATACGCGTCAATCGACCGGACTGGTCACGCGCCTAGCCTGATCGCCCCCCTATCAGACCATGCATGGACCGTTGATCGGGGCATGGGGCCCCCTTACTCCTGGCTTTTCTCATGGCAGCGGAACGTCCCGGCGATCCTCCGGATGGAATTTACTGCACACAGCGATAAATCCGGCATGACACCAACATAATCACCAACTTAGCATATAAGTATGTCACAACACAACACACAGGGAAGACAGGGCCAGGGAGCTCGCCGCCGCTACAACAAAGGCGGACGCTCCTATGGCAATGACCGCCGCGATTCCAGCGGTTACCGTCCCAAGTACAGAAAAGAAGCGCCCGCCAAACTCTCCTTGTGGCAGCGTTTCCTGGGCCTCTTCGGCATTCGTCCGTCCAAGAATAACAAGTATGCGGCCAGGGATAAAGCCGCCGCCAAAACCAACACCCGCGTAGCCCGCAACAGGCAGGATCGCGTTTCCGCACCCAAACAGCCCGTCTCCAACCGCCGGCTTTATGTGGGCAATCTTTCCTATGAAGCTACGGAAAGCGATCTGGAGGACGTGTTCAAGGGCATCGGGGAAGTCAATTCCGTGGAAATCATTTACAACCCCCGCACCCACAAGTCCAAGGGGTATGCTTTTGTGGAAATGAAGAAGATGGAAGACGCCATCCGTTCCGTGGACATTCTCCACAACCAGCCTTTCATGGGCCGCAATCTGCTGGTCAGCGGAGCCAATGAACGCCAGGAACAACCCCGTCAGCCCCGCGAAGACCGCGCACCCAGGGAAGAACAGGGTTCCATGGCGGAAGTGAAGGAAACCTCCACTCCCCTGCTCCAGCCGGAAGCTCCCGCTCCCCAGTCCCAGGAACAATAACCATTTTACCATGCGGAAGCCGGCCTTTGAAGAAAGGCCGGCTTCCTGCATTTACGGGAAAGGGAACTCCAGGCAGCAACGAACGTGCAGCACGGCACGGGAGCCGCACCATCCACCAGCCCTTCCATCCGTAGTGTTTCAACCACACCCCTGTCCGTCCCGGGGCGGCGGAACAGGCGTGCCTGCAAAGGCGGATTCTGAAAATATCACGGCAGCCCCCAGGCTCTGCGCAGGCGCAAATATTCCCTGGCGGGGAGCAGAATATAAAGGGGATGTCTGGAAGGATCCAGCCATGCAATCATGGCCCTCAAATTTTCCTCGCTCATTGCGGTGCATCCGGCCGTAGGGGCTCCTCCGTCCCGGCGCCAGATATGGAAAAAAATGGAGGAACCCGCACCCGGCACGGGTTTCTGCCGTCCGTCTGCGGCATTATGCCGGATAAACAGTTTCAGACTGTGGGCGTAATCATTCAGCTTCATCTGCTGCTTGAACTCCCAAGGCGTGACGGGATCATGCTTCAGCACAAAGTGCTGGTTATACAGGGGAGAGGCAGGGTCATCCACCCACATGTCCCGCGGCGTGATGCGGCGGTACGGCATGGAACGCTTTTTCTGCGGCGCGGGAACAGTTCCATATACGCCCCCCAGTTCAAAAATTCCTGCGGGAGAACGCAAGTCCCCCTCCTTCTTCACCGGCCCTCCGGCGGGAGGGAAGCTGACGCCCCTGCCCCAGACCAGACCGGATTTTCCCAGACGCGCCGGAAACGGCCCTTTCACCATCACCCAGCCCCGCGGCCCTTTCTCCAAAAGGCTCAACTGCACATGGGAACTATTCCACCCGTCCGCGGAACCTACAATCACCTGGCTGCAATCCGCCGGAAGCGCCGCGGCCGGAAAACAGAACGCCGCCAGCATGCACAAACACAGGTATACTGCCTTCATGAGCCGTAGCATAACGGCACCGTTCCGGAAGAAAAGCAATTACTCCGTCTCCACAGGCACGCCATGCGGCGGAATTTATCCGTCCAGTTCAACGGAAAATTTCATCAAGCAGGGACTCAATTCCCTCCTTGGCAAACCGGGAATACAGATACAGCCTTTTAGCTTCCATGTACTTGCCCAGGGCGGACCCCACTTCTCCCTCATTCCTGCATTTTTCCGCATCATTCAGCAAATTCACCAGCGTGCTTGCCTTTGTCGTCAGGTCCAGATACCGGGCATTCAGCTCCTGGTCATTGATGAACAGCTCCTGGTCTTTGGAACGCAGCTGCTGAAGCTCCTCCCAGGCGCCGTATACGTCCTGCATGGCTTCACGCTGACGCGCCGCGCCCAGGGCACGCTCAATAACGGCCATTTTGCCCAAATCTTCCACAAACTGCTTCTGGAGCTCCGGATCATCCTTCACCAGAACGGCAAATTCATGCTGGTTGTCAAAGATGCGGCGATAATTCTTACTCTTGTGGAAACGTTTGAAATCCTCCAGCGCATGGGATTGCTGACCCGCGGCCATCATGGCGTTCCGCAGCGGAAGAAGGCGGGGGTTTTTCGGCCAGATTTCAATGGCGCTTTTCAGGCATTCCTCCAGTTTGGCGCGGTCACCCCTGGCCAGGGCTTCCTGACCCTGGGAAATATAGGCGTCACTGGCGAATGCGGCGGCGCTGATTGCGGATTCCGCACGGCCCGTGCTGAAATCCCTGGAAGTCTTCTTAAGAGCCTCCACCAGGGAAAGGGCTTCTTCATAATCTTTGCCGTTCATCAGCTCGAACAACTTTTCCACGTCCCGCTTGAAGGCATACAGCTTTTGCTTCTTCTCATACGGAAACGTATTTACGGCAGGCATGAATTCCCCGATCAGAAGGGCTTCGTTCAGCCGTTCCAGCGCATCCACATAATGACGGGAATCCACCAGATTGTTCACGGCCTTCATGTGCCGGTCGGAGTCACGGGCCAGCTCCCGGGAAAGATTGTCCAGAATAGCGACGGTGGGCGGAGCGCCCAGCGTGCCGCTGAACATCTTGGCGGCATCGGAATTTTTATCCAGCCGCAGCTTGGTATCCCCGTCATTGAACAGGCGGCTGTAAACGCCGCAGCCTATGGAAACATGGTCAAAACGCCGCTGGGCAAACAATTGAACCAGCGTAGACTGGAAAACAACTTTCGCTTCCGTCACCGTCAGCACCTGTTCACTCTCCAGCTTCAGCTTGCGGGCTTCCATCTCCACCACACGCTTTTCCAGGTATTTGTAACGGGGATTATTTTTCGCCGGATGATTGGAGGGAGTCCCCTTTTTCCCGCCCTTCTGGCCGGAGGGTGCACCGGAAATCGCCGTCACGCCGCTTTCCATCAGGCTCATCTTCTGGGCGTTGCTGCGGATTTCCCTCTCCACCGCCTCAAGCATCTTCCCCTTGTTTTTCCCATTGCTCCTGGCCTGCCACGCGGTGTAAATGGCTTGGCAGAGAGCGTCGGAAACGCCTCCGTCCAGCGGATTGCTGGAAGCGGCGGTCAACAGGTCCACTACCTGCCGCACCACATTATCCGCCGCCAGTTTTTCCTTGCGCATGGAGAGCGTTTCGTGGAGCTTTTCAAAAATTTTCTGATATTCCTTCGCATCTTCCGTGCTCTCCTCCGGCTGGCTCAGGTATTTGTTGAAACGCGCTTCAATCTCCCGGAAACTGCCCATATTCAACGTCGTTCCGTTGATGGTCACCGTGCCGTCCTGAGGGTTCAGGAAAGGCAGCTCATTGCCGTACAGGGACTTGGCATCCCCCTGCCTGGAAGGCTGGTAGGCATTCGGCTGAACGGCGGGAGGGGAGGCAGGAGGCGCGGCAGGCGCACCGCCGGCTGCAGGAGGGTTGTACATCATCTGCCCCAGCGCAGGAACCGCGCAGGCCAGAGTCATCAAAAAACAGCATTTCATAGGACGAGGGAGATTGTTTATTTAGGCTGAATGGATGTAGCTACGCACACGCCGCGCACCTTCGGATTGACGTCTTCCACCCGGAACTCTATCCTGTATTGCTGGTCCCGGTTGATGTTCAGTCCGTTCCTGGCCTCAGCAGAAACACAGACGGGAATGATGCACTCACGCCCGGAGGCGTCTTTGTACAAGAAGGCAATAAGCTCGGACTCGCCGCGCGGAAAACGGTCAATCACCGTTCCGTCCAGTGCATAGTTGTTATTGGAAAGCTGGGAGGCGTTCGCCGCCAGAATATCCAGAGGTATATCCGACCCGGCCTGAGGCTTCTCCCCGGCTCGGAACATGACAATCCCCACAATAACGGCCAGCACAAAAACCGCCGCCCCGACCGTCAAAACCAGTGCGGATGATGAGGAATTTTTCTTTTTTGCTGCACGCCGTCTCGACATAATTTTTGATGGAAGAAGTATATAACGGACTTCCCGCAAATGCACGCATTAAATTAAAGCTCCCAGCGCGAACGGCGGATTCCCGCGTAGGCGGCCGCAATGCCGCACGCAACATGCACGCCCAGAACAATATAACAAACCAGGGAGGGCGTCAGGTCCGTATCCAGCACATTCTTGACGGCGTGATATACGTCGTCCTTCAGGGCGGAGATGCTGCCGGACCACGCCCAATACGCGGAAATGAAGGGCCGTATGAAATCCTCCACATATTCCGGAAGCGCCAGCACCGCTCCGGAGAGAGGAAGCTGGAAACCCACCAGATAAATGCTCAGCAGGGAAGCCTGGTCCGCACTCCGGGCCAGGGCGGAAATGCCCAGGCATACAAAAGTCATGGCGGCGTTCGCCAAAATCAGGAACAGCAGATGCGTCAGGCCGCCGCCACGGTCCCAGAAAAAATCCACAAAGGCAAACATCCAGACGGATTGCACCAGCACCAGGACGCTCAGATAGGACAGCTTGCTCGCCAGGTAGGCGGAAGGCCTCATGCCCGCATACTTTTCCTTTTCCATGACGGCGCGTTCGCCGGCCACCTCGCGGGCGGCATTGTTGGACCCCATCAGCCCCAGCAGAATCACCTCAAACATGATGATGCCGGAGACGGCGGATCCCGTCTTCATGTTCAGCTGCTGGGCTTCCATATCCTTCTGGACAGTCTGGACATCCTGCGTGGCGGAAAGCCCCACGATTTGCCCGGAGCCCTTGTCCGTAAACATGGCTACCAGCACGGGAAACAGCAGCACCATGACCAATTGAAGAACCAACTGGGAACGGTCGCGGAAAAAGATGCGCCAGCGCCGCCCCAGCAGGCAAAAGAACTGGGTGAAAAATCCGGGAACTTCCGGAATGTTTTCCTCCACGGCCTTTTCCCGTTCCGTTCCGGATTCTCCGGAGGCCCCCTCCTTCTCCGCCTCCGCAAGACGGACGGCATCCGGATCCGGCAGTTCCCCGGAAAGAATTTTCTTTTCCCTTTCCTGTTCCAGACGGGAATAATAGGAATCCCGGTGCTTGCTCCAGGACCGGCTCCAGGAAGGGCCTTCACGATCCTGGAGCTTCGGGTAAATCTCCTCCAGCGAGGAAACGCCGAAGTAATGCAGCATGGTTTTCGGCGAACCGTGGTAAGCCACGCAGCCCTGGTGCATGACCAGGATGGAATCATACCTGTCCAGATGGGAAAGGCTGTGCGTGACGGAAATGACGATGCGGCCTTCCGAACGGGAGATTTCATGCAGGAGGAACACGATATCGTGTTCCGACCTGGGATCCAGTCCGGACGTCACCTCATCGCAAATCAGCAGCCGGGGATTGGATACCAGTTCCATGGCCAGCGCCAGTCGCCTTTTCTGGCCGCCGGAAAGAATTTTCACATCCCGGTCCGTAATCCCCTCCATTCCCGTTACCTCCAGGGCATTGTCAATGCTGTCGTCCAAATCGTCCACGGAATTGAACCGGCAACGGAGCCTGGCGGCGCTCTCCACATTCTCATCCACGCTCAGCTGGTCATAGGCAATGCTGAACTGGGGAACGAACCCGATTTCCGAAGGTTCAAAGTCTTCTTCAGCCAAATCATGGCCATTCCAGAAAAAACGCCCGCCCGTTTCCGCAATCATGCCCGCAATCGCCTTCAATAAGGTCGTCTTTCCGCAGCCGGAAGGACCAACGACCGCCATAAAATGACCGCGAGGGACATTAAAACTGACATTGTCCAATAATTTCAAAGGACCATCCGGTGTTTCTATCTCATACGTAATGCCGTTCGCCTGCAACATGGTTCTTTTACTTTAACGTATCAACTTCCGCATCATCAAGGAAAATCGGGCATTTGCACTCTATCCCGCCGGAAACGGAGAACATGCTCTCCGGGAACCTTCCCCGCCAGCCGCGGGAACGCTCCCGCGGTCAGGCTCCTCCTGCCCCCGCTCATTTCGGCATCCCCCGCGGCCGTATCCGTGCCGCAAGCCGGGCTGCACGGAATTCCCCCGAAAAACCGGATGGACAGACACAGCCCTCCCGAAAGGGAAGTTTGAAGCCTCCGGGAGCGTTTATTTCATCATCTTCCACACCGCCAGCCGTTTTTAAAACGGAAAATCCGCATCCCCCACCGGATCCACAGCTTTGTCCTCAAACTTTTTAACAGCTTTCTGCTGGGGATTTACGGCACGGACCACCAGCGCCCGGGGGGGCATTTCCCGCCGCCTTCCGAACTCGCATTTTTCCTCGCACAGATCGCAGGAGTTCCGGCGTTCGCGTTCCTCAGGCCGTTCCGCGGTAACGGGACAGGCGTGTTCGCACGCGCCGCAGCCGATGCACAGGGAAGGATCCAGCCTGGGCAGGCGGTGCTCCTGGCCGTCACGCCCGATATAGGGCACCGTGTAAAGGGCCTTGGTGGGGCAATGCTCCGTACAGGCTCCGCAATCCATGTCCTCCCGGGCAACCAGGCAGCGGCAAACGTAAAACCGGGCCACGGCAATGCGCGTAGTATCTTTTGTTATTCCCTCAGTATCCCTTTCCGCGGTAACAGGCATCCTGCGTATGGCCCCCGTGGGGCAGACTTCCGCACAGCGGTGGCAATCATAAAGGCAATATTTGGTGGCAAAATCCATCCGGGGTTTCATGAATCCCTTCAGGCCAAGCTGCAGGTATGAGGGCTGAAGCACATGGGTGGGACAGTTGGCAACGCACATCTGGCAGCCGGTGCAGATATCCAGAAAACGTTCCAGGGAACCGGCTCCGGGAGGAAGAACGCACTGGGTAGGGTCCAGCTTCCGGGCGGCATCTCCCCGGCATCCGGAAAAGGCGGCCGCAGCCAGCCCGACCGCAGTAGCCTCCAGGAACTGGCGGCGGGAACTCCCGGCAATGGAGGGAACCGCGGCGGAAGAAGAGGGAGCGGAAGCCGGGGGAACCTTCTTTTTTTGGGCCGGAATCTGTTGGCGGACCCTGGTAAACCAGCGGTAGCGTATTCCTCCCTCACTGCAGGAGCGCACGCAATCGTAGCACGCCACGCAACGTGAGGAGTCTATTTTGTATTCCTTCAGGTTCAGGCATTGCGCCTTGCAGGATTTGACGCATTTGCCGCATTTTTTGCAGGAGGCGGGATCAAAGCCCAGCCGGAAAAGGGAGATACGGGAAAGCAACCCAAGGAACGTGCCGACGGGGCATACCGTATTGCAATACAGGCGCCCCTTCCAGGCGCTCATGACGGCCACCAGGCCGAGCATGCCGGCGGAGGCCAGCAATACCGGGAAAGCCGCGGGGAAATAATCCATTTGAACCAGGTCCGCAGAAGAACTGTCCGCCGCCAGCAGGTTATTGCTCCAAATGGCGGCCGGCCATGCCAGCACATACATGATGCGCCCGAAAATGCTGTAAGGGTCCAGCCAATTCAGAGACAGACCGGCCAGCCCCGTCACGCAGCAGGCGGCCAGCAATGCCAGCACCCCATACCGCATCCACGGCACAGGCCGGGAGAATTTCAGGAAACGCTTCGGCGCCAGCCAGCGGCGGATTCTGAAAACAATATCCTGGAGAATCCCCAGCGGGCAGATGAAGGAACAGTATACGCGGCCGAACAGCAGCGTAAGCAGCAGCAAAACCCCCAGAATCACGGCGGAAACGGCGGCCCCGCTCAAGGTCCCCAGCACGGACGGCACCAATTGCCACCGCGCCAGGGAAAAGGAATCTTCCACCCCCTCTCCGCCCCCCGTCATGTTCGGCACGTTCCACGCGGGAATGTGGTGCAGAAAAGCGTATGCAATCCCAATAAAGAAAATGACGGCCACCGTCACGCGGAGCCACTTCAGAGGACTGACGAGAAAGGCTTTGATGACTGACATATTTATCATAAACCCGCCGGAGGCGGAAAGTTGGCCCTCCACCGCGTCATCCGCAGACGGGAGAAGGAGCCGCCGCGTCAGGCCATGCTGATACGGCGGATATGAAGCCTGGAAAGGTCGGCGACGCCCAGCCCCATTTCCTCCCCAAGCTGCACATGGCGAATTTTTCCGGTCTTGTTCAGCAGGGCGGCGCCCGCAGCGTCAATGGCCACGATGTCACGGGAAGCCAGAAGGGTTTTGCGCTCCACCAGATCATTCGTATCCTTCCCCACGGGGCCATTGCGCACCATGGGCATGTAAGCGTCCAGCACGCACAGGTCCGGCTTGCGGAAATACACGGCATCCGCGATGCACTGGTGCAGGTCGTTCTTATGCATGGCCCCGCGGTCCCAGACGGTGCCCATGACATTCTTCATGCAGGCGGTCATCTCGGAACCGCTGTGGTGCTTGAGGGGCGGGCAGGTGATGTAAACATCCGCCTCCAGCACGGCCTTATGCACCTTGGCGGAGGTGAATTTCCGGGCTTTCGGGTTTTCCGTCTGCACGTACTGGCTCTCATTGCCGCCGTCCACCATTACGCCGCCGGCCTTCTCTACGGCCTCTTTCACGCCGCTGCCCTCATAGGCGCCGTTGTGGCAGCAGTGGTCAAACACCCTTACTTCCTTCGCTCCGGCCTGCCTGCACAGCTCCACCAGCGTGGCGACGGTTTCAGGATGTGTGTTGGCGCCGAATTCCGGAGCCTTGTTCCAGCCGATGTTCGGCTTGATTACGACGGTCTGGCCCGGCTTGACGAAGGCCTGCATGCCGCCCAGCGTCTCCACGGCCTTCCTGACCATCTCCGCACGGGTGCCGTTGCGGACGGCCACCAGATCCGGAATGCCGGAAGCCGCCGGAGCTCCGGCCTCCTGGGCGAACAGGGAATCCATGTCCGATATGGCCGCCAGCGCCCCTGCGGCGGCAGTCCTTTTCAAAAAAGTGCGTCTGTCAGTCATCTTCATGCCAACGTCTGTGGTTTATCCCCGCATGCGGGAACACGCAGAAGGTTTTATGCCTCTTCCTAACACATGCCCTGCCAAAAAACAACCTGTCATTCTTCCCGCACCGGAATTTCATAAACGAATTGTCATACAGGCAGAGCTTCTGTACAACCCGGTCATGAAATGTTCCCTGCTCAGCCGCCCCATGACCTGCGCTCATGACTGGATCAGCCGTGTCGTCTTCCCCGGGGACGCAGTCGTGGACGCCACGGCGGGCAACGGGCATGATACGGTTTTCCTGGCCCGGCTGGCTGGCCCTTCCGGCCAGGTGCACGCCTTTGACGTGCAGGAAGAAGCCATCCGCGCCACCAGGGAGCGTCTGGAGAAGGAAGGGCTGCTCACCCCTTCCGTCCGGCTCCATCTTGCCAGCCATGACCGCCTGGCGGAACTGGTCAGAAGCCCCGTGAAGGCCATCGTCTTCAACCTGGGCTATCTGCCGGGCGGGGACAAAAAAACGGTCACCAGGACGGAATGCACCCTGGCCGCGCTGGAACAGGCCGCCGCCCTCATTGCCCCGAACGGGCTTCTCAGCGTCATGTGCTATCCCGGCCACGAAGGAGGAAAGGAAGAAGCGGAAGCCGTGGAAGCCTTCCTGTCCCGCCTGCCCCATCATTCCTGGCGCGCCGGCAAATACCAGCTCCTGAACACCGGAACACCGGCACCCTTCCAGATATGCGCCTTCAGGCTGGACTGACCTCCCCCCCCGCCAGGCGCCCGGGAAAAACCTCAGGCCCGGCGTTCCTTCATCCACTCCACCACCTGCGCCAGAGCGCGGGCGCGGTGCGACATGGAATTTTTCACTTCCATGGGAAGCTGGGCGAAACTCCGGTCATACCCTTCCGGGACAAACAGCGGATCATAGCCGAACCCTCCTTCTCCGGCCGGCTCCGTCAACATGTAGCCTTCCACGGAACCGGAAAACTCCGCCAGCACGCGGCCGTTCCCGGCAAGCACCATGACGCAGCGGAACCGCGCGGAAGGCCTGTCCCCCGGCTTCACGCCGGCGCGCCGCAGTTCCTCCATCATGCGGAGGTTATTCCGCGCATGGTTCCCTTCCTCCCCGCCGAAGGAGGAGGACCAGACTCCGGGGCGCCCGTCCAGCACATCCACCTCCAGCCCGGAATCATCCGCCAGCAGGACGCCGGGGATGCATTTGGAAGCGGAAAGCGCCTTGAGCGTGGCGTTCTCCGTAAACGTGACTCCCGTTTCATCCACGGGCGGAGCCTGGGGATAGTCGGAAAGATCCTTCACTTCCCATTTCCCGGCCAGCATGGCGCGGATTTCCCCGGTCTTGTGGGCGTTGCGCGTGGCAACCACCAGCAGCGGCAATTCCTGTTCCATAATCATCAATCTTTTACAGTTGAAAATCATCTGAAAGACCGCGCTCAGCAGTCAATCTCCAGGCTGACGGGGCAATGGTCGGACCCCGTCACATCCGGATGGATGGCGGCATCCTTCACCCTGGAAGCCAGCGGATTGGAAACGCAGAAATAGTCAATGCGCCATCCGATATTCCGGGCGCGGGCGCCCGCGCGGTAGGACCACCAGCTGTACCAGCCCGGCTCCTCCGGATGCAGGGCGCGGAACGTGTCCGTGAAGCCGGCGTGCAGCAGCTCCTGAAACTTCGCGCGCTCCTCGGGGCTGAAGCCGGGGTTGCCGACATTGCGCTTCGGGTTTTTCAGGTCGATCTCCGCTGCGGCGACGTTCATGTCCCCGCAGATGACGACCGGCTTGTGCCGGTCGAGCGAGCAGACGAATTCGCGGAACGCATCGTCCCAGCTCATCCGGTATTCCAGCCGGCGCAGACCGTCCTGCGCGTTCGGCGTGTAGACGCATACGAGGTAGAATTCCGGGTATTCGGCCGTGATCACGCGGCCCTCCAGATCGTGCTGCGGCAGGCCGAGATTATACTGCACGTCGAGCGGCTCGGCCTTCGTGAACACGGCGGTGCCGGAGTAGCCCTTTTTCTCGGCGCTGCACCAGTACTGATGGTAGCCCGGCAGGTCGAGCGCAATCTGCCCGGGCTGGAGCTTTGTCTCCTGCAGGCAGAAAATATCCGCATCCAGCGCGCGGAACGTGTCCGCAAAGCCCTTGGTCACACAGGCGCGCAGCCCGTTGACGTTCCAGGATACAAGTCGCATTTCGTGTCCTCCGTTTTCACCGCTACGCAGCGGTTGATCGTGATGCCCTGATCGTAGAATTTCGCCTCATAGTCGGTCATGACGCCGACAGGGCCGTCGGCGTGCAGATCGTGCGTGACCTCGCGCAGCTCCCAGCCTTCCTGCTCGAACTGCTCGAGTGAGAAGGCGAACAGCGGGTCGTTGTCGGTCTTGAACCAGATCTCGCCGCCGAGCGGCAGCACGTTTGCATACAGCGCCAGAAAGCCCGCATAGGTCAGGCGCCGCTTGTGCTGGCGGGATTTTTTCCATGGGTCGGGGAAGTTGATGTAGATGCGTGAGACCTCGCCGGGGGCGAACATGTCGAGCAGGTTGGCTGCGTCCCGGTCGAGAAAGCGCACGTTTTCGAGCCCGCGCTCGGTCACGCGCTCCATGCCGACGACCATGGCGTCCGGAACTTTTTCAATCGCGGCGAGGAAGATGTCCGGATTTTGTGCTGCGGTGTCCGCCGTGAAGCGGCCCTTGCCGCAGCCGAGCTCCAGCTGCAGCGCCTGATAGCCGGGGAACTGTTCCAGCCAGCGGCCGCGCAGCGCCTCGGGGTCAGTGATCAGCGTGGCCGCGCAGCGCTCCATGCGTGGGACGAGGTTGGGCTTTTTTCGCATTCTCATAGGTTGATGCTCCTGTCATAACAAGTCCTGATTTGATGTTTAGAGCATACCACACGCGCCCGAAAACTGCAACGCAGAAAACCGTTGCGCATTTCTAAAGAATATGTTAAACTTTATTTTATGCAAATTGTGAAATTCCATATCCGGGTGTAGCGCAGCTGGTAGCGCGGGTGGTTTGGGACCATCAGGCCGCAGGTTCGAACCCTGTCACTCGGACCATAAGTCCACCGTAATTTCGATAGAATTACGGTGGGCTTTTTCTGTGCCTGGGAACTGTTTGAAATAAGACTTTTGGCCGTTTTGGCATATAAATTAATCCCGCTGCGGAGAAATTTCGCAGCGGGATTTTCATTTTATGTAGGCTATTTTTGTCATAAGTGTAGCAGTAATCGTTAGATTTACGTATATTCGTTGAATTCGTGCTGCCTCTTTCTGGATGAATAATTCATTTCAGTCTTGAAATATGGAATTAATTTCTTTATAATGGAACTGCGTGGATAACGCAGGCGAAACATATCATTAGAACGAAATGCGCTGATGATTTTTGGTGAAGAAAGCAAATGGGCTTCTAATGTACTCCATTTTACGGACTGAGCCGAAGTTGTATTTTCGTGGAGTTTGCCACTCCACGTGTAACGCAAAACATAGTTATTCTTTTGTATTATAGCACATTACATATTCAAATGCAATTGAATCAACAAAGAAACGGAAGAAAAAGTATGTTTTTGTCAACTTACGTTAATTTTTTGCGGAGAATTCCGTTGACTTAAAGTTCAGCGCAGTCATCCCAGCAGTCTGGATGAAATTAAAATAAGATCCACACCCAACATAATCACTGCACAAGGACCAACATAATCACTGCACAAGGAGGAATTACAAAATGGCAAAGGGTGAGAATATCTTCAGACGGCGGGACGGTCGCTGGGAGGCTCGGTATATCAAGGGTCGTGAGCTATCCGGAAAAATCAAGTATGGATACTGTTATGGAAAAACATATCGGGAAGCCAAAGAGAAAGCCGCAAAGCGCAAAGCAGCTTTGGCAAATGGAGCTCCCTTACCGACAGCCAGAACGCAAAAACCGTTCTCCAGCTATTGCTTGGAATGGCTACATACAAAGAAATGCACGGTGAAAGAATCGACGTATATTAAATACAGCACCGCGGTCAATAAGCACATCATTCCAAAGCTCGGTGTGTGCCACCCTCTGGGCTTCACGACGGAATTGATGGACGATTTCATCAAAGAACTGCAATTCGAAGATGAACTGGCGCCAAAGACGGTGCATGATATTCTAGTCGTGCTGCATGGCATTTTGAAGTTCGCTTCCTCGAAGTTTGCAGGCTCATTTCCCGCGGTGGAGATCAACTATCCGAAGATTGGCAAGAAGGAGATGCGCGTTTTGTCCAGAGAAGAGCAGGCGCGCCTCGTTGCCTATCTACATGAGGATCTGGATTCGTGCCGATTTGGTATCTTGCTGGCGCTATGTACAGGCATACGAATTGGTGAACTCTGTGCACTGCGGTGGGAAAGTGTTTCTACAAACGATAAAGCTATCCGAATTGCAAAGGCCCTGCAAAGGCTGCATGATACCAGCGTATCGCAAGGTGCTCGAACAATGATTGTGATTGGTCCGCCCAAAAGCGATACCTCCGTGCGAACAATCCCTATGACGGAATACGCAACCGGGCTTTGCAGGCGCATGAAACCGCAAAGTTCAGCTGCGTATGTTCTGACCGGAACGGAAGCGTTCATGGAGCCGCGGACATTGCAGTATCGATTGGAAAAGTACACGCAGGCATGCGGTCTGGAGGGCGTGCATTTTCATACGCTGCGCCACACATTTGCGACGCGAGCTGTTGAGGTCGGATTTGAAGTTAAATCATTGTCAGAAATATTAGGACATGCCTCTGTGACGATCACGTTGGACCGGTATGTGCACGCTTCGCTGGAACTGAAACGGGATAATATGCAGAAATTGAAGGTAGTGGGCCTATGATCTACGCAGTCAAAACTAGTGTAAGTGAATATCATAAAAACGGGAAAAGCCTTGCATAGCAAGGCTTTTTCTTTGCTTTTGTAGTGGAGTGGCAAACTCCACGAAAGCTCCGCTGACACATCTGCATTAACAAAAGATGTTCGTTTTTGTGCAGCTATGGCGGAGGCGGTACTTACTTGAATTGCGCACCTTGAATGGATATTTTTGTACAGCAATTTGCAAATTCAATATCTGTGTAGAGCCTTTGCCCCTGGACGGCTTCGTGCTGAACCGATGGGGGGCAGAGATACAGATATCAATGTAGGGATGTGAGATATGTGACAACAACAGCGAGCAGCTGTTTGACAGAGGAGCGCTCTGCCGATGTGATCATTCAAATAGCAAAACCTGTATTGGAACAAAAGAAGCTGTACCTGATAACGAAGCGTGCTTTTGACATAGTATGTTCTTTCTTGGGCCTGCTGATTCTGGCAATCCCGATGATAATCATTGCATTGATCATCACTTTGGACTCGCCAGGTCCCCCAATTTTTAAGCAGGAGCGGCTCGGTCTCCATGGGAAGCCGTTTATGATCTATAAATTTAGGTCAATGCGTCTTGACGCAGAGGAAAACGGCCCGCAGTGGGCAGATGAACAGGATCCAAGATGCACACACTTCGGCCAAATTCTCAGACGCACCCGGCTGGACGAGCTTCCTCAGTTCTATAACATCCTGCGCGGCGACATGAGTTTCGTCGGCCCGCGGCCGGAGCGTGCTTATTTCTACGGAGAATTTGAAAAATACATTCCCGGTTTCTCCAACCGGTTAATGGTTGTTCCTGGCCTGACTGGACATGCTCAGGTGAATGGCGGATATTCTCTGAAGCCGGAAGAAAAAATTATCTACGATATGGAGTATATAGAAAAACGATCGATTTGGATGGATTTGGCGTGTATTGGAAAAACGATCCGCGTCGTTTTGTGCGGCGCGGGCGCCCGATAAAGAAAGATGCGTTTGGAGGACAATCCTAGAATATGAACGAAAGTAAGAAACCGTATGCTTCCGTGGGGGGCACAGAACTGTCACTATGGGATATTACAAAGATCCTGTTGGCAAAGATTCATTGGCTGCTCCTTGCGGGGGTCGTTGTTGCTGCGGGCGTTTATGCAGTAGTAACAATTTTTGTTACGCCGACCTATGAATCTCGAGTGAGTTTTTATGTATATAACAGTGCGGACAATTCTTCACAGGGAACGATCAATAACAGCGACCTCCAGGCGGCGGAGAGCCTTGCTACGACCTATTCAAAGATCCTGGCGAGCAATTCTGTTTTGGATTCCGTCCTGAGTGATTTGAGAGCAGAAACTTCATTGTCGAGAAAGGAACTTAGCCGCATGGTGAATGTCTCCGTTGTGTCGGATACACAGTTGCTGGAGGTGGTAGTGACCTCGACCAATTCGGAGCTTGCCTGCAAGATCGCCAATTCCTTTGCAAAAGTTGCGCCTACTGAAATCGTTCGTATTACCAAGGCGGGCGGCGTCGAGGTCGTGGACCGACCGGAGGTGGCAACGGAAAAATCTGCGCCCAGAACCGTATTTGACAGCGCGATTGGATTTGTGGTTGGCATGATACTGGCTTCAGTTGCTATTATTCTGCGAATGATGGCCGATACGACCATCTACCTGCCGGAGGACATTGAAAAGTCCGCCGGTGTGACTGTCCTTGGTCAGATACCGGACATCCATGCGACAAATGAGAATGCTGGCTGCTGGAAGCTGGCGGAGGGAGGTGCAGTGCTCTATGGCGAAAAAGAAAGAAAGCCGAAAGGTAGCGATTGAAGCTGTTCGTACAAACAGGAAACGTCTGCTGACCAATGAATCTCCATTTGCGATAAAGGAAGCCTATGTAAAGTTGCGCACCAGTTTGATGTTCTGCATGACGGCGGATAAGGAGCGCCCATGTACGAGCTTCGCCGTCACTAGCGCAAAGCCCTCTGAGGGCAAGAGCCTGACAGCAGCCAACATTGCCATTAGCTATGCAATGTTGGGTAAAAAGGTGCTCTTGATCGATGCGGATATGCGCAAGCCAACGCAGCGCCGCCTTTGGAGAGTGGAGAAGCCTACCGGACTGTGCGATTTTCTTGCAAAAATATCGAAGCTCGAACTGGACAAGGTGAAAGATCTGCCGCTCTGGATCGTTTGCACTGGAACCATCCCGCCGAACCCCTCCGAACTGCTTTCATCCGAGCGTATGAAGCACTTCGTGGAAGAAAGTGCAAAGGTTTAACCTACATTATTATCGACACGCCGCCGATCAATACGGTCGCTGACGCGCAAATTGTTTCGACCTATGTGGACGGTGTGGTACTCGTAGTCAAGTCCGGCGATACGACTGAGGATGAGCTGAACGAGGCCATCGATGCGGTACGCCGTGCGGGCGGAAACCTATGCGGCACGGTGCTCAACGACCTGAATATGAAATCCGTGAAGTATGCTTACAAATATAAATATGGGGGCAAATACGGATATAAGTATTCCTATTCTGAGTCGTATGAAGCGCGGTAATATGAAGCTCGACTTGTCGCTTGACTACCATGCCCATATTCTTCCTGGCTGTGACCATGGGAGCGATGGCCTTGCGACCTCGTTGAAACAGGTGGAGATGGCAGCTTCTGCTGGCGTGAAAACGATCTGTGCAACGCCGCATTTTTACCCGCATAAGGAATCCGTCGAGTCCTTCCTGCGCCGTAGGGAGAAAACTGCAGGGCTGCTGCTCCATGAGCTGCCTGAAAACGCTCCGCTGATTCAGCTCGGCGCAGAGGTGCTGATCTGCGATGGCATGGAACGGCTGGACGGCCTGAACCGCCTGTGCCGTGAGGGTACAAACGAGCTGTTGTTGGAAATGCCGTTTTATGCGTGGCCGGAGTCGATCTGGGACACGCTGTATCTTCTGTGTGACCTGGCGGATATTCAAATTGTCCTTGCTCACGCAGAGCGGTATCCTGCAGAGAATATTGAAAAACTGATTTGTGAGAGCGTGCCGCTCCAGCTCAATGCAGAATGCCTGACAAAGCCGCTGAAACGTAAACGGTATCTTGAATGGATTGAAAATGGATATGTAAAATACCTCGGAAGTGATATCCATATGCTGGGAGATCGGTACGAAGATTGGACTAAATGCCGAAGACTTCTAGGCAAATAATTGGAGCAGAAAGGGGCGCTTTATGAGCGCAGAGAGATATGGAGCATATTCTGTACTTATGTCAGTCTATAGCAAGGAAAACCCGGCATGGCTGAAACTTGCAATTGAAAGCATACAGGATCAAACACTACCGACTAGCGATTTTGTTTTGGTATGTGATGGGCCGTTGACTCCGGAATTGGATGGTGTCATAGCTGAAAAGCATTGTCAGATGGGCGAAATCTTAATGGTCGTGCGGCTTGAGAAAAACGTGGGTTTGGGGAATGCCTTGAATGAAGGAATAAAACATTGCAGGAATGAACTGGTTGCGCGTATGGATAGTGATGATATTGCATATCCAGACAGATGCGAGAAGCAGGTCGCAATCTTCAATAAGTATCCGATTGTAAGTATTTGTTCAGGCACGGTAATGGAATTCTCGAAGAACCCGGAAACTATAAACTGCAAAAGGGTCTTGCCGGAGAAAAACAAAGAAATCATTGAGTTCGCTAAAAAGCGGAATCCGTTTAACCATCCATGTGTAATGTATAAAAAATCGGCAGTAGAGGCAGTAGGCTCGTATCAGCACTTTTATCTGCTGGAGGACTATTATCTGTGGATTCGAATGCTGATGGCTGGTTATGAGGGATACAATATTCAAGAGCCGCTGCTCTATATGAGAGCAGGTACAAGTATGTATAAACGAAGGGCGGGTCGGCGTTACGCAAAAACGCAGATAGAATTGTTCCGTTTCATGTGGAAGCAAGGATTCATAAATGCTTGGCAGTATGCTGAGAGTTGCATTATCCGAAGTAGTTCTGCGCTGTCACCGAACTGGCTGCGCAAGTATATGTATATAACTTTTCTGCGTAGCTAAGGGTGCACATATGAGAGTACTGGAACAACATACGGGAATGACGGCTCATCAGACACTTCTGCTTGAAATGCTGAAAGATATTGATATCGTCTGCAAAAGGCGCCGAATATCATATCAGCTTTTTGCAGGCACGGCATTAGGAGCAGTCAGACATCACGGCTTCATTCCATGGGATGATGATGTGGATATTATAATGTCTCGCA